>OBJA01001924.1_pt1 | contig 12987 bp, 8 predicted proteins | sample 1519751 | NCBI WGS metagenome assembly OBJA01 (sample SAMEA3881238, study PRJEB22517) | soil metagenome | biome: lake sediment; feature: soda lake sediment; material: sediment, water from around vicinity | place: India | collected 2013-12-23 | depth 3 m
CATAATATTCTGTCGCAAAATTAAAATTATTGGACAGACTTTGTATTACACCCTCCACAGTAGCCATTGGCCGGTGCAGTTATTGAATAAAAAAACCGCCTCAAAACGAATTTTGAGACGGTTCCATAAACGGTTTGTTATTTCAACTGTCGAATTTAGTTATCCGGCAGTGTTTAATGCAACAGGCTATTTAATAAGCTCAACGCTTCTTTTTACAAATTTATCAAGATCGGCCCCTTTTAACATGCCGTTGGCAAGCAATGCCAGGTCGACCAGTTGTTTTGCAAGTTTGTTTTTCTTGCCAAAATCAGTCAGTTTTTCTCTTTTGGTTTCTTCCAGTTTCACAAGCTGGTTGTTCAGTTCGTCCAGCTTTTCCTTATCGGCCTGTGGCACTTCTTCTTCCTTTTTGTCTTTTTTTGCTTTTTCGAGTTCGCTGATTTCAGTTTTCTTGCCGCTAATGTCAGCAGTTACTTTTTCAAGTACCGGCCCCAGTTTTTTGTCTTTGGCTTCCAGAACTTTTTTCACGAGCGGGTGTGTGGTATTTACAACCAGGTTGAGGCTTTCGGGCATATCGCCATAGAAATTCATGCCCCCTTGTATCTGGCTCATATCTTTCATCCGGCGCATCCATTCGCTGCGGGTAATAACCATCGGGCTTGCCTGTTCACCCAGTTCCTTGAAGTCGATAATAAACGAGTGGCTGTTGTTTTCGGGGCAAACGGCCTGGAAAATTGGTGAAAGCTCCTGTTTTTCCTCCCAGCTGAGTTCTTTTTTATCGGAATCTTCTTTTTTGATAAGGTTTTCAACAACGTCGGAATCTACCCTGACAAAGTGTTTATCGGTATTTTTTTGTTCGAACTGGCTGATAATATGTGGTGTTAGCACATCGTCCATGACAAGCACATCGTATCCTTTGCTGCGGGCTTCTTCAACGAAAGTATATTGTTCTTCCTTATTTGTTGTATACAGATAAACCAGCTTTTTGTCCTTGTCGGTTTGGGTATCTTTAATCAGTTTTTCGTATTCTTCAAATGTAAAGCTGTTGCCTTCGGTGTTTTTGAAAAGGAAAAATTTCATGGCCCTGTCGTAGAACTTCTCGTCGGTGAGCATTCCGTATTCAATGAAGATCTTTAAGTCGTTCCATTTTTTCTCAAAATCATCGCGATTTTCTTTAAAGATATCGCTCAAACGATCGGCTACTTTTTTAGAGATGTGGCTGCTTATTTTCTTAACATTTGAATCGCTTTGCAGGTACGAGCGCGAGACATTCAGCGGGATGTCGGGGGAATCGATAACCCCGTGCAGCAGGGTCAGGAATTCAGGAACAATTCCTTCCACCGAATCGGTAACAAATACCTGGTTACTATAAAGCTGGATTTTGTTTTTTTGAACTTCGAAATTGTTTTTAATTTTCGGGAAGTACAAAATCCCTGTCAGGTTAAACGGGTAATCGACGTTCAGATGGATGTTGAATAAAGGTTCATCAGCCATCGGATACAAACGCCTGTAAAAACTTTTGTAATCTTCCTCTTTCAGGTCGGCAGGAGTTTTTGTCCAGGTAGGTTCGGTATCGTTTATCTGTACGTCTTCATCGGTTTCCACCTGCTTGCCATCCTTCCATTCTGTTTTTTTACCGAAAAGGACCGGTACAGGAAGAAACTTGCAATATTTTTCAAGGATTTCTTCGATTTTGTTTTTTTCGAGGAATTCCTCTGAATCGTTGTTAATATGCATAACAATATCGGTACCTACCTCTTCCTTTTCTGTTTCGCCAATGGTGTATTGAGGGGTACCGTCGCAACTCCAGGTAACAGCTTTTGCACCTTCACGGTACGATTTTGTGAATATCTCAACCTGGTTCGATACCATGAATGAACTGTAAAATCCAAGCCCGAAGTGGCCAATAATGGCATTTGCATCGTTTTTGTATTTCTCCAGAAACTCGTTGGCCCCTGAAAATGCGATCTGGTTGATGTACTTTTCAATTTCCTCTGCTGTCATTCCGATCCCATTATCGGAAACAGTAATTGTTTTGGCCTGCTTATCGAGTTTTACCTTCACCTTGAGGTTTGTAACATCCCCGTTATATTCTCCTTTCGATGCCAGGGTCTTGAGTTTTTGAGTGGCATCTACTGCATTCGAAACAATCTCCCGCAGAAAGATGTCGTGATCGGAATAAAGAAACTTTTTAATGATGGGGAACAGATTTTCACTGGTTACGCCAATTTTTCCTGTTTGCATATTTTTTCAGTTTTAAATAATACTTTTTATAATGTTTGCCAGTTAAGGTCAAACCATGTGCCAAGCGGTTACTATGACTATTTGTCACAAAAAACTGATAAATGATAGTTATTAATCGGGTTAAAGCATCGTAATTTGCAGCTTTTTAATTCGATTCTATTTCTATGAGTCAACTTGAAGAATACTTCCGCAAATTCAGGAAAAATATAACAGGCATTGATCAGACATTTGTAACCGCTTTTGGGAGGCAGAATCTGGTTTATGCCGACTGGATAGCCAGTGGCCGGTTATACCAGCCCATTGAAGAAAAGCTGGTGGGCGATTTTGGCCCCTTTGTAGCCAACACCCATTCCGACACCAGTAAAACAGGCTTGCTGATGACTCAGGCCTATCATCGTTCGCATGAAATCATAAAAAGACATGTCAATGCCGGGCCCAATGATGTAATCATAACGGCAGGTTCGGGAATGACTTCGGTAATAAATAAATTTCAGCGAATACTTGGGTTGAAATACTGCGGCAGGCTTACTCATTCGACATGCATGCATGAGCGTGAGCGTCCGGTAGTGTTCATTACCCACATGGAACATCATTCCAACCAGACCTCGTGGTATGAAACCCATGCAGAGGTAGTAATAGTTGAGCCCGATGAAAACCTGCTTGTGGAACCCGGCAATTTGCGTAAGGCACTCGAAGCCTATAAAGACAGGCCCTTTAAGATGGGTTCCTTTACAGCCTGCTCGAATGTAACCGGTGTGCGCACTCCATACCACAAACTGGCGCGTATCATGCACGAATACGGCGGTGTTTGTTTCATCGATTTTGCCGCTTCGGCTCCCTACGATGCGATTAATATGCATCCCGACAACCCGCTTGAAAAACTGGATGCCGTCATGTTCTCGCCGCATAAATTTTTAGGCGGGCCGGGTTCTCCCGGGGTGCTGGTGTTTGATGCTACGATGTATAAGAACCAGGCTCCCGATAACCCGGGTGGGGGAACCGTCGACTGGACCAACAGGTGGGGGAAATACAAGTACGTTGATGATATCGAAGCACGTGAGGATGGCGGCACTCCCGGCTTTTTACAATCGATAAAGGCGGCGCTGGCATTGCAGCTTAAAGATCAGATGGGTGTGGAAAACATTAAATTGCGTGAACAGGAGTTGCTCGACAGGGCTTTTTCGGGGCTTGAAACGGTGCCAGGAGTTAAAATTCTTGCCGACAGTGTCCGCGACAGGCTCGGGGTGATCTCCTTTTACATCGAAGGGATTCATTACAACCTGGTTGTTCAGATCCTGAACGATAAGTATGGTGTCCAGCTTCGTGGGGGGTGCGCCTGTGCAGGCACATATGGCCACTTTTTGCTTGAAGTGACCTATGAACAGTCGCAGGAGATTACCGAAAAAATTAACAAGGGCGACCTTTCAGAAAAACCGGGGTGGGTGAGGTGGTCGTTACATCCTACCATGACTGTTGCCGAAATTGATCTTGTTATTGAAGCTCTTCATGATATTGTGGGTCATATCGGATCGTATGAAAATCATTACATATACAATAACCGCAGGAACAGCTTTGTACATGTAAATGATCGGGATAATGAACAACTCATGAACCAATGGTTTTCTTTAAACCGGGTCTAGAATAAGAAATATTATCACACCCAAAAGAAAAGATTCCGGCTGGCTTGTTGTATTTTTATACAATGCAGGTGATCCTTAACAGGTAGCAGGCGATAAGGGTGTTATTGTACCTTACCTTTTTCTCATGGCGGTGATCTTGTGGTGTCATCTAAAAAAAAAGAGTTAAAGAAAAATGAAGAAATACAATGTTGGTTTGGTTTTAAGTGGTGGAGGCACACGGGGGTTTGCACATCTGGGGGTAATTACCGGTTTACTTGAAAAGGGAATTCATCCCGATGTGATTTCAGGTACCAGTGTGGGTGCCATTGTAGGAGCATTCATTGCAGGGGGTAAATCTCCGGAGGAAATTTTGAAGATTTTTAATAAAGGGTGGTTCTTTAAATATACAAACCTGCATTTTCCGGACGATGGGTTGTTAAAGCTGGGTGGCCTGAAAGGTGTAATAAAAAAAACGATGCCCTATGATACAATTGAAGAATTACCCCTGCCATTTTATGTTGCCGTAGCAAACCTTAATTCAGGTTCGGCTGAATATCTGAATAAGGGGCCACTGGGGTTAACCCTGCTGGCATCTGCTTCCATCCCGGTGTTGTTCTCGCCAGTTAAAATCGACGGGCAGCTTTACGTCGATGGCGGATTGGTTGACAATATTCCTGTTGAACCCATTAAAAACGATTGCGAGCACATAATAAGCGTGAATATTACCCCGTTAAATCCGCGCCAAAGCATTAAAAACCTGATCCAGATAGCTTCGCGGACCTTTTATATGGGTGTAAACGCCAATATGACCGGGGTACATAAGTACTCGTCGGTATATATAGAACCCGAAGGTGTTGATAAATATGATATTTTAAGCCTGAGCCATGCCGATGAACTGTTTGAAATCGGATACAATGCAGTAAAAAACAGGGTTCTGCCTTTTTAGTCCAGTTGCTAGCAGACAATTAGCCGTTCACGAATTGATTTCTACTGCCCTCTGATAATACCAGTTACTGTATGATAAGCCTTATGTAAATGCATAACCTGCAGCAGCCTGATTTGAACCGTGCTAGTATTCCGGGTGCAGGGATTGGCACCTGGTTTTTAACATTGTTGTTTCAATTGAACAGGGAATCGTTCATTCAATACTTTCAAGCACATCAACCAGATGTTTCCAGAATTTGGCGGTAGTTTCAATGTCCAGCCTTTCGTCGGGAGAATGTGCTCCTTTAATTGTAGGGCCAAATGAAACCATGTCGAGTTGCGGATACTTTTCGAGGAACAAACCGCATTCGAGCCCTGCATGGATGGAGCGTACAACCGGTTCTTTGCCGAACAATCTTTTATAGGATTCCACCGTAGTTTCAAGGACCCTGGAATCGGGATTGGGAGTCCACCCGGGATATCCATCGGAATGGGTAACATCGGCACCGGCGAGTTCAAATACCGAGCGGACCATTTCAGCAGCAAAATGTTTGCGGCTTTCCAGTTCACTTCGCTGACTTGTTGTAACAAGAATTTCATTTCCGGATTGAAATTTTACGGAAGCCAGGTTTGTGGAGGTCTCAACCATTCCTTCCATGCGGGTGCTCATCTCGAGCACGCCGTGAGGACAGGCGTAGAGTGCATTTAGCAGATTTTTTTGAGTGAGGGTATCGATTAATGAATCGGGAGTCGTTGTTTTCTCGGCCCCAAATTTCAGGTTGGGTTCGTTTCTTTCAAATTCGTTTTTTACTTTACGAGAGAACCCGTCAAAAGCTTCGGCAATTTGTGTTGCCTTCTCTTCAGGAAATACAATTACAGCCGATGCTTCGCGTGCAATGGCGTTGCGCAGGTTTCCGCCATCGAATTCCGCCAGATGTATGTTCCAGTCGTGCGATGCTTTCCATAAAAAACGTACCAGGATTTTAATGGCATTGCCCCGGTTTTTGTGGATGTCGTCACCCGAATGGCCCCCCTGTAATCCCGACACAGTCAGCTTGAGAGATCCTGAATTCTCAGGGGTTGCTGTATTTTCATATGTAAAGGTAGCCAGGGTATCGATACCACCGGCACAGCCAATAAACAGCTCTCCTTCATCTTCCGAATCCAGGTTTAATAAAATGTTGCCTGTCAGAAATCCCGGCTCAAGCGCAAAAGCCCCGGTAAGTCCGGTTTCCTCATCCACTGTGATCAGGCATTCAATGGGGCCGTGGCTGATTGTTTTTGATGTGAGTACGGCCATTTGAGCCGCTATCCCGATTCCGCAATCGGCACCAAGGGTGGTACCATTGGCTTTTACCCAGCCATCGGTTATGATTGGTTCAATTGGGTCGTTTTCAAAATCAAATTCTTTATCGCTGTTTTTCTCACATACCATATCCATGTGTGTTTGTAAAATTACTGCGGGGGCATTTTCTTTTCCCCGGGAGGCAGGTTTTGAGATGAGTACATTGCCAATGGCATCGGTTTTTGATGAAAGGTTATTTTTTTTTGCAAAATCAAGCAGGAAATTTCTGATTTTATCTTCTTTTTTTGACGGCCGGGGCACTCTGCATATGGCTTCAAAATAACTGAAAAGAGGCTGTGGGTGAAGATGTTTCAAATTTTTCATTGTGAATTTTTATTTCTTTGGTGTAAAGATGCTAAAAATGGATTGATTTGTTAGGGGACTTATATCATCAAATGTATAATTAATACCTTTTCATCTTATTTTAATTATTTTTATTATTTTCACCTAAATAATGTATCTTGCTGCCTTGTTTTTAGGATGATTTCAACCTTTTTGTAATGAATGAACCGATTGTAATTGGCCTGATTCAAAACATAGCAATTTTAATGGCCTTTGCTATGTTGTATGAAAATTTCTGGCTTCGGAATGACAATCCCCGTAGCCTGGTGTCGAAAATCTTTACCGGATTTGTACTGGGCGGCATCGGCGTTGTGCTGATGTTCACCCCCTGGAAGATGATGCCCGGGCTGGTATTTGATACACGTTCGGTTATGTTGGCTATTTCGGGGTTGTTTTTTGGAGCAGTACCAACTGTTATTGCCATGGCAGTGATAGCTGCTGTAAGGTTTTTCATGGGCGGTGATGGCATGTGGATGGGCATAAATGTTATTGTGCTATCGGGAACAATAGGAATTTTATGGGGAAAAATACGCAAAGACTGGTCGTTGAAAAACATGCGGGTTGAACTGCTTTTGCTGGGTATAATTGTTCATATAGCAATGCTAGGTTCAACATTGTTATTGCCCGTTGACCAGGTGAAACCCACTCTTTCCACAATTGCTTTGCCTGTAATGCTGATTTATATCCCCGGGACTATGTTGCTTGGACTGATTCTGGCAGCTCAAAAAAGTAACATGGAAAATCGGTCGGCCAAATCAAAACTATACAACGCCGAGCGAAAATTCAGTCAGGATCTGTTGTTGAACCAGAAACAGCTGCATAATCAGCTAAATAAATATACACAGCTGGCCCGTAAATTCAAAAAGCAAAAGGATGAATTATTAATTGCAAAACAGAAAGCAGAAGAAAGCGATCGGTTAAAATCCTCATTTCTTGCCAATCTTTCTCATGAAATCAGGACACCCATGAATGCCATTATTGGTTTTACTGATCTGCTGGAGTTGGATGAACTTTCAGTGGCCCAAAAGGAACACTACATTCAGATCGTTAAAAATAGTGGAGAATACCTGCTTTCCATAATTAACGACATTATAGAAATATCGCACATCGAATCGGGACAGGTTGAGATAAAAAATAAAGTTGTACATGTTGATAATTTTCTGGAAGAACTTTATACTTCCCTTAAGTTTTTAGTTCCTGCTGGTAAAAACATAACACTAAAACTGGAAAAATCAAAAACAGATGTTCCATCAGAAATAGTGATCGATGAAGTAAAGCTGAAGCAGATACTGATAAATCTGATAAACAACGCTTACAAATTTACACCTGAAGGAGAAGTCGGCTTTGGATGTGACGTCAAAGAGGGATCGGAAATTATTTTCTTTGTAAGCGACACCGGAATTGGAATTGAACCTGGAAACCATCAGTTAATTTTTGAACGGTTCCGCCAGGTTGAAAACCGGGCAGTACGCACAAAAGGAGGCTCGGGACTGGGGCTTGCCATTGTAAAAGCATATGTCGACCTGATGGGCGGCAGGATTGAACTAAAATCGGAACCCGGGAAAGGATCCGAATTTATACTTCACTTTCCATTGCAGATTCCGGAAAATAAGAAAACGCCTTATAAAGCTGAGCCGGTAAATCTGACGGGGAAGGCTCATGAGAATTTGATTTTGGTTGCAGAAGACGAAGACATCAATTGGTTTTTGATTCATCAGATGCTTTCACCCCATCGTTTCAAGCTCGTCAGAGCAGTAAATGGCAGGGAAGCTGTTGATTATTGCAAAGTCAACGATAATATTAACCTGGTGCTGATGGATATAAAAATGCCTGAAATGAACGGGTACGAAGCACGGGAGGAAATCAGGCGATTCAAGCCGGCACTGCCTGTAATTGCCCAAACGGCTTATGCGTTGCCTTCGGATGTGGATCGTTTAAAAAAATCGTTTTCCGATTATATTACAAAACCAATAAACCGGGACTTACTTTTGAAAAAAATCAATGCCGCCTGGAGTAAATATGAGAATGCCTGACGGGTATGTTTTTTTTAGCTCCCCATTTTAGCTACCTTAGATAAAGGTTGCTGTCGCCGTAGCTCAGAAACCGGAAATTATTTTGCAGGGCAAACTCATATACTTTTTTCCAGTCGGTCCCTAGAAAAGCACCAATAAGCAACAGCAGCGTACTTTGAGGCTGATGAAAATTGGTAACCATTCCTTCGATGAGTTTGAATGAATAGCCCGGTACAATGATGATTCGCGTTGAAAATCTCAGCGTCTCCAGTTTTTGCCGGTGTAAGTAATCAGCCAGATTCCGAAGTGCTGAAGCGACATCAACAACTGCCTCGTTTTGGTATGGCTCCCATTGCTGGATTTCAAGGCTTTCAGGATAATTGTGCGGATCGTTTAATTTCAATCCCAACCAGTACAGGCTTTCGAGCGAACGCACTGATGTAGTTCCTACAGCAATTATTTTTCGGGATGTGGTTGCCAGTTCATCAATAACCTGACGTGGAATAATAACCGTTTCCTGATGCATGGCATGGCCATCAATGGTTTCTGTTTTAACCGGCTGAAAAGTGCCGGCACCCACGTGAAGGGTAATTTCCTTTAATGCTGTGTTTTTTTCCGAAAGGGTGGACATTACTTTTTCGGTGAAATGCAACCCTGCAGTAGGCGCTGCCACTGAACCGTCGGCTTTTGCATACACCGTCTGATAGGTTTCTTCATCGGCAGGTTCGGTTTCCCGGTGCAGGTATGGAGGAATAGGCAATGTGCCTGCTTTTTCAATGATTTCAGCAAAAGTAAAACCCGGTGTCCAGCAAAATTCAATTAAAAAATGGGTACTTTCATTTTCAGCTTTCTTTGCTGTCAGCTTAACGGGTGTGCCGTTTATGTCAAATTCCTGTAACAATACCTCATCTTTCCATTTTTTTGCATTTCCCACCATGCACTTCCATGCAGCTTTTTCCTGTTGTTGAAAGGCCATTTGGTAATCGGAAGGTTGTGCCGGTTCCAGGCAAAAAACCTCAATTCTTGCACCGGTTTCTTTTTTAAAAAACAGGCGGGCATGAATCACACGCGTGTTATTGAAAACCAGCATCGAATTGGCTGGAATGTGGGAGCTGATGTTTAAAAAAAGATCTTTTTTAATGTCTCCTTTTTTCCAGACCAACAGGTTGGAATGGTCGCGTTCCGGCAACGGGTATTTGGCAATCCGCTCATCGGGAAGCTCGTATGTGTAATCACTGATTTTTATATTCCTGTAGTTAACCAAAGCTTGTTTTTATTATGGTGCTGCAAAAATAATCCAAAAATCGGTTGGATAAAAAAATAGTACTTTTGTAAAAAATTCAGAAAAATGATAAAAGTAGGCGACAGGGTAAAATTTTTGAACGATGTTGGAGGAGGAATTGTTACCGGTTTTGTTGGCAAAAATATGGTAAATGTTGAAAATGAAGATGGTTTTGAAGTTCCTTATCCGGTATCCAAACTTCTCAACATCGACGATCCGGCACTTAACAAAGGGGATGTTTCGGCTGATAAACCAATAGTAGCGGAAGTTCCCAAACCTGTGACAGAAAAAAAATCAAAGGGCGCTATTTTGGCTGGTAAGGATTCGCCCGATTTTTATTTCTGCATCGTTCCTTCCGATTCGAAAAACCCTTTGGGAGGGGATATTGATTTTTTTCTTGTTAACGATAGCAACTATACTGTATTATACCAGTTTGCACATTTTAAGGAGGACAATTATCAGTCGGTCATGCATGGATCCCTGCAACCCAACTCGAAAGAAGAACTTGAAACAATAGGGCAAACCGATCTGGCTGAACTTCCTGAGTATTATTTTCAGCTGATGTATTTTCGAGATAAAGAGAAGGAACGTCATCCTGCCATTTCAAAAAAAATAAAAGTAAATCCCGTAAAATTTTATAAGGAAAAAAGTTTTCAGCCGAATTCTTTTTTTAAAAAGAATGCTTTGGTGTATCAGATAACAGAAAACATTCTTGATATTGAGATTGATAAACTTACTGATGATGATTTCAAAAAGGTAGTAAAGGCTAAGGAAAAACCTGTTCAGGAACCAATATTCCAAAAGCCCCGGCAGCCTGAAATCGTAGAAGTGGATTTGCACATTCATGAACTGATTGATAATTCAGCTGGGCTTAGTAACAAGGAGATCCTGGAAATTCAAATGGAGAAGGTTGAAAGGGAAATGCAATCCGCAATACAGTCAAGGGCACAACGCATAGTGTTCATCCATGGAGTAGGGCAGGGAGTGCTTAAACAGGAAGTGGCCAAATTGCTAAAAGCGAAGTTTACCAGGTATGCCTTTCAGGATGCTTCGTTCAAGGAATACGGATATGGAGCAACCATGGTTATTCTGCGAAAAAAGAAATAGATAAATCAGGTGCATAAACTTTTGGGCCTGTATTTTAATATTGGCATAAAAACTGTTATTTTTACACCCGGCAGGTCGCTTTATCGCTCCCTGTTTAAACAGGGGGAGGAAAGTCCGGGCAACGAAGGGCGCCGTGCTTCTTAACGGGAAGATCTCTGAAAGGGGATAAAAGCGTAACAGAAAATAACCACCTGCTGGCCTTGCGGCTGGCAGGAACGGGTGAAAAGGTGGGGTAAAGGCCCACCGGTGGTTGTGGCAACACAGCCAGCCGTACGCCTCACGGGTTGCAAAGCCAAATATATCCTGATTGCGCAGCTGTTGCAGCGCAGCAAAGTTGCCCGCTTTGTTTCCGGATGCACACCGGATGTCAGGAGGGGTAGGCTGCAGTGATTCCGTCAGCAATGGCGGGACCAGATAAATGATAAAGGATGCTTTACGAGCCTTTTGGTAAAATGGAGCATTACAGAACCCGGCTTACAGACCTGCCGTTTTTATTAACGGATCAACAAAAGGTTGTCTCATTTTTTGAGGCAGCCTTTTTTGTGACTGTATGTATTTCCTTGAGTGAAAATTGGGAAGCTCGCGCATGTTTATCGTTATGCTCCAGAGTTTCAACTCCCTGTAATTGAACGGTTGCAGTAAATGCAGCTAATTAATTTTGTAGTAGTTTTTATACCATTCCACAAATCTGCCGATTCCCGTTTTCAACTGTGTATCGGGATGGTAATTGAAATCGTTTTCCAGTTCGCTGACATCGGCAAAGGTTTTATATACATCTCCTGGCTGCATAACCTTAAATTCCTTTATTGCTTGTTTCCCAAGAGCCTGTTCAATGGTTTCAATAAACTCTAAAAGTTTTACAGGTGATGAGTTGCCAATGTTGTATACATTATAGGGTGGATGTTGTTGGGGAGTAATATTAAGCACATTTACAATTCCCTCAATAATGTCATCAATATAAGTAAAGTCGCGGTACAGGTCTCCATTGTTAAATACCTGTATCGGATTTCCTTCCACGATAGCCTTTGTGAAAAGGAAGTATGCCATATCGGGTCTTCCCCATGGTCCATATACAGTAAAGAAACGTAATCCGGTAGTAGGCAGGCCAAATAAATGACTGTAGGTGTGTGCCATGAGCTCGTTGCTTTTTTTTGAGGCAGCATACAGGCTTATTGGATGATCTACCGGGTCGGATGTGGATAGCGGCATTTTTTTACTGTTGCCGTATACGCTGGAGGAACTGGCATACACAAGATGCTTTATATTAAAGTGCCTGCAGGCTTCCAGGATGTTTAAAAATCCCAGGATGTTGCTGCTGATATAGGCATGTGGATTTTCAATGCTGTAGCGCACACCTGCCTGTGCTGCAAGATTACAGACTGTATCAAATTTTTCGGATTCAAACAAGCCATTCACAGCATCAGTGTCTTCCAGGTTCATCCTGATGAATGAATAGTTGGCATGACGTGAACTGGCCACCTTTTGATTCCATACAGATGCTCCGGTTGATATTCCTGCTTCCTTCAAACGGTCCTGTTTAAGTTGGGTAGAATAGTAATCGTTGATGTTGTCGATCCCTACTACCTCATGGCCTTGTTCAGCCAATTTAAGGGCAAGATGAAATCCTATAAATCCGGCAGTGCCGGTTACCAATATCTTCATTTAAGCTTTATCTAAAGGGAAAATTTTGTTTTCCTGCAAGTAAGCAACAATACTGGAAAGGTTCAGTTCATTATCGACCGGGTTGAATTCCAGCTTCGCATCATCGGGTTGCTGGTATTCCAGATCAACACCGGGGAGATTCTCCACTTCACCGCGGTCGGCTTTTTCATACAACTCAGGTTTGTTGTTGCGGCAATATTCAAGCGATGCATTCATGTAAAAAAGGTGAAACCTTTCTTTCCCTATTATTTCCGCGATTTGTTTTCGTAAGGAATCGTTTCTGGAAATAAATGAAGCAATCACAATAATTCCCTGGTCGTTCAGGATTTTACTGATATGGGCAACTCTCCGAAGGTTTTCAGCCCGGTCGGCTGGTGAATAATCCAGTTCCCGGTTAAGTCCTGAACGCACCGAACTGCCATCCAATAAAACAACTTTAGCTCCAAGATCAAA
>OBJA01001925.1_pt1 | contig 12986 bp, 11 predicted proteins | sample 1519751 | NCBI WGS metagenome assembly OBJA01 (sample SAMEA3881238, study PRJEB22517) | soil metagenome | biome: lake sediment; feature: soda lake sediment; material: sediment, water from around vicinity | place: India | collected 2013-12-23 | depth 3 m
CGATTTCGAACGCAAACGGCAATTCAGCCAGGCTCTTCGAGCGTACGACTACCTGGCTCAAGGCGGCCGCTATAAAGATATCCCGGCGCGCACGGCACGCCTGCGCCGGAGTGGCGGCAGCGTATCGCTCGGGCGGCAGGGCAAGGACGCCACGGTGGTGCTGGAAAAAGGGGCGGTGCATCCCACCCTGGGGCGCTATGAAATCGTCAGCGAGCTGGGCCAGGGTGCCATGGGCACGGTGTATCTTGGCCGGGACCCCAAGATCAATCGCGAGGTGGCTATCAAGACGCTGGCGTACTCCGGGGTCGAGGAGTCCCAGCTGCCGATGATCAAAGAGCGCTTCTTCGGCGAGGTCGAGGCCGCCGGCCGGCTCAACCATCCCGGCATCGTCACCATTTTCGATGCCGGGGAGGAGCACGATCTCGCTTATCTGGCCATGGAGTTCCTGGGCGGGGAAAATCTCTCGGCGTATTGCAAACCCAATACGCTGCTCCCGGTGGCCGAGGTCCTGGTGATTGTGGCCGATATCGCGGAGGCCCTGGAATATGCCCATGGCAATGGCGTCGTCCATCGCGATATCAAGCCGGCCAACATCATGCGGCTGCCCGACGGTTCGGTGAAGGTCACCGACTTCGGCATCGCCCGGGTGGTCTCCGATTCCCGGACCCAGACCGGCATGGTTCTGGGGACGCCGAGTTACATGTCTCCCGAACAGGTGGCGGCCAAAAAAGTGGACGGCCGCTCGGATCTGTTTTCCCTCGGTTCGGTCTGTTATGAATTGTTGTGCGGCGAGAAGGCCTTCACCGGCGACAGCATGGCCTCCCTGATGTACAACGTTGCCAACGTCAGATACACGCCGCTCAGTGAAAAACGCAAAGGCCTGCCCATGTGCATTCACGATCTGATCGACATGCTGCTCGTCAAGGCCGCTTCGCGCCGTCCGGCAAACGCCGCCATTGTCGCCGCGGCAGCACGCGCCTGTGTGGAAAAGGTGAGGAAGTGATGTATTTCGGTGCCGAGGGTTGCAGTGATTGCGGGCGGGTGCGCGAGCATAACGAGGATGCCTTCCGGATCGACAGCGAACGGGGCCTGTTCGTGGTGGCCGATGGCATGGGCGGACATGCGGGCGGAGAGGTTGCCAGCGCCCTGGCGGTCGAGGCGATCTTCGAGGCTCTGCTCGAGGGCAGGGCAAGGGAAACCGAGCCCGGCGCTGCCGAAGCGCTGCAGGCCGCTATCGAGCTGGCCAACAACGCGATTTATCGGGATGCCCGGGAGAATCCGGAGCGGAAAGGGATGGGCACCACCTTGACCCTATTGTCCTGGGATCGCCGCCGGTTGCATCTTGGACATGTGGGCGACAGCCGAGCGTATCGATTGCGCGGGGATGAACTGACTCAGTTGACCAGGGATCACACCTGGGTCGACATGCAGGTGCGTGCGGGGGTGCTTTCCCGGCAGGAGGCCGAACATGCCCGGATGCGCCATGTCTTGGTCAATTCCCTCGGCACCCAGCTTTGGATAAAGCCCGACATCGTTCCCGTCGATGTGGAGCCGAAGGATCGTTTCCTGCTCTGCAGCGACGGACTCAGCGATCTTGTCGACCGTGACGGCCTGCGGGACATTCTCGCAGGCCACGGGACTATTGGCGAAACCGCGAGGCGCCTGGTCGAGCAGGCCAACGCTGCCGGAGGACGGGACAACATCACCGCAGTCGTGATCGACTGCTACGACAATAAGTGGAAAACTCTGCTGAAATCGGCAACGAATAGAATCTGGAGGTAACATGCTGCAAATACTGCTGAAGTTCAACAACAGCGTCCTGAAGGTGTTCCAAAGCGACAAGGCCGGGATCACCATCGGCCGGAATCTGAAAAACGACCTCCAGATCGACAACCTGGCGGTCTCCAACTTCCACGCCAGGATCGAACGTTCTCAGGACAGGTATTACATAGAAGATCTCGACAGCACGAACGGCACCTATGTCAATGAGGAGAAGATCGTCAGATGTGAACTGCAGGATGGGGATGCCGCCAGCATCGGCAAGCACACCCTGACGTTCCTGTTGGAGGGAGGGGCGAGCGGCAGCAGGGGGCTCAGCGAACACGAGATGGAGCAGACCATGATGCTCGATACCGAGAGACAGCGCCAGCTGGCAGGGCAAGCCGAGCCTTCTTTCCCCGATTCTTCGGCACGTCTTCAGGTGCAGGAAGGCAAGACCGACCGGGAGGAATATCAGCTGACCGCGCGCCTCACCGAAATCGGCAAGGGAGACAGCTGTCAGGTCAGGCTGGAAGGCCTGTTTGCTCCCAAGAATCTCGCCTACATTGTGCGCGACCCTATGGGTTACACCCTGATTCCGGGAGACAATGCGGGAAAGCTGCGGCTCAACGGAGCGAGTCTCGAAAAGGGGACGCTGCTCAAGAACAATGACGTGATCGATGCGGGCAAGGTGAAATTCCGGTTTGTGCAAAGCTAGGCGACGCCGTCCGAGGAATCCATGACTTCCGCGGCGAAGGAGAGGCGGCTGGCGGGAAGGTCAGACAGGTATGATCTTTTCTCAAACATGTTGACTTCGCATCCCTCTTCGCCTAATGCTGATGCCGGGCTGACGCCCGCAACCCAGGGGTACCGGCAACCTCCTCGCCCGCCGCGAATAAGAGCCGCCGCCTTCAAAGCGTGTGGCAGTCCGCCGGACGCGAGAGCAATCGAGGACTCACGAGATATGAAAAGCACCGAAACACATCGCGCAAAGGACAAAAATTCTCCACCCAGGACCACCGACCTGCTCGTCGAGGAGGAGGACACCCTGCTGGCCTTCCTGCTCGCCCACTTGCCGCAGAAGAGCCGCACCGCCGTCAAGGCGGTGCTCCGGGACGGCCAGGTCTTCGTCGACGACCGGGCGGTCACCCAGTTCGACCATCCGCTGGCCCCCGGCCGGCGCGTCCTGGTATACTGGCAGCGGACGGAGGCGCCGCGGGAGCTACGTGGCCTGAACATCGTCCACGAGGACGACCAGGTCATCGTCGTCGACAAGCCTTCCGGACTGCTCACCATCGCCACCGACAAGGAGAAGCGCAAGACCGCCTACGCCATGCTGAGCGACCACGTGAAAAAGTCCGATCCCGACAACAAGATCTTCATCGTCCACCGGCTGGACAGGGAGACCTCGGGCCTCTTGATGTTCGCCAAGAGCGAGCAGGTGAAAGAGCGGATCCAGAAAACCTGGGAGACCACCATCAGCGAGCGCACCTACGTGGCGGTGGTGGAAGGGGAGGTGGCAGCGGAGGAGGGGACCGTCACCTCCTGGCTGACCGAGAGCAAGGCATTGATCGTCTACTCCTCGCAGAATCCGCAGCACGGCCGGAAGTCCGTGACCCATTACCGGAAGATCCGGGGAAACCAGGAGTTTTCCCTGCTCAGGCTGAACCTCGACACCGGGCGCAAGCATCAGATCCGGGTCCACATGCAGGATCTCGGCCATCCGGTGGTGGGCGACAAGAAGTACGGATCGACCCTCAATCCCCTGCGCCGCATGGGCCTGCACGCCCAGGTCCTGGTCTTCACCCATCCCCAGACCGGCAAGCTCTGCCGTTTCGAGACGCCCATCCCCAAAAGCTTTCTCAGGCTTTTTTCGGCAAAGCAGAAATAATTCCAGGTCTGCGGCATTTGATCGTTCCCGCGCGTCCCGGGTTTTTGATCGTTCCCACGCACCGACGTAGGAAGCAGCCTGGGGAACTCCAGCGTCCCAAGTTGACGGAGGAGGCAGCGTTCAGACGCCGCAACCGGTGAAATACTCCCGCAATATAGCCAGCCCCTCGCCGAAGTCCCCGGGCGGGACGATCAGGCTGACCACGATCCTGTTCGACTCGGCGAAATCGTAGAAAAAGCCGGGATGGACGATGAGCGAGCGGTCTTCCAGGAGGGCGAGACAGCAGTCCTCGTCGGTGACCTTATCCGGCAGTTCGAGGATCGCGTACCAGCCGCCCTCCCGGTGGAGGCTGGGCAGCTGGGGGCATGCAGCTTCGAGCGCGGCTTCGTTGGCCTCGATCCGCGAAAGGATAAGGGGCTGGATCTCCTGTTGGCAGGCCAGCAGGGCGGGGGCGGCCTGCTGGATCATGCTGCCGACCGAGAGGTAGGTGTCGGCAATGAATTCCAGCCGGCTTTTTGCGGCCTCCTTCAGGGCCTCCGGCCCGCCCACGTGGATCCAGCCGAGCTTGGCCTGGGGCAGGGCGAGGATCTTCGACAGCCCGCTCAGGGTGAAGGTGAGCGCCCCGGCGTTGTTGACGACCGAGAAAGGTTTACCGCCGCTGCCCTCTTCGATGTAGTCGAGAAAAACTTCATCGACGATCAGGGCCAGGTCGTGGACCCGGCAGAGCACGTTCAGCCGCTCGAGTTCCTCCGCAGTCAGATAGGAGCCGGTCGGGTTGTTGGGGTTCACCACCACGATGGCCCGGGTCAGGCTGGAGATCATCAGCTCCAGGGACCGGAAATCGATCCGCCAGCGGCCTTCTTCGTTCAATTTCAAGCCGTATCGCACCGGCGCGACATTCTCGAGCGTCGCCAGGAGATCGAAGAGCGGATAGCTGGGGGCCGGGATGAGGACCTCGTCGCCGGGTTCGGTCAACAGCTTCAGGAGGAAACCGTAGGCCTCGCTGGTGCCCGCCGTGAGGAAGATGTCGTCGGCGGAGATCGAGCCGTGCCCGTTGCCCTGATAATAGCCGCGGATCGCCTCCCGGGCGCTCGGCAGGCCCTGGGCAGACGGCTCGTACCGGTCGGGAATCCCGCGGGGGATGTTCCCCGTCTTCAGAAAATCGAAGGGAAAGGAGGCCCCGGTCGGATTCGACTGGGTCAGGTCCAGGATCCGCATCCCTGCCGCCTTCCTGGCCTGCAGTATTCTGGTGAACTCGTTGGGCTCGAGGTCTTCCGGCAGTCGTGTTGAAAACATGGATGGTACGATATTTTTCCTGGGATTAAAGTTGCGGCCTTCCGCGCCCTTTCGGCGCACCCGCACCATATAGGGCGATTCCCCTGCCGGCAATAACAATCATTGCCCCGGCAACTTTTCTTCTCCCGCCGCTCGACAGGATACCACTCTGTGGTTAGTCTGTACCTTATGATACAAGCCTGAAGAATTAAGAGGAATATCTGATTTTTTCACTCCGGTACGGGAGTTTTGGCGGTTCAGGCGTAATCATCCACAGGGGAGGGAGACGATGAAGACCCAGGAAGCGATCGGCATTCTGATGCTCAGTCCCGTTTATTGGCGAACGAGGCTGCCCGAACGCAAGGAACTGATTCGGGAATTCATGGCGAATTACTCGGCCATCGACCTTTCCCTTGCGCCGATGCCGAGCAAGAGGAAAGAACCGGGGATCGCGGAGTGAGACGAAACGCCGCCCGATCCCGGCAGGTGGAGCAAGATGCCAGGGTCATCCTGGGGGCAAAAGATGTTTCGCCCCTACCGGGCCTGATCGCTCTTCAAGAAACTTTGTCGTCCCGTCCTTTTCCTTACTATAAGCGAACTGGGGGAGGCCCTGGACCGGCTATCGCCGTTTCACCACCGGCAGCCCCCGTTCGGTCATTTCCCTGGCGTACTCCTTGGCGCCCATTGCCGAGATCAACTGCAGGGAGGCCCTGCGGTCCGACCTGAAAACCAAAGCGAAGAACTTGGCAAAGATATTGTTGAACTTCCGGCAGTCCTGGACATCGTCGAATTCCCGGCACTCGGCGCAGGTCTGGTAACCTCTCTCCGTCGTGCAGGTCCGGACCTTGCACCAGGTGGCCTTGGCGTTCTCTGCGCAGCCGGGGCACTTGCCCTTCCGGTAGCGGTGGCACTGGCCGCAGTAGATGCCGCAGGCGGCAACCAGCTCACTTCTTGCTTCACTGTCCATGCTTTTCCCTCCTCGTCGTTGTGATTCCGGTAAAAATCGCTGCGGCTTTTTGGCGATTTTCTTTCCGAAGGTACCAGGCGGCTGTGACACCCACCCCTATGTCGACCTTCTTGCCGTGCCCCGTTGTCAGGGAAAACTTTCCAGATTCTGTGCGTTTTTGTTTTGGCGGAGATCATACCTATCTTCTGTTTGAATGACAACCCTTTGGTTGCCGGCGCCAGCCCGCATTAGAGACTGGCAAAAATTCGATGAGCCAGGCAGAGGCATAGCAATAGCATATTTTTCACCAGAAGCATTTGTGGGAGCATTTGCTCGCTGAGACCAGTCGGAGTAGAATGAAGCATGAACCGTTTTTACGGCGGAACGTTGCCTTAGAAATTCATTTCTTTTTTAGAAAGAATTTTCCCTTTGCGGTGGGAGGGGGATGACAGCCTTGGGTTGCGGGTGTCAGCCCGCATCAGGGGAATGCGCAACCTGCCATTTGAACGCCGGCTGCCAAAAGCCAATTGGGAACCACCATGAGGAACATCCCTGACTATATCGACCATCTCCTCGCACCGGACGCCTATCCGCACGGCGCAGGCGCTGTCGAACTGGTGCAGACTCACATCTCCTTCGTCCTCCTGGCCGGCGACTACGTCTATAAATGGAAGAAGCCGGTAAACTTCGGCTTCGTCGATTTTTCCACCCTGGCGAGGAGGAAGCATTTCTGCGAGGAGGAACTGCGCCTCAACCGGAGGCTTTGTCCCGGGATCTACCTGGGGGTGACCTGGCTGAGCCGGGAGGACGGGGGCTTCCGCCTGGAAGGGGGTGGGGAGATAGTCGAATACGCGGTGAAGATGGCGCGGATGCCGGAAGAGAGGATGATGAGCCGGATCATCGGTGCGGGCGGGGTCGGCAAAGAACACCTGGACAGGATCGTCGACCTTCTCGTGCCGTTTTACCGGCAGGCCGAGGGCGGGGAGCGGGTGCGGATGAACGGCAGGGCCCTGGCGGTGGCCCGCAACATCTCCGACAACTTCCGCCAGACCGAGCGCTTTGTCGGCGGGAAGGCCTTGGGCGCCGGGCGGTTCACCAGGATTAAGGCCTACACCGAGAGCTTCCTCGCCCGGGAAGACCTCTTCGCCGAGCGCATCGCCACAGGCCGCGTCCGCGATTGCCATGGCGATCTCTATTCGGGCAACATCTGCCTGGACGATCGGATCCACATCTTCGACTGCATCGAGTTCAATGAGAAGCTGCGCTTCATCGATTGCGCCGCCGATGTCGCCTTTCTGGCCATGGATCTCGACTTTCATGGCCAGGCCGGCCTGAGCAGGTATTTCATCGACCGCTTCATCGCCGCATCGGGTGACTCGGGCTTGCCGAAAATGCTCAACTTCTACAAATGTTATCGAGCCTATGTCCGGGGCAAGGTCGGCCTGTTGACATCCGCCGACCCATCCCTGGAGGAGAACAAGGCCGAGGCCGCGCTGGCTGCGGCCGCGAAATATTTCCACCTTGCGGAGGCCTATGCCGAGAGGCAGGATTGAATCGATAAAGCGGATCGTGGTGTTCATGGGGATGATCGCCTCCGGCAAGAGCTATCTGGCGGCGGCGTGGGCGGCAAGGCATGGCTTTCCCTATTTCAACACCGATATGGTGCGCAAGCGGCTGGCCGGCATGGATGCCACCGAGGCCCGGCCGGAGGGGGTGGGGCAGGGCATCTATTCCGCCGAATATACCCGGAGGACCTACGATGCCATGCTCTCCTCGGCCGAGGAGAATCTCCGGGACCCGTCGGTCTTTTGCGTGGTGCTGGACGGCTCGTACCAATCCGAAGCCGAGCGCGACCGGGTGCGCCGGCGATTCGAGGGTGCGGCGCGAATCGTCTTCGTCCTGTGCACCTGCAATGAGGAGGTGACCCAGGCGCGGCTGGCGTTACGGGCCGCCGACCCGACCGCCGTCTCAGACGGGCGCTGGGAGATCTATCTCGCCCAAAGAGAGATCTTCGAATTCCCGGAAGAATTGCCGGGAGAGCAGTTCCGGCGGTTCGAAACCGACGCCCCGCTGGAGGTTATGCTGGAGCGTCTCGATGACTTGCTTGGGAAGGATCCGCTGAAGACTGAGTGCTGAGGGCTGAGTGCTGAGTGCTGAGTAACCGTGGGGCGCGCGTAGGGGCGAAAAATCTTTCGCCCCTACCACCACTACTCTCAACCCGGTTGTTTTCGCTCGGGCACGTCACCCTGCCTGTGGAGTGCGTTCCATCCTTGTACCCCTCCTGCCGGTGCAACCCCCATTCTTCAAGAACGGGTCTCCGCGCATCGAAAGTTCCGCAAATCAATAATTCAGATCGAAGGTCAGGAAAACGTCGCTGTTGGATCTCTCCGTCAAGGTCGCTTCTTCCGCAGCCCCGTAAGTAGCGGTCCGTTTATCGTGCGTGCCGATAATGGAGAAATGCATGTTGTCGCTGAGATTGATCCCCAGCTTGACGCCCATGTTGAGCGAACTGAGCATGTTTTCGGCGGTTGGCATTCCGGCGGTGTTATCCTGATCCGAATACTGCAGGAGCATCGACAGCGACCAGCGGCTATGCTCGGGGGTCAGCAGGGTGTTCAGGCCCAGGGTCATGGAGGGGGTATAGAAAATATCGGGGGTGTCCAGGGAGTAGTCGAAATAGGTGATGGATGGGGTGATCATCAGCCATTCGCTGGGCTGGAAGCTGCCGGCGAGCTTCACCCCCTGCCTGACTCCGGTCTCGGCGGAGCCGTCATCCAGCCTGTAGTTCATATTCCTGGTGTGGGCATCGAAGCCCCGAAGTGCGGTGGATCCGTCGAAGGTCTCGTGGATGGCGGTAAAATTCATGTTGAAACCGCCGGCCAGGGCATGGTCGTAACCGACTTCGTAGAACTTGAAGTGGGGCCGGTTGCTGTCCAGAAAACCGGGGGAGTCGTCGGAAAAGGTGTTGAAATCGACCTGGAGCAGGTCCGTATCCTCGATCTCGAACTCATGGCGGATGAGGCCGGTCAGGGTGCCGCTCTGGTAGAGGGGGATCTCGACCGAATTTTCAAACTTCACCCGGCTGGCGCCGTTTCCGGACTTCAGGGCCAGATGGCGCTTCGAGCCGACAAATCTCTTCTTCCAGTAACGATCGTCGAGGCTTGACACCATCACGCCCTGACTGCTGCTGGCATGGATGAACTGGCCGTCGGAAAGGTAGACGCCGACATGGTTGATCCGTTTCTTGCCGAAAAAAATAAGATCTCCGGGCTGCAGATCGCGGGTTGCGATCCTCTGCAGATCGGAGGATCTGAACTGATCGGAGGAGCTGTGCGGCAGTTCGATGCCGAACAGCCGGTCGTAGACCATTCTGGCAAATCCTGAACAATCGAAGCCTCGGGTGGAGTTCCCCCCCCTGCGGTAGGGAATGCCGAGATATTCTTTGACTTCGCTTTCAAACTGCTCTTCGGTCAACCCATATGAGGAAAGGGGGGAGTCCGAGTTCTTTTTCCCCATGCCGAAGGCTGGGGGGGAGGATAGGGTGATAAATGTGCAAACGATGCAAACGATGCTTTTTTTGTATGAAAAGTGTCGAGTTTGTCTCTGCATTGGCCCAGTTTGAATCTTTATCTACCTGGAGCGACCTTCCAGCTTTCGTAACGCAGCCTTTCTCCGTGTAAAAACAGTTTTGATTATAATCTTGTTTGACAAATAATAGTAGTAAAACCGCCCTCTCCGGGGGATGTGGATGCGCCTTTCCACCGGCGGGTGTTTGATTCGAGCAGGAATTAGTATATTTTGGGGGGGCTTGTCAACCCTCAAATCGTCTCTCTCGTGAAGAAAAAATGAAGTGAATTCGCAGTATTTGACGTATTGTTAGGCCGGTTTGCCGGCTGATGGCGCCGATTGTGCGGGGTTTTCGCGCGTGGTAACGGGTCCCTTTTCGCCTCTTGTTGGGAATGATTCCTCCTTGCTTCGCTGACAAAAAAGTGTTGTTTTTACCGGATTGACAGGCCGAAGGGACTCGATTTAAGATGAAAGGCAGCGAAAATGAGGCAAATCGCGGAAGGGAGGTCGTCTATTCTTAACAAACCTGTAAAACTGGAGGAGCGACATGGATCGAGAGGTGAGGGATTTGTACGCCGAATACCGGAGAGACGAGATCGATCGCCGGCAGTTTCTGGCGAAGCTGACGGCCATCGCCGGCGGAGTGGCTGCGGCCTATGCCCTGCTGCCCCTGCTGGAGGGTGGTGCGGTCCGGGCGGCAATCGTGCCCGCGGACGACACCCGACTCATGACCGAGCCGGCGTCATTTCCAGGCGAAACGGGGGAAATCCGGGGCTATCTCGCCCGTCCGACAGGAGGGGGCAAGCTGCCCGGGGTAATCGTGGTCCATGAGAACAGGGGTCTCAATTCCCATATCGAGGATGTGACCAGGCGCATCGCCCTGGCAGGCTTCCTGACCCTCGCCCCGGATGCGCTGTCACCGATGGGGGGCTCGCCTGTCGACCCGGAGCAGGCCATCGAGATGATCAGAAAACTGAACATGGACGATACCGTGAAAAATTTCGTGGCGGCGGCCGCCTATCTGAAGACCCATCCCCAGTCGACCGGCAAGGTCGGGGTGGTAGGCTTCTGCTGGGGCGGGGCGATGGCGAATCTCCTCGCCGTCCACTCCCCCGATATCGTCGCCGCCGTACCCTACTACGGCAGACCGCCGGAGGCCGAGGATGTAGGAAAGATCAAGGCTTCGCTACTCCTCCATTACGCCGGCAACGATGAGCGCATCAACAAGGACATTCCCGCCTTCAAGGAGGCCCTGAACAAAAACAACGTCGATTTTCAGCTGTACATGTACGAGGGGGCGGAACACGCGTTCAACAACGACACCAACCCGGAGCGCTACAATAAGGAGGCGGCGGAGCTGGCCTGGACCAGGACCATGGACTTTCTGAACAGGAAGTTGAAAGGATGATGGACTCGTAAAAAGTCCTATCTCCTTCGTTGTAGGTCTGAAACGGCGCTTCGCTGTACCGTATGTACTGCCAAAGCGCCGGTTCAGACACTACGCCTCGTACATCGAACTTTTTCCAGAGCCCATCTCCACGGGTTGGAGCATTTTTTTCGGCTTATCAAAGGTTGATAAGGCTGTCAGGATCTTCCTGGGCGTTCCACGCTCCTGGTGCATTGAAATGCACCCTGCTCCTGACAATCTGTGCCCATGAGGGGGCGTAAGTTTGTTCGCCCCTGCTGCCCGGGGGCGCGGTACGGAAGAAATTACTTTCGGGTGGGGCGATACGGTTTTAGCTCAGCCTTTCAGGCAGCACTTTTTGTATTTCCGGCCGCTGCCGCACGGGCAGGGCTCATTTCTGGCCGTGCGGCCGGTAATCGGCGAGCCCTGCTGCCGCCACCGGTCGGCCACCGCCTGGACGAAGGGCCGGCAGTGGTTGAAAAAGAGCCTGTAGCCGGGGCAGAGATAGTTCAGTTTCTCACCTTCATGTTCGCCGGGGACAAAGCGATTCTTCGGGCATTCGCCGTTGCACATCGACAGCACCTCGCATGACCTGCAGCTCTCCGGCAGCATGGTGCGCTTGGCCTGGCCGAAGCGGACGAGTTCGGGCGAGCCGAGGATCTCCGCCAGGGGCCTCTCCGCGATATTCCCCACCCGGTAGGCCGGCTCCACATAGTGGTCGCAGGCAAAAACCTCGCCGTTGTATTCCACCACCGGGATGTCGCCGCAGGTCGGCCGGAAAAGGCAAAGCGAGTGCTCCTGGCCGAAGGCGGTCCTGGCCGCCTCCTCGAAGATCTGGACCTTGACGGCGCCTATGTCGCCTGCCCGCCACTCCTCGAAGATCGTGCAGAGGAAGGCGCCGAACTCCTCCGGCCCCACGCTGCGGTCGCTCACCCCGGACGCCAGCGGTTCGACCAGGGGCAGAAAACTCAGGTGGCGTGCCCCGATCGACTTGAAAAAGCGATACACCTGCAGGGGAAACAGGACATTATGGGCGTTGACCACACAGAGGACGTCGGTGGGAATCCGGTGGTCGGCGAGGATCCTGAAGCCGCGCATCGCCGCCTCGTGCGTCCCCCTGCCTTGCCGGTCCCTCCGGTAGATGTCGTGGATCTCCGCCGGACCGTCGAGGCTGATGCCCGCGGAGAAGCCGCTCGCGGCCAGGAAACGCCCCCACTCCTCGGTCAACAGCGTGCCGTTGGTCTGGATGCCGTTGGCGACCTCTTTGCCGGGCGGGCAAACTTTCTTCTGCAGCTCGACGATGTGGCGGAAGCGGTCGATGCCGAGCAGGGCCGGTTCGCCGCCATGCCAGGAGAAGCGCACGGTACTGCCGGGACAGGCCTCCATATGGCCGCGGATGTATCTCTCCAGGAGATCGTCGTTCATCTGCGGCGCGGGATCGTCGAAGACATCCTTTTTGCCCAGATAATAGCAATAACTGCAGTTCAGGTTGCAGCGGTAGCCGACCGGTTTGGCGAAGATCTGGAAATCGTTGGCGATGGTCATGGGCTTAGCTGGTTCATTGGTAAGCCGCTGTCGTGCAAGTGTAACACATCATCTGTAAAATCCGCATAAGGGGGCCGGAGTGAAATGGATGGCTGTTGCAGTTATTTCTTGACGGCCTTTTTGCTCTCCATTTTGTATGCCGCCTCCCGGCCCCTTTATCAAGTTTTTTAACCCTTCTTCACGAGATTTCCGCGCAATCCTCGCTACACCGCCGATCGCTGGCGATGAGATATTGACATCCCCCGCCAATTCCCCGATACTGGTGGAAAAACTGCCATCTCACGCACAAATTTACAATCACGGGGGACACATTTGAAAACTGCGTACTGGTTGCAGGGCGGAGGTTGCGGCGGGGATACGTTCTCTTTCCTGGGCAGCGACCGTCCGGATGTCGTCGAGCTTTTCCGGGGCCTCGAGATCGAGCTGCTCTGGCATCCTTCGTTTTCTCATGCATCTCCCCTCGAACATGAGGGCCTCCTCGAGGACCTCAGGGCCGGCAAAAAATCCCTCGATATCCTTCTGGTGGAGGGGTCGGTGATCTGCGGCCCGGCCGGGACCGGCATGTTTCACACCAGGAACGGCCATCCCGGGAAAGAGCT
>OBJA01001926.1_pt1 | contig 12979 bp, 10 predicted proteins | sample 1519751 | NCBI WGS metagenome assembly OBJA01 (sample SAMEA3881238, study PRJEB22517) | soil metagenome | biome: lake sediment; feature: soda lake sediment; material: sediment, water from around vicinity | place: India | collected 2013-12-23 | depth 3 m
TCAGATAGTGGGCAAACAGGATACTAGCCTAGTTTGTATCTTTGTATATAACGGAGCCGACATGATAAGCAAATCTAAAAACGGGACATATAGGCGGCAATTATCGACACAACCATCAATTACCCGTAGGAGTTCCCAGAATCCATGCCTCCCTGGAAATACCGACATATTTGTTATCATCCTCATCCCATATTGCACATTGCATATAAGCGCGATACCAAGGCATCCAACCCTCCGTCTCTGATTCCGGATACCCATAATGCTCAGCACCATGCAGATCCTCAAAAGGAAAATTATTATAGCCTTTTGTCAGAAGATAGCTTGTTACACCATGAAGCCATTCGTGTAAAATGGGTTCACCTAGCGCTTGAGCGTCATTTTTCCACCAATACTCCTCACCCGCAATAAGAGTTGAATAAGTGGCTGTGCCATTGTTAATCAACATCCCACCTAAGCCAAAATAGCTGGGAATTTGGCGTCCGCCATTATACCAAATAACATGAACGGAATCATACTTACCTCTTGGCGCATAGTACGTAAGATCGTCCGCCACATCATCCATAGGTACCCAGAAAAGACCGGTATCATAAAATGGACTTATCTTGGTCAATTGATGTTCCATAACAACGACTTCACAAGTGGATTCAACGTCCCCGTTGGAACCATCCAAGATTAGTTTAGGCAAGTTTTGAAAAGCATCAATGATCGCCTGTTTTAAGGGTTCGGACATTTTCCCCTGAAAGCTCCTTTGCTCGCCTGCTTCTTCGTAAGTTACATCAACTTCCGTATATAACAGCAAAAGGTGCTTATAACAGATGGGCAGTTCAGGTTCTTTCTCCTTGGTACCTCCACCGCTGCAACCAACTGCAGTTGTAATTATGACAAAAAATAGCAGAATCACAACAATACAATATATCTTCTTCAAATAGATTGTCCCCCCATTCATAAAAAAGACACGTTAATCAACGTTTCTTAAGTTAAATTATCCGACCAGCATAAAAAGCATGTGTCAGAAAACCCTCGCAAATTATAACAGACGACATGGGCTTTTTTGGTTACTAACATATTAAATATTGGTTACTTATGAGAAAAAGGTTTTATTCTTCACTGCCCTCTGATATAACCAACTTCAACAAAAGACTATCTCTTAGGAGGGCGAAGTGAGAGAAAAAAATAAGAGCCGGATTAATCCGGCTCTTATTCGTGTTATGCCATTAGTTTGCAGATGTCGTTGGTGAATTCCACCGGGTCATTGATAGGCAATCCCTCAATTAGCAATGCCTGATTATAGAGTAGTTTCGTAAACAAAGCGAGTTTTTCTTGATTAGACTCTGCCGCTTTCAAGGCGTCATAGACACTATGACTTGGATTAATCTCCAATACTTTATCCGCCTTTACTTGTTGGTCGTTATATGGCATCGCATTTAATACCTTCTCCATTTCAATGGAGATTTCACCTTCAGTTGTCAAACAGACAGGGTGGGACTTTAATCGTTTTGATAGTCGTACATCCTTTACTTTATCCGCCAATACCGCCTTCATCTTCTCAAAGAGTTCTTTATGAGACGTTTCCTCATTCTCTGTTTTATCCTGGTCTTCCTCGATGCCTAAATCTTTAGCGGATACGGATTTAAACTCTTTTTCCTGATAAGACATGATTACCTTGAGGGCAAACTCATCAATATCATCAGTCAAGTACAGTATTTCATAGCCCTTCTCCGCCACCATTTCAGTTTGGGGCAGCTTCTCGATCCGTTGGACGCTATCTCCGGCTGCATAATAAATATACTTTTGCTCCTCAGCCATTCGTGAGACATACTCTTCGAGGGTGACCTGCTTTTTCTCTTTTGATGAGTAGAACAACAATAAGTCTTGGAGCAGTTCCTTGTTGCTGCCATAGTCACTGTAAACCCCATACTTTAGTTGCCTGCCAAATGACTTATAGAACTGTTCGTACTTTTCTCGGTCGTTCTTTAATAAATCAAGGAGTTCATTTTTGATCTTCGCCTTAATATTCTTGGCAATCAACTGCAATTGCCGGTCATGCTGCAACATCTCCCTGGAGATGTTGAGTGATAAGTCTTCCGAGTCTACTAAGCCTTTGACAAAGCTGAAGTAGTCTGGCAGCAAATCAGCGCATTTATTCATAATTAAAACGCCGTTGGAGTAAAGTTCCAATCCCTTTTCGAACTCTTTATTATAGTAGTCGAAGGGAATATTCTCCGGAATATATAAAATTGCTCGATAACTCACCATGCCATCCGCGCTAATATGGATATGTTTCACCGGTTTATCGAAACCATAATGCTTTTCTGCATAGAAATTGGCGTAGTCTTCATCAGTCAGTTCATTTTTATTCTTGCGCCAAATGGGGACCATGCTATTAACCGTCTGCTCTTCAACGACGTCTTCAAACTCGTTTTCACTGCCTTCTTTTGACTTTCTTGTGGTCACATCCATCTTGATTGGATAACGAATAAAATCGGAATACTTTTTAACGATGTTTTTCAGTCGATACTCGTCTAAAAACTCTTCATAGTTATCGTCATCCGTATTCTCCCTAAGCTTCAAGACAATCTCCGTACCGACCGTATCCTTCTCGCATGGTTCAATGGTATACCCATCCGCCCCTTTGGATTCCCATTTAAAAGCTTCATCGCTGCCAAATGCTTTACTGATTACAGTAACGGTGTCAGCAACCATAAACGCCGAGTAAAAGCCCACACCAAACTGACCAATTATATCATATCCGTCTTTTGCTTCATTTTCCTTCTTAAAAGCCAGTGAACCACTCTTCGCGATAACTCCTAGGTTATCTTCCATTTCGTCCTTTGTCATTCCGACGCCAGTATCAATGACCTTCAAAGTACGAGTGCTTTTGTCGGTAATTACTTTAATATAGTAATTCTCCTTATTAAAGCTCAAACTATCGTCCGTCAAAGTCTTATAATACAGTTTATCAATAGCATCGCTGGCGTTAGAAATAAGCTCCCTCAAAAAAATCTCTTTGTGAGTATAGATCGAGTTGATCATCAGTTCTAAGAGTCGCTTCGACTCAGCTTTAAATTGTTTCTTCGCCACAATCTTCTCTCCTTTCACAGCAAAACTACGCAGGTGATTAAAGCCAGCGTAGCTCGATTATTAGCACTCTCGTTTGCTGAGTGCTAACCTTACTTTTTATATACACCACTTTCCTATCGATGTCAAGGGTATTCTCGTAGAACATCACTTGTCCCCAGTCGCTCAGTTTGTATGCTTGATACTGTCTTATGTGTAGGTAAATAATCGCATAACACTTGCTTTTAGTTGCGCCTTGTTGATGTCTGATAGTTCGATGTAGTTGTGTGTAATGATTTTTTATTGACTTTAGTTTAGATTCTGATATGATTACGGTGGAGGTGTTCACATGGTGCGAGACAAAAAGCTAATAACCGCTCAGGCTTTGGCCGAAGTATTGGACCTTTCCGTCGAAACAATCTGGAGATATACCAGAGAACTAAAGATCCCCGCAATTAACTTGGGCGCTAAACAGTACCGCTATAACCTAACAGATGTCATCAATGCCCTGACTGGCCAGGCTATAAAAGAAGATACGGCTAACTACAACGTTGATACAGCCACAAAAAAATTTACTTACCAAGACTATCTTAAACTACCAGAGGAACCGGGCTACCATTTTGAGGTTCTTGACGGAGTGTTATGCAAGGAACCATCGCCGAATGTTCCTCATCAACGAATCTCCCGCCGTCTCCAGCGAATCTTGGAAGACTATTTTTGGGTGGTCGATCCAGATGGCGAGGTCTTTAATGCGCCTTTGGACGTAACTCTTTATGACATTAATGTTGTCCAACCCGATCTGTTTTATGTGTCAGGAGGGCAAAAAGAGTTCGTGAAAAACACCCGTGTAGACGGTCCACCATTCCTCCTTGTTGAGATCCTATCTCCCTCAAGCAGACGCAGGGACCGATTACAGAAAATGGAGATATACCGCAAAACCCAAGTCCAACACTACTGGATAGTCAGTCCTGAGGATCAAACCATCGAGTGCTACTGTCTTCAAGATGGTGCCTACGCCCAAGTCGCGGCCGGAATGGATGACGATGTTTTAGAGCATCCAAGTTTCGAAGGATTATCCATTGCTTTAGGCGACTTATGGTAGTTTTATCTCGGTATTAAAATACTACAAACTGAAAACCCACCATATTACAGAGATACGAAAGGGGCTTGATATTTCATCAGCCCCTTTACTAACATAATTATTTAGCGTTCGTCTCTTGCCTCCACAGTTCTCGAATCTCATTTTCCTTAAAATCCGGCTCAACATCTGCTTTTTTTAACCTTAGTGAGTTATGAACCACGTTTAACGAACTTACAGCCATGGCGGCGGCGCCGATCATAGGATGCAACAGACCCAACATTGCCACAGGAATTGCTACGGCATTATAAAACCAGGCCCAGAAATAGTTCTCTTTAATTTTTTTAAAAATGGCTCTAGATAATTTAATGGCTGATATGATACCACTCAACTCACCCCGTACCAAAGTTACATCAGCAGCTTCAATGGCAATATCAGTGCCAGTGCCGATAGCGATCCCTACATTAGCTTGTTTCAATGCAGGCGCGTCATTGATACCATCTCCCACCATAGCAATGGTACCGTATTGTTTTTGCAAACGGATAACTTCCTCCACCTTGCCGTCAGGCAAAACTTCCGAAATCACATGACTGATTCCAACCTTTTTGCCAATTGCGGCAGCGGTTCGTTTGTTATCCCCCGTAATCATCGCTGTATTAATACCCATCTTTTCCAGTTCCGCTATGGCCTCTATCGAATCTTCCTTAATTGGATCTGCCACAGCTACGATACCTATTATCTGGTCTTTTTTCGCAACGATCATGGCGGTTTTAGCTTCTTCTTCTAGACGCACTAATTCTTCTTCATAAGCCTCATAAGAAATAGAGTGCTCTTTCATTAACTTTCTGTTACCCACAAGCACTTTGTCTCCATTAACGATCCCTACTACTCCCATACCCACTACAGCGCTAAAATCAGCAACTTCTCCCAAGCGTATTCCTTCACGATTAACTTTTTCCACTATAGCATGGGCTAGAGGATGCTCCGATCCATTCTCCAGTGTACCTGCATAATGAAGGATATCTCTTTCTGAAGCACCGCCTATTATAATAAGATCCGTCACTTCAGGTTTGCCCTTAGTTATAGTTCCGGTCTTATCAAAAGCAATTGTAGTTACTTCTCTAAAGGTTTGAATTGCTTCACCATTTCGGATTAATATTCCTTTCTCGGCTCCCATTCCGCTGCCTACCATTAAAGCGGTCGGCGTTCCCAAACCCAATGCGCATGGACAAGAGATAACCAAGACAGCAGTAGCTGTAATAAAGGCTAACGTAAGAGGAGCTAAATCAGGATTTACCCATGGCAGGAAGGTCGCTCCCCATCGGACAATGCCTAAATGAAAATCAGGAAAAATATTGAAAGAGATAAATGTCCCTATAGTAAGAATAATTATTGCAGGAACAAAATATCCAGTAACACGATCAGCAAACTCTTGGATCGGAACTTTAGAACCTTGACATTCCTCGACCATTTTAATTACCTGAGAAAGGAAGGTATCTTTTCCAACCTTTGTTACCTCAACCTTTAGCAGCCCATGTTTATTAATAGTTGCCCCAATGACTTCATGACCCTTTTCTCTCTTAACAGGCATAGATTCTCCGGTGGCCATAGATTCATCTACGAGACTATTGCCATCGACCACAACACCATCAGTTGGTATTTTTTCACCAGGCCTTACTACCATAACATCTCCAATTTGCAAGTCACTAACAGGCACTTCAACTTCTTCCCCGTTGAGTATTATCTTAGCGGTTTTCGCACCCATTTGAAGTAATTTTTTTATCGCTTGCGATGCTCTTCCCTTTGCCCGAACCTCTAAATATTTCCCTATGAGGTGGAATGTCATGATCGTTGTCGCCATTTCAATAAAGGTTTGAATCGGAATAAAAAAGCCTATTAACCCTATTAGATACGGCGGCAAGGAGCCTAGCGTTACTAAAACATCCATATTCGGGCTCTTATTTTTAAGAGCTTTCCAACTTGCAACATGGACATGCCAGCCTGTCCCAAATATTATTGGAAATCCAAGTGCTACAGTAATAGGCAGATAGCCTGGGATAGGCCTGATAAACATATGGATCATCATTAGTCCCATGATGGCGCTGGTAAATGCAATAGAAAAAATCATAGTCCTTCGTGTCAACCTAATTTTATTCTCATCTTCATCTACGCTTTCGTTCTTTGTTTCCTCTAGGACCAATTCGTATCCCAAATTCGCAACTTTATTTCTAATATCCGGTACTCTGATTTCTTTAGGATCATATTCAATTGTTATCTTCTCTACCGCAAAGTTAATACTAGCGGTTAAAACACCTGCTAATCCGATCACCGTTTTTTCTATCTTATTAGCACAAGAGGTACAAGACATACCATTAATCTTTAAAGTGATTTTTTCCGATTTTCTGTCCCCATCCAAAAACGCCTTATACCCTAAGCCTTCAATTGCTGTTAAAACTTGTTGCACGCCAATTTTGCTCTCATCATATTCCACCTGCCCCTTTTCTGTAGCAAGGTTTATATTTACACTAATTATACCTTCCAATGAACTCAACTTCTTTTGTATCCCAGCAACACAACTGCTACATGACATACCTTGTATCTTAAAGACCGCTTTTTGCTTACTTATTATCTCAGCCATTTTTTCCACTCCTTTCAATTTCATGTTACAAATCACTTTAGCTTCTACCGGTTTGCGTCGGATAATCGATGTTTGATGCAAGAGACTACTTTGCGTATTTGTCAATAAGCTCAATGATCTCATCGACTTTTTCGTCACCAAAACCTTCTGTGAAAGCTTCTTTTACACAGTGCTTAATGTGTTGGTCGATTATTTTTAGGTTTGCTTTCTTAAGCAAAGCCTGGACAGAAAGGATCTGCTTGGAGATATCGATACAGTATCGATCCTCTTCAAGCATTCTAATGATGCCTTCCACTTGACCTTTTGAAGTCTTTAAGAGATTCAAAACCTGAGTTTTTTCCATACAATCCATATCAACCACCCCAGCTCTAAATTAACTTATTAAATATGCTTTATAAGCTTTCCAATATTTCTCCGTTCAAATCCTCCCTCCCCTCCCCCGGAGGGGTTGTTTGTAACTTTATTATATTCCACTATTCCCATTTGTCAAGTAGGTATTAAATTAATTGGTGCATTTTTACCTTGACCTTGACAAATCAGATGACAACTTTTATACTATAAATATGTTTATCTTATAAACTTGATGTCTAGGAGGTAATGACATGACCAATGAACATCTTGACTTGAATGAACTACTGGAAGATGTACGTCGCATCAAAAGCACCATTAAACAAAACGCTTATATCTTTCAGAGCTTATTGTATTCACTTGCTCTGAAGCTGGCATTTTTAATTGCGGGTACCACAGCTATGCTTGTGCCATTTCTCTACTATAGCTATATACAGCAATATGGGGATTATACGGCCGTCCCAGCAAAGACCAGATTATCTTTGATCCTTATTATTGTTGCCGGAACAGTATTGGTATCAATTGTGAAGTTTATCGCTTATTTTAAAGCCAAGCGACTCATTTCACAACCATCAATTTTAAAGATCTTTAGCCGACTTGTTTCCCGCCAGGCACTGGCCTTATACCCGGGGTTTATTGCTACCATCTTATTTTTTGTGGTCTTCTTCATCACACAAGATAATAATCACTTTATCGTTCCTACTCTGGCTATTGGCATGGGCATTGTGTTTAGTATGATCGGTTCTTTTATTTCTCTGCCGGATCTGCTTTTCTTAGGAAGTTATCTTTGGTTAACAGGTCTGCTATCCGTTCCCTTTATTAATAAAGATCCATTGGCATCGCTCCTGTGGACATCGGTCATCTTCGGCCTGGGCATGCTCGGATTTGGGCTTTATCTCATAATTAAATACCGGCAGGAAAAGGGGCATTAAGGATATGGCCAAGAAAAACAAGCCCCAATATGAACTGAACAAGACTATTCACGAGCCTGCCAGACTGCTAATTCTAACATTCTTAGCCAGCAGCCCAGAGAATGAATGTAGCTTTACCGAATTAAGAGACCATCTGCAGATGACCTCCGGTAATCTCTCTATCCAGCTGAAGAATCTGCAAAATGCCGGTTTGATTCTTATTAAGAAGAAATTCGAAGATAACAAACCGCTTACAACAGTGGAAATAACTCAAGAAGGCGCCAACAATTTGATGGACTACTTTGACGAGATGGAAAGGTTAATTGTTTCTGTAAGGCAAGAGTCGAATAGGAACACAGAAGATTGAAGGAAAATAGCCAATCATAATACTAGAACGTTAGAATTTCGAGTAGCTTGTTTAGCATGGAAATAAATCGGATCTAATAATCCCGGAAGGTATTTTACCTTTGGGGATTATTTTTATTATATAAGAACGGAGAGCCTGAGTTAGTTTTTTCTTTATTGGAATGAAACAGACACCTTGCGGCGCTATTCATTATTGTGTGCGGTGATTTCACAATCGAGGAATAAAATAAACACCATGGGCGCGATTCCTTATAGTATTTAATCCAGTTGTTGTCTAATGAGTTAGTAAAAAGAGGAAATACAAATCTAATATCGAACTAAAAATATGAATTTTTTGCTATCTATATATGTAAACTTAGAACTTGGTTTTGCCAAGTAAATAGATTTTATCGTATTTATCCTAGGAGGTGGCCTTTCTGAAACGAAATTTGATGCAAGACTTTACTAAAGTTCAGTTGTTGGTTAGTTTTTTTATGCTAATATCCCTTCTTGGTTTTACTGGAATTATGATTTGGAATCATACAATTAATGTGTATAAACAACGGCTAGCTGGAATAACTGAACTTATCGAACAAAATATATATGAACATAAAGAAGTGTTCTTAAGAAAAGACACAGACCCGCAACTACTCAACCAAACTCTCCACCCGTACTTACAAAAGATCGTTCACAGGTGCCCAACGGATTTTACAATCGGCTATTACTCTCGGTGGCACGATCAGGTAATCCTTGGATTGTCCAAAGATAGTTCTGTTAAGATTGATGGAAACAAACTCCCCGTAAACGACCCGGGTCGTCATGCATGGGAAACCGGAACACCAGTATATACATTATATTATTCTAGAATACGGCAGAATTGGATTCTAAAATGTGACTACCCTGTCTTTATTGATGGACAAATAGTAGGTCACAGTTTCGCCAACATTACACTAAGAGGACTCTTTATAGTTTTTTTAGAATTCATTCTGGGCCTATTCATCTTTTATCTGGCAATTTCTTGGCTGACTTTAATATTGGTCCGAAAAGTCGAAAATAAGGTGCAAACAAATTTGAACAGATTATTATTAAGTGACATCGATGAAAAAGTAACATATGACTACGTTGAGTTCGAGTCTATTGCAAAACAAAACTCCAGAGCACATCAGAGAGTTAAAAGAATATTAGGTAGTATCACCGATTGCTTTTTTAGTTTAGATAAAGATTGGTGTTTTGTTCAAGCAAACCAAAACGCCTTAGACAGTATCGGAATGAAGTGGGAGGATGTTAAAGATAACAATGCTTGGGACATTTTCGCAGATGAATATGATGTTCTTTTCCAACATTATAATGTAGTCATGGAAAAAAGGGAGCCGGTTCATTTCGAAGCTTTCACTTCAAATCAATGGGTAGAAGTTCATGCTTATCCGGCGGAAAATGGTGGGGTTGAAGTATATTACCGTGATATTTCCGCCCGAAAAACTTTGGAGCAAAAAGCGAAACAATTGGCAGATATTGTAGAGTCATCAGAAGATGCAATCTATACAACTGATTTGACAGGCACTATTCTCACTTGGAACCCTGGAGCACATAGACTTTTTGGTTACTATGCCAATGAAGCTGTCGGTCGAAATTTCTCAGATCTGCTACAGCCTGAAGATCACTTCAAGCTCCAACGTATCTCTGAGCGCATTGCACGAGGAGAAGAATTAGGCATTCTCGAAATAGATTTCAAGCATAAAGATGGTCGGTCAATTACCGTTTCAATTCGTAAATCTTATTTAAAGGACAATAATGGTAATATCATTGGCGTAGCTTCTATTCACCGTGATATCACAGAAAAGAAACAGATGGAATTAGACCTTGAAATGCAAAGTGAGCAACTCACGGTTACGTTAAACTCCATCGGTGAGGGAGTAATCACCATAGATAGTAACCAATATATAACATTGATGAATAAAAAAGCCGAAAAACTCACCGGTTGGAAGGCGAGAGAAGTCATTAACCAACCGTTATCAAAAGCCTTTTACTTGATAAATAACGAAACCAGTGAAACTTATGAAAACCTTATCCCCTCAGTCTTAGCTTCAGGAGAGCCACAGCATCTAACTCATGCTATTTTAGTAAATGCAGATTTAAGAGAGATATCCATCGATTTAAGCTGTACTTCCATCAGAACGAACAATGGTCATATAAAAGGAGCCGTCTTAGTTTTTAGAGACATTACGAATCGAATAATACTAGATAGAGAACTTCTAAAGACCGCAAAACTTGACTCCATCGCCGTTTTAGCAGGCGGCATCGCCCATGACTTCAATAATTATCTCGCTGCTATACTTTCAAATCTTCAGTTGTCTAAAGCATTATCCACAAAGGGAAAGGATACACATGTAAACCTTGACCGCGCTATTGATGCCACGATAAAGGCTAGTGACTTAACAAAGCAATTATTAACGTTTGCAAAAGGTGGCGCTCCTGTTAAGGAGCTGGCTTCGATTAATCAGCTTCTGGAAGAAACAGTAGAGTTCAATTTGCACGGTTCCAAAGTAAAGGCCGTGTTCTCCATTCATGATAATCTATGGAATGCCGAATTCGACCCAAACCAACTCAGTCAAGTCTTTAGCAACTTAGTAATCAACGCAAAACAGGCAATGCCAAAAGGTGGAATACTAGAAGTCTATGCTGAAAATGCAACCCTCAAAGAGAAACCACATATCAAACTAACTTTTAAGGACCACGGGATCGGTATCCCCAAAGAAATCATTGATAGTATCTTCGATCCATTCTTCACCACCAAGCACGACGGTACTGGCCTTGGTTTATCTACATCATATTCGATTATTAAACATCACGGAGGACAAATCGAAGTCTCTTCTAGTATTGGATACGGAACCACTTTAATTATTTACTTACCAGCTATCCCTTCGTCCCAAGTGATCTAGGAAGCCGCTGTCTCCGACGAATTATGGTTCGGTGACGGAACCGTATTATTGATGGATGACGAAGATATGATTAGAGAAGCGATGAAAGACACCCTCAATATCTTGGGTTTAACTGTTATATTGGCAAAAGACGGTGAGGAAGCGATCAAATTGTACAAGCAAGCACTAGCCGTCGGTTCAGCAATTGATCTAGTTATATTAGACTTAACAGTGCCTGGAGGATTGGGCGGCCAAGAAACCCTTGCTCACTTACTAGATTTGAATCCTAATATAAAAGCGATCGTTTCCAGTGGTTACTCAGAGAATCTTGTCATCTCCGAATATGAGCGTTTTGGCTTTAAAGGAGTGATCAGTAAACCATTTAGGATCGAAGAGCTAAACGCGGTTATAGCTAAACACTTAGCTTCAAAAGAGCTCACTGCCTAATATAGATTTTTGCCAATAACTCAAAAAAGCACTATTGAGAATCTCAGTCTCTTCGTTCTTTTAGAGGTATGACCATAAAAAGGTAGTCCAGCGCAACTTAATTTCCCCAGCGAATGAATCATAGCGTGTACCAAAAAACCGTAAGATTCTATGCTTACGGTTTTCGTTTACTCATATTATCTCTAATCATTAAGAGCAATCCCGTTTTCTCCAGATAAAGCACTCCTATCTTGAAATTGCCGTGAGCTGGCAGCAATTATTTTTCCCAAGAGATTACAAGAATAGATGGCCAAAAGCCATCTATTCTTGCCTTCGAGGGACTTTAGATTCCTCTTTTTTCAGCCACTGCTTTACATACCACCGCGTACATTCTCTCGACTCCTTCTTTTGAAGCTTCAAAGTTATATGCGCTATCAGCACTAATCCCTATATTATCCGCTTCTTTGGCAGAGTCAATGTTTGCTCCAAGGAATATAAACTCCCAGCTATATTTCTCTCGTTGGTGCTTTATGAGATTCCTTACCTGATCAAAGGTAAACTCGCGACTGGAATTCTCTAAACCGTCCGTTGTAATAACAAATATAACCTTGCCAGGCCGTTCACATTCTTTTTTCTTAGATAATCTATGGCCTACATCTAAAATAGTCTTACCCACCGCATCCAAAAGAGCCGTAGCTCCTCTCACATAATACTCTCTTTCAGTTAACTTTGCTTGGCTAGCTCTGACCCCATTGTACAAGACCTCATATCGGTCATCAAAAAGAACAGTTGTAACAATTGTCTCACCTTGAAACTGACTTTGGTTATCTACAAACGCATTAAAACCGCCAATAGTATCAGTTTCAAGTCCACCCATCGACCCACTCCGATCTAGAAGAAAAATAATCTCTGTTAAATTCATGTTCAAACTAATCATCCTTTCGTTTTTTGTTCATGGTATAATTTTAGCTAAGTACCCCCATTATTTGGTCGCCTGACAAGCGACATTCTGGAGGCTTTAAAGATGCTTGAACAAACAACACTAGTACAATTGCGGGAATATGTAGAAAGCCATTTATCCATGTATAATTGCATAATTTGCGAAGCAGAGCACAACTCGCACTACTTAAAGAGATCTGCTTCTAAGTGCCTTCAAGTTGTCGAATTAGAAGAGTTCCTAAATGATGCACGAAAAACCTCTTTTAACCAAGTTTTGTTCAACTTCATCGATAAAAGAGGAGCTAACGATGCGGATATA
>OBJA01001927.1_pt1 | contig 12977 bp, 9 predicted proteins | sample 1519751 | NCBI WGS metagenome assembly OBJA01 (sample SAMEA3881238, study PRJEB22517) | soil metagenome | biome: lake sediment; feature: soda lake sediment; material: sediment, water from around vicinity | place: India | collected 2013-12-23 | depth 3 m
GGTGTGGGCTGCGCGGGCAAAGCCCGACTTGCCCACATATTTTTATTCAATGCTTTTTTAACAGTCTGAGAGCTGCCAAAACGTGCAGCTCTTTTTGTGCTTTAGAATCATTGCTTGTTGCCGCACTTTCCGCAGAAAGTGGCACCGACAGGCAAGCTTGCGCCGCACACCACACACGTGGTGCCTGCAGGCGCTTCTGGCGCGGGTGCCGCCTGAACAGGTGCCGCCGGAGGTGCAGCAGGAGGCGGTGCCGGAGCAGGCGCTGCCTGAGCCGGAGGTGCCGGCTGCGGTGCGTACTGCGGCTGTGGCGCGTACTGCGGCTGCGGTGCGTATTGCGGCTGCGGTGCATACTGCGGCTGTGGTGCCTTGGTACCGCATGCCGGGCAAAACGCGGAGCTGTATGGCACAAAGCCACCGCAATTGGGGCATGCGTAACCTGCCGATTTGGCTGCGGAAGCCGCGCGCATCGATCTGAATTTCTCCGCCTTGATAAACACGATGATCGAAATGGCACCAAATATCAGGAAGAACAGGAACGGTGAGAACGCAAAGCTACCACTACCCGGTACTACTATACCATAATAGGAATAGGAAGTCGCATTAGCAAGTTTTACAATCCATCCAACAAGACTTCCCAACGCAATCGCGCCGCTGGTTATTGCAATTGTCAATACATCTTCTTTGATAATGGAAAGCAAAAGGCCTGCCCATATCAGTATGCTGCCAAGGGCTACAAAGGCTTCATAAACACCTAGGATGTAAAGCCCCAGCAGAAAAAACAGACCGCCGGCCGCGAATACAAAAATCTGAGCGCTCAGCAGAAACTTTAAAAAAGTGTTGCTGTTGAAATAGGCTTTTGTCGCCGCAATGAAATTCTTATATGGAGACATGGAAAACCCTCCTTAAAATATGTGATAGTATATATGCTGTCCTTATGAAATATATTACAACACTTTTGTCGGTATTCGCAAGTGTTTGGAGAAATAATTGTTTTATTTGTGTCAATAATTGCGATGGTTTGCTATTCGACCGTCACGCTCTTGGCAAGATTGCGTGGTTTATCCACATCGCATCCCTTTTCCACCGACATATAGTAGGCAAAAAGCTGCATTGGCACCACGGCCAGAATCGGTGCAAAAAGCGCATCGGTGTCCGGCAGGCAGATTACCTCATCGGCAATGTCTTCAGGCACAGGGCAGCTTTCAAAGCACACCGCCAGCACGTTGGCGCCGCGCGCCTTCACTTCCTTGATGTTGCTGATTGTTTTATCGTACAGCGCGCTCTGTGTGATGATCACCACGACGAGCGTGCCTTGCTCAATCAGCGCAATGGTGCCGTGCTTGAGTTCGCCAGCCGCATACGCCTCCGAATGGATATAGGAAATCTCCTTGAGCTTGAGCGAGGCTTCCATCGACAGCACATAATCAAGCCCTCGGCCGATAAAAAACACGCTGCTTTGTGCAAAATGCCGACTGGCAAAACGCGAAAGCGTTTCTTTGCTTTGCAGTATGCGTTTGAGCAGCTCTGGCACGTTTTTCAAAGCCTCTACATGCAGCGCATACGTTTTTTCATCAAGCCTGCCCGTGCGTCGCCCGAGCTCTAGCGCTATCATATAGATGGCAACCAACTGCGTGCTGTAGGCCTTTGTGGAGGCCACGGCAATTTCCGGCCCTGCATAGGTGTAGAGCACCGCATCCGCCTCGCGCCCGATCGTGCTGCCCACCACATTGACGATCGCAACGATCTTGGCCCCTTGTTTTTTGGCCTCGCGCATCGCCGCCAGCGTATCCGCCGTTTCACCCGATTGGCTGATAATGATCACAAGCTGACCCTTCTCGATGATCGGTTTTCTGTAACGAAACTCCGAAGCGATATCCGCTTCAACAGGTATGCGCGCCAAATCCTCGATCACGTACTTGCCGACCATGCCTGCATGAAATGCCGTGCCGCATGCGATGATGCTGATTTTCTTGACATCCTGCCAATCATCAATGCCGATTTCGTCAAGATTGATCTGTCCGTTTCTGATACGCGGCAGTATTGTATCGGCCAGCGCCTGCGGCTCCTCATGAATCTCCTTGATCATAAAGTGCTCGTATCCGCCCTTCTCAGCCTGTGCCACATCCCAATCGACGTGATACATTTCGCGCTCTACCGGCTTTCCGTATTCGTCAAAAATGGATACATGGTCTTTGGTCAGCACAGCAACTTCTTTATCCTCAAGAAAAATCACATCACGCGTATACGAAAGCAGGGCAGGTATATCGGAAGCAATCAGGTTTTCATTCCTGCCGATACCCACAACAAGCGGGCTGTCCTTACGCGCCGCGATGATGGTATCGGGATGCGCTTCGCATACCACACCCAGCGCATACGAGCCTTCAAGGCGCGCTACCGCCTCTCTTACAGCGGCCAGCAAATCGCCGCTATAGTAGTGGTTAATTAAATGCGCCACCACCTCTGTATCCGTCTGTGAGCTGAATTCAACGCCCTCCTGCAAAAGCCACTGCTTGAGCTTCATGTAGTTTTCGATAATGCCGTTGTGCACGATGGCGATATCACTTGCGCAATTGGTATGCGGGTGAGAATTTTCGAACGAAGGCTCACCGTGCGTTGCCCAACGCGTATGACCGATGCCAATAGCGCCGGGTGCCGAGAAGCCTTCCAGCATATCGGATAAAGCGCGAAGCCGCCCTTTTGTTTTGTGAACCTTCAAACATCCATCCGTCACAATGGCAACGCCCGCACTGTCGTATCCTCTGTATTCGAGCCTTTCAAGGCCGCCCAAAAGCACGGGCACCACATCCTTGCTGCCCACATAGCCCACGATTCCGCACATATTCAAATGTCCTCCGATTATAATTTATGCGAGTCGGCTTTCGATCAGCTTCACCATATCGACTGCCTGACGCTCGATCTCCTTTTTATCCGGCCCTTCAATCATCACACGCACCAGCGGCTCTGTGCCCGAAGGACGAATCAGCACGCGCCCGTCTCCGCTGTATTGTTTCTCAAGCGCCTTGATCTGCTTTTTAACCTGCTCGTCTTCCATCACGCTGTGTTTATGCTCTTCCTTCACGCGTGCGTTCACCAGAACCTGCGGCAATATGGTGACCACATCGGCAAGCTTGGAAAGCGCTTTCCCGCTGCGCATCACGATAGAGGCCAGCTGAATACCTGTGAGCAAACCGTCTCCTGTGGTGTTATGGTCAAGGAATATGATGTGTCCGGATTGCTCACCACCCAGCGAATAGCCAGCCTTTTGCATCTCTTCGAGTACATATCTGTCTCCGACGCGCGTTTTAATCAGGTTGATGCCGTGCTTTTTCATCGCAATGTCAAGGCCCAAGTTGCTCATCACCGTACACACAAGCGTGTTCTTCTTCAACAGCCCATGCTTTAATTGATCCAGTGCGCAAATGGCCATGATTTGATCGCCGTCCACAATAAGCCCGTGCTCATCCACAGCGATCAGCCTGTCGGCATCACCATCGAACGCAAAGCCCATATCCGCGCCCAGCTCCGATACAAGCTGCCGCAGCTTCTGCGGATGCGTTGAGCCGCAATTGTCGTTGATGTTCGTCCCGTCAGGCGTGTTGTAATAGGGCACCACCTCGGCACCAAGCTCGGTAAATGCCCGCGGCCCTATCTGCGAGGCCGCGCCATGCGCACAATCGAGAACGATCTTTAAGCCGCGCAGGCTGGTATCCGTCGTAGACAGCAAAAACTCCTTATACTCCGCAAATGCGTTGACAGCCTTGACGCGTCGCCCCACGCTCACACCAATTTTGAGATCGAGGGCTTCACTGTTGTCAAGAATAATGCGCTCGATGCGGTCTTCCATCTCATCAGGAAGCTTCTTGCCCTCCGCATTGAAAAACTTGATACCGTTGTACTCTGGGCCGTTATGTGATGCCGAAATCACCACACCGGCGTCAGCGCCATAGTCACGCGTTAAAAATGCCACGCCCGAGGTGGGGATAACACCCGCCACCACGGCCTCTGCGCCCACCGAGCAAATGCCTGCGATCATCGCAGCCTCAAGCATATAGCCCGATATGCGCGTATCGCGTCCGATCAGTATGCGTGCCTTGTGCACCTTGCCCATCAGCGCGTGTGCGCCCGCCTGCCCAAGCTTAAACGCAAGCTCGCAAGTCAGCTTCTCCCCAACAATGCCCCGCACGCCGTCTGTTCCAAAAAGTTTACCCATATGCCCTCCGCGTATGATGTCATCATACTCTTTTGTATACCAATATGCAAACTGGTATAGTCCGTATCATTCGTTTTCTCTTAAATAATTCTGTGCGTTGTATATGGCAACAGCGCCATCCGCCGCCGCCGTGACTACCTGTCGCAGTGACTTTGAGACAATATCGCCCGCCGCAAACACACCGGGCAGGTTTGTGCGCATGGCATCATCCGTCACAATATAGCCCATCTCATCCGTATCCAAAAACTCTGAAACCTCTTTTGTATGCGGTATCGAGCCGACCGCGACAAAAACACCCGAAACGTCTATCGTCTGCGTGTCTGCTGTCTTTTTGTTGCGAATGCGTATGCCCTCCACCTTGACATCACCCAGTATCGCTTCCACCTCGCTGTCCCAGACAAAGCTGATTTTCTCGTTTTGAAATGCCGCCTTTTGCAGCGCCTTTTGAGCACGCAGTTCATCACGACGATGCACCACATACACACGCTGCACAAAGGCTGTCAGATACAGCGCATCCTCAACGGCCGTATCTCCGCCGCCTATAATCGCCACATCTTTTCCCTTAAAAAATGCACCGTCACACGTGGCACAGTATGAAACGCCCGAACCGACAAGCTTTCGCTCACTGTCAATCCCAAGTTCTCTATAGGATGCGCCCATGGCCAGCACCGCTGTTTTGGCTTTATAGATCTCGCCCGCTGTCACGATCTTCTTTTCCGTGCCAAAAAGATCGTAGCCGGTCACCTGTGCTGTTTCGATAATCGCGCCGTGTTTCTCGGCCTGATCTTTAAAACGCATGGCCAAATCAATGCCTTCCACGCCTTCGGGAAAGCCCGGATAGTTGTCCACCATGTGCGTTCGCGTTATCTGACCGCCCGGATACATTTGCTCCAATATCAGCACCGAAAGGCCAGCTCGTCCTGCATACAACCCGGCAGTCAAGCCGGCAGGCCCTGCGCCGACAACAATCACATCGTACATCCTTTTCTCCTTTGTATACAATTCTTATTTTCGGCCGTTTGTGCGAAAAACGGCTTTTTGATCAATCAATTCCATATCATTGTAGCAGTGTCATCCTAATCTTTCAAGGGCGCAGGGCTTCGTCGGCAATGAGCAGTTCAATCACCTCTACGGCCTTTTCCAGTTGTACATCAACGCCATCGGAGTTCTCCACATAGTAGTCCGGATAGATGCCGTTGCCGTCAATGCTGCGTCCATTGGGTGTAAAATACTGCGATGACGTGATTTTCAGCCCGCCACCCGTTTCGGCAATGGGGATGACCACCTGCACAACGCCTTTTCCATATGTGCGTGTCCCGACAACCGCACCGACCGCATAATCCTGTATCGCGCCCGCAAAAATCTCCGATGCGGAGGCTGTGTGGCCATTGACCAGCACCACAATCGGTGTCGTTATGCTGTCGCTGTCGCTTTGCCACGTTTCACGCTTGCCGTCTTTGTCCTCGGTATACACAATGATGCCTTCCGGCAGCAGTTTGTCGAGCACTTTGACGACCGTATCCAAATACCCGCCCGGGTTATTGCGCAGATCAAATACAATACCGCGCGCGCCGTTTTGCTTGAATTCTTGCATGCCCTGGTCAAACAATGATGCGCAATTGCCTCCAAATTGCTTGATGCGCATATAGCCGATACCATTATCCAAAATTTCAGACTCAACCATATCCAACGATACGGATCGTCGCTTCATGGTGTATTCGATCGTCTGATTATCGCGCCTGACACCAATTGTGAGGCTTGTACCCTCTTCTCCGATGCACAAAATTCGAATTTCCGCCAGCGATTTTTTTGTGACATCCTCACCGTTGACGGAAAGAATAAAATCCCCCACCTCAATACCGGCTTGCTGCGCCGCAGAATCGTCCATAAAGTGCGTCACAACAGCAAGGCCTGTAATCTCATCTACCGTGATGCCCATGCCCACACCGTAATACTCGCCTGACGAATTCTGATTAAACGTTTCAAACTCTTCGGGCGTATAATAGACGCTATACGGGTCTCCAAGAGCTGCCACCATCGCCTTTAGCCCCGCGTACTGAACCTCCTCCATATCAAAGTCCTTCAGATAATGCGTCTGCATGAGTCTGAGCGCACGCGAAAACTCCTCCACCGATAGGGCTTTATCGCCGGTCTCATATTTTGCCTCAACCAAAAAATACGTTATGAATGAACAGACAATGCCCACAATAATAGCCAGTATCAACGCACGCGATCTTCTCATAAAAACCTCCAAATATGAACATACAGATATAAATATGCAGATAAAACGGTCGATTATACATATATACAGATTCTAAGCCAGCTATAAAATAAAAAGCCTTCTTTCACGCTGCTGCGCGCAAAAGAAGGCCTTTCATTCAAATTATCTGTTTCCTCTCTCATAGGCATATTTTACACAAGCCTGATGCTGAGGGCATTTTCTTCTGTTTTCATGCGTCATCGAGTCTTTAAAGTGTATGCAAAAATGGCCATTAAAATTGTTGCCGCTGATGCTGCCGTTTGCATGCGGCATACCATTCATCGATGCCGCATAGGTGGTATTACCTATCGTCACCCAAACCGCACGGCGGCTCCACGACCACGACCCGCCATAAGCCTTTTTCATATTGGCTGTATCATCCGCGGTCAGCGGCTCCACATCGGCATGAAGCGTGCCGCCGTAACGCCGCACATAAAATTGACGGCCGCTCCTCACATCTGTGACAAGCGCTTTCGAGCCGCGTTTGAACACATTTTGCACAGAGCTCCACGCTGTCATTTTGACAGACCCCTTGATGCCTGATTTTTGAGCTCGTGTGACAGATATTTTCGCATCGCTGTAGAGGACTTCCAATGTTTTTGGGCCTGCAACCCCGTCTACCGTCAGCTTGGCCATTTTCTGAAAATCCTTAACCGCCTGTACCGTCAATTCGCCATAATATCCCGTGGCGGAGGCTTCCAGAAAACCACGCTTGCGCAAATTCAGCTGCATGTTTCGCACGTTCGCGCCCTTCATGCCAAACTCGAGCTTCATGTTCGCGTTTTTGCCGGTGCTTAAAGTGATATAATCGCTGTGCACATAGCCCGTCGGTACATCATCAAACATATCATCACTATTATCGTTGTCATCGATACCGGCGTTCTCAATATCATCAGGCTCCTGAGAATCTGTCTGACCGTCTTGTGCAGGCTGATCGTTTTGAGCAGGCTGCTGATCGTCAGCTTCTTCCCCATCCAAAAGATCGAGCGGTATTTCGATCAAATACCAGTCTCCCACGATGTCCAGTATCGTTAAGCCTGTCCCCTCGTCGATCGTCGTGATAATATTACTGTAAATACCAGGGGTCTCTCTCACGCTGACGCTTTGCTGCACATGACCTACCAGATAACCGGCAGAAGGCAGAAAAACATAATCGGCATTAATATAACCGCGGTAATTGCCGTATATAATACGGTACCAGCCCTCAACCTCTTCACAAAAAACACCAATCCGGTCTCCTTTTTCAAGAACCATTATGCTGGGTGAATCGGTGGTGGGGCGCATTCTCATGTTGACCTTGTCGCCTTTTATCATGCCTTCTTCAAAAATAGGCATCGCATACGCCGTTGTGAGCGGTATAAAAAATACGGCGCAAACGGCTATTACCAATAAAACAGCGATTGTTTTTCTCATGAATAGTCTCCTTGATAAAACCATAAGTTATTATACATCTTCAATGATGCGCTGTCAAAAGCGCACTTCTGTTAACGCGCTTTATCATAAGCGTATTGAACGGCTGCCTGATGACGCGGGCAGACAGTATCTTGCCTGCTGGTACCGTCCATATGCAGCCTTGTGCCCTTAAAGTGCAGACAGAAAACGCCGTTATAATCGTTGCCGCTTATTTTGCTTGATCCATGCGGCTCACCGTACATTGACCCCGCATAGGTCACACTGCCCACTGTTACCCAAACGGGCCGGCGCTCTGCTGACCATTTGCCTCCGTATATTTTTTTCATGATCGCCGTATCTTCGGCAGTCAGAGGCTCCGTATCGGCATGTTCATGTCCGCCTGTTCGCTTGGCCCAAAACTTCTTGCCTGTTCTCACATCTGTGACCAGTGCTTTCGTGCCTTTGGCAAATACATTTTTGATTTTATCCCATGAAGAAAGCTTAACCTCGCCTCGTATGCCATACAGCTCTGCTTTTGTGACTGATATTTTGATATCGCTGTATAACAGTTCGAGTGTTTTTGGGCCTGCGACGCCGTCTGCCCTCAATCCGGCCTTTTTCTGAAACAGCTTCACCGCACCCTCAGTCGCATCTCCAAAAAACCCAGTGGCTGAAGATTCCAGAAAACCGCGTTTTCTCAGATTCTGCTGCATATTCCGCACCGCAGCGCCTTTCATGCCCTTTTTCAGCAATGTAATGGCTGTGTCTCGCGAACTTAGGCTGATATAGTCTTTATGCACATAGCCTTCGAGAATATCTTCATCTATCGTTTCGTCCTCTGTATCACTATCCGTATCTTCCCAGATGGGCTCTACTTCTACATAATACCAATCACCAACGATATCGGTGATCGTAACGCCCGTCCCCGCATCAAGGGTGGTGATGATAAAACTATTGGTATTGGGATTTTGCCGCAGCTTGAGTCCGCTTTCTGTTACATTGCCCACCAGATGATTCGCAGAACGCAAGAAAACATGGTCAACGCTGATATAGCCACGATAATTGCCATAAATGACTCGGTACCAGCCCTCTTCCTCTTCGCAGAAAACACCTATTCTTGTACCCTTTTGAAGCATCATGATACTGGGTGAATCGGTTGTTGGCCTCATACGCATATTCACATTCTCGCCTGTAACCGTTCCGTCTTCAAAATAAGGCATTGCCAAGGCCACTCGCAAAGGAAAAAAGAGCACTCCCGTCGTGATTATCAATATCAGAATCAATACTTTTCTCATTTGCGGCTCCTCTTCTTAAAGCCGATTATAGACGAAAACAGATGATTTGTCAAAGTTGCGTTACATAATCGCAATATTTTTGCAATATTTTATTCTCGGGTGCCGCACCCGTTAAAAGAGCTTCTTGGTGTCGGTGTCCGGTTGTGATAGAATAAAGCCACGGCTGGCTGTCATAAAAAAATGCGTTGGTCATTCATAGCGGCCGAAACGGAGGAAATGTGCCATGTACCAGTCAAAACTCAAATCCGACGATCTGGACAAGCTTTTTGCGGCCATGCTGACGCTCAAAACAGCAGAGGAGTGTTATATGTTCTTCGAGGATTTGTGCACGATATCCGAACTCAAATCCATGTCACAGCGATTTCGAGTCGCGCAGCTGCTCAAGGGCGGGCATACGTGCCATGAAATATCGGCGATGACAGGCGCAAGCACGGCAACGATCAGTCGTGTCAACCGCTGCCTTCTCTACGGCACCGGCGGATACAAAACCACACTTGAGCGGCTATAAGGAGGACGGATGGATTTTTCCGGTTTGAATGATCGTCAGCGCGAAGCGGTACTGGCGACAGATGGCGCTGTGCTTGTTCTGGCAGGCGCGGGTTCAGGGAAAACGCGTGTGTTGACAACGCGTGCTGCCTATCTGATAGAAAAAGGCATAGAGCCCTACCGCATACTCGCCATCACTTTTACCAATAAAGCCGCTGCCGAGATGAAAGAGCGCATAAGCGCGCTTGTCCCAAATGCAAGCGATATGTGGGTATCAACCTTTCACGCGATGTGCTCAAGAATACTGCGCATTGACGGCGCAAAGCTTGGCTACTCACAGAGTTTTTCGATATACGACGCCGGTGATTCGCTGACGCTTGTGAAAGACATTCTCAAAGAAATCGATGTCTCGAGGGATGTGGCGGAGCCGCGGGCTGTCCGCGCCATGATCAGCCGAGCTAAGAACGCATGTGTGCAGCCCGATGATTTTACGGAAACCTACGGCAAGGGAGACACCATAAAATATACGGCGCGTGTTTACGCGCGCTATGAAGAAAGGCTGCGCGCAAGCAACGCGATGGACTTTGATGATCTGCTGCTCAAAACGCTCACGCTTTTTGATACTTGCCCCGATATTATGGACAAATACCGCCGACGCTTTTCGTATATCATGGTGGACGAATATCAGGACACCAATGCCGTTCAGTACCGCATCGTGAAGCTGCTTGCCAAGGGCAGTGGCAACATCTTTGTCGTCGGTGACGATGATCAATCAATATACGGCTGGCGCGGTGCGGATATCACCAACATACTCGAATTTGAAAAGGACTTTCCGGGGGCACGCGTGATTCGGCTTGAGCAGAATTACCGCTCGCATCAGCATATACTCGACGCGGCGGGCGGCGTGATACGGCACAATGCGGGCCGTATGGGCAAGGAGCTGTGGTCGTCTGTCACCTCGGGTCAAAAGCCGCTCGAATTCGAAGCCCAAAGCGACCTTGAAGAAGCGCAGTTTATCGCGGAGAAGGCAGCGAGCCTGATTCGCGAAGGCAAATACACAGCCAATGATATCGCGGTTTTGTACCGTATGAACAATCAGTCGCGCGTGATAGAGAATAAGCTCAAGGAACGCGGCGTTCCGTATACCATATACGGCGGTCAAAGCTTTTACGACCGCAAGGAGATCAAAGACCTGCTCGCTTATTTGAATCTGCTGTGCAACCCGAGCGCCGATCTTTGCTTTATGCGCGCCGTGAGCGTACCGCGACGGGGTATCGGCGAGGTCTCATTGGGCAAGCTATATGCAGCGGCGCAAACAAAAGGCATGCCCTTGATACGCGCGTGCGAGGAAGAAAACAGTGTTCTTTCGGCAAGGGCAAAAAGCGCGCTGAATGCTTTTTTGACCATGCTGAGCGCTATTCGCGCACAAATGGAAAACCAAACGGTGCTGCAAACAATCGAAAAAGTATTCGAGGCATCGGGGCTGCGAGAAATGATGCAGGGCGATACGACGGCAGAAGGCCGTATGCGCCTGCTCAACATAGAGGAGTTTTTCAAGAGCGTTGCCGACTTTATGCGCGAAGCACCGCCGCCGCATACGCTCGAAGCGTTTCTTGAGCGCAATGCGTTGATATCCGATGTGGATGCCGTTGGCAGCGAGGACGGAAACATCACGCTTATGACGCTGCACAGCGCCAAGGGCTTAGAGTTTCCCATCGTGTTCATCGTCGGCATGGAGGAAGGGCTGCTGCCGCACAACTTGAGCCTGATGGACGGTAACGTGGAAGAAGAGCGGCGGCTGTGTTATGTGGGCATGACGCGTGCCAAAAGGCGGCTTTATCTGACATGGAGTCACACACGGTATGTACGCACGCCCAGCGGCTTTGAACGCATGCCGGCGAAGCGCTCTCGCTTTTTGGACGAGGTGCCGCCGCACTGCATCGAGCCTGCCAACGTCAAGCGGCAAATGGGCACTTACTTCTCGCATGAGCCTATCAGCCAAAGCGCACACTCCTTTGCCAATGGCTTGGTCAGCATGTCCGATACCGTTCCTCTCAAAAAGGCGCAGCATGCACCCGAGGCGTTCACCTTTGGCAAAACGGTCTCTCACCCCAAGTTTGGCAATGGCACCATCGTCTCGACAAACGGTGAGGGTGACGAGAAAATTGCAGTCGTTCGGTTTGACGCGGCCGGCGAAAAGAAGATGTTTGTGGCCTTCGCGCCGCTTGAAATCATCTGAGGAGAGCCTATGGATAAACAGAGAATCGATACGCTGATCGAGCAGCTCTCGGCGCACATATACAACTATTATACGCTGGATAACCCCACTGTCAGCGATGCGGAATACGATCAGCTTTACGACGAGCTTGCGCAGCTTGAGGCCAAAACCGGCTATATCCGCCCCGATTCACCCACACAGCGCATCGGCGGCGAGGTGCTTTCCGGCTTCTCTAAGCAAACGCATCTGGCTCCGCTTTACAGCCTTGATAAGGTGCGCTCCAAGGAAGAGCTTGCCGCATGGGAGGCACGGGCACGCAAATTCTCTGACCAAGCGTTCATCTACATTGTTGAATACAAATACGACGGCCTCACCGTCAATCTGCGCTATCAGGACGGGCAGCTTATCTCTGCTGCCACGCGCGGCAACGGCATTGTCGGCGAGGTCATCACGCCTCAGGTCAAAACAATTAAAAACGTACCGCTTTTTATTCCATACAAGGGACTGCTCGAGGTGCAGGGCGAGGGTCTGATGCGTCTCTCCGCGCTTTCAGCCTACAACAAGACGGCCGATGAACCGCTGAAAAACGCACGCAACGCCGCCGCGGGCGCACTGCGTAATCTCGACCCTGCCGTTACTGCCAAGCGCAATCTTTCGCTTTTTTGCTATGGCGTCAATTACAAAGACGGTGAGCCGTTTGCATCACACATGCAGATGCTTGAATTTCTGCGTGAAAACCGTTTTCCGGTCAGCGAGGATATTCAAAAAGCAAACAGCATCGCAGAAGTGATGAGTGCTGTAAACGAAGCGGAGCAAAAACGCGCCGCGCTCGATTATCTTGTGGATGGCGTTGTCATCAAGATTGACAGCATGGCCGTGCGTGAGCAGCTTGGGTTCACGCAAAAGTTCCCCCGCTGGGCCGTGGCCTACAAATTTGCCGCTGACGAGAAAACCACGCTGCTGCGCGATGTGATCTGGCAGGTGGGGCGTACCGGCAAATTGACGCCTGCCGCCGTGCTTGAGCCTGTGGATATCGGCGGCGTCACCGTGAGCCGCGCCACGCTCAACAACGCAGGCGATATCGCGCGTAAAAAGCTCAAAACCGGCTGCCGTGTT
>OBJA01001928.1_pt1 | contig 12972 bp, 12 predicted proteins | sample 1519751 | NCBI WGS metagenome assembly OBJA01 (sample SAMEA3881238, study PRJEB22517) | soil metagenome | biome: lake sediment; feature: soda lake sediment; material: sediment, water from around vicinity | place: India | collected 2013-12-23 | depth 3 m
CTCGGTGTGCCTGGCCTACGAGACTGTGGAAATGGACGACCGGTCGCTTCCGCTGCTGGTACCTATGAGCGAAGTGGCAGGGCGCATGTCGGTACAGGAAGGGGCCAAATACCTTGAAAAAACCTATGGCGGGTACGGTGTCCTGCTTGGAGGTGTACCGGGTGTGTTGCCTGCCAAGGTACTTATCCTTGGTGGGGGAATCGTTGGAACTGAAGCAGCCAAGATGGCTGCAGGCCTGGGTGCCGACGTTACAGTGATGGACATTTCACTCAAGCGCCTTCGCTACCTCGACGACATTATGCCGGCCAATGTAAAAACAATGATGAGCAACGAATACAACATCCGGCATTTAGTGCAAACTCATGATCTAGTCATCGGTGCCGTTCTGATTCCCGGAGCAAAGGCTCCCCGACTGGTAACACGCGATATGATTAATACAATGCGTGCCGGAACCGTACTGGTGGATGTGGCTGTTGACCAGGGAGGGTGTTTCGAAACAACCAAAGCAACTACCCATGCCGATCCGGTTTTCATTATCGATGATGTAATTCACTATTGCGTTGCCAACATGCCAGGTGCCGTGCCCCGCACTTCAACAATTGCCCTGACAAACGCTACCCTTCCCTATGCCATGCAAATAGCAGGCAAAGGATGGAAACAGGCCTGTATCGATAATATCCCGTTGCGCAGAGGACTGAATGTAGTCAATGGAAAAGTGGTTTATGAAGGAGTTGCCGAAGCATTTGAACTTCCTTATGTAAATGTAGAAGAGGTGCTGTGAGTTTAATAATTCTCTTACAAAAAAAAGGCTGCCTGAATTGAGCGGCCTTTTTTTATTCAAAATCCACAGTTGTAAGAAATAATAAAACTGGTTCAACCTGAAACTTTAAAATGCTGTAACATTTGTTGCATTAATTAATGTTCCCATTTACATATTTCAGGAGATTTTTAATGGGGCACTCCCACATCTTTTGTATTTTTCGATCGGATCATAATTATTCTAAATGAAAAGTGAAGGCAATATTTTAAAAATGAAGACCCAACCGGGAAGTCCGGTTAACTATTACCTGCCTGTAGGCAACAGCTATTTGCACATGAACCCGATGATCGGAAATAAAATAAGCTTGCTTTTTACCGGACAGATTAACTGCATTGCCTGTGGAAAAAAAATCAAACGATCGTTCAGCCAGGGATTTTGCTACCAATGCTTACAAACTGCTCCCGAGGCAGGGGAGTCGGTTATACGGCCTGAGCTGTCAAAATCACACTTTGGAATTGCCCGGGATCTGAATTGGGCAACGATCCATGATTTATGCGATCATTACGTTTATCTTGCTGTTGCCTGTGAGCTGAAGGTGGGGGTCACACGCCACCACCAGATTCCCGAACGGTGGATTGACCAGGGAGCGAGTTATGCAATAAAACTGGCACTTACACCAAACCGTCATATTGCCGGCGTTATTGAAGTATTTCTTAAAAGATACATTACCGACCGGACTAACTGGCAGGGAATGCTTAAAAGTTGCGGCAACGAGGACATTAACCTTCTTGAAGAAAAAAGAAAAGCCCTCAACCTTTTGCCGGCGGAGTTAAGAAAGTACAGTTGCAGCAATGATACGATTCATCAAATTGAATATCCTGTTTCAACTTATCCATTGACTGTCAGGAGCCTTACATTCGATAAAACAAAACTGGTTGAAGGGATTTTGCAGGGAATTAAAGGACAGTACCTGATATTCGGCAATCAAACTGTTTTAAATATCCGAAAGCACAGCGGGTATTATCTGCAAATCGATTTCCCCGATCAGTAGGTCAACCTGATCATTGTATTATTAAATCATTTAACGTTTTGCATAATTCCCTGACTTTTCTCTTATCGGACATAGTTAATTTTTACTTAATTTGTCATATGAACTTGTTTTTAAGCTTATTTTATTTTTTATTAGAAATCGGAATATGGAACAAATAGACTGGAAAAACCTGGGCTTTGGTTACAGGGATGCGGATTACAATATTCGGTGCCATTATCGGAATGGCCAATGGGGAGATCTGGAAGTGAGTACCTCCAATAGAATTGACCTGCACATGGCGGCAACAGCCCTTCATTACGGACAGGAAGCTTTTGAAGGATTGAAAGCATTCAGAGGAAAAGACGGAAAGATACGCATATTCAGAATGGAAGAAAATGCCAGGCGCATGCAGCTTTCGTGCGATGGGATTCTGATGGCTAAAATTCCGGTTGAAAAATTTACTGAAGCTGTTTACAAGGCAGTAAAAATGAATGAGCGGTACATTCCTCCATACGAAAGCGGGGCTTCCTTATATATCCGGCCTTTGCTGATTGGTACCGGCGCGGAAGTTGGTGTCAAACCTGCAACTGAATATTTGTTTATGGTGTTTGTAATGCCGGTAGGTCCCTATTTCCCTGAAGGTTTTAAACCTACCAACCTCATTATAATGCGCAGGTACGACCGTGCTGCACCCCAGGGAACAGGAAAATTCAAGGTGGGAGGTAATTATGCAGCCAGTATGGGTGCTGGAAAACTGGCAAAAGAACAGGGATTCTCTGCTGTGCTGTACCTCGACAGCAAAGAAAAAAAATACCTTGACGAATGCGGCCCTGCCAATTTCTTTGGAATAAAGGACAATACCTACATTACCCCCCTTTCAGAATCCATTTTGCCTTCCATTACAAATAAGAGCCTGATGGTACTTGCCGAAGATAACGGGCTGAAAGTAGAACGACGCAGAGTTCCTTACGAAGAATTGGCAGAATTTGAAGAAGTGGGGGCATGTGGAACAGCTGCCGTTATTTCTCCCGTAAAAGGAGTTTATGATGCCGATAATGATAAATGGTTTAAATATGGGAATCAAAGCGACGCCGGTGAATGGTCAACAAAGCTTTACAATAAATTGCGGGCCATACAGTATGGTGAAGAACCAGATAATTACGGATGGACTACAGTAGTGGAATAGATCGATAGAATCTTAAAATAAGCTTAAGTACATAATTAGTAGTGAAAGCTTCGGAATCCCCGAAGCTTTTTACTTGTATGTCGATCATCAATTCTGCTTTGCCTGCTGCCCGTGATAGGATGGCTTACTTTATTCTGTCATTTATCCCGGATCGTAAATAAAGATAAAAATACAATACCCCTGTAACATTCACATCTGTTGCCCGTCCTATGTTCAGAACAACATTTTTAACAGCCAATGACATTAGACGAATACAACCAGGCAGTAAACTTATATGCCGACCGCCTTTTCAGGTTTGTTCTGAAAAGCATAAAGGACATGCACATGGCTGAGGATATTGTTCAGGACAGTTACGAAAAACTTTGGAAAAACATACATAATGTTGATGGTGCAAAAGTAAAATCATATCTTTTTACTACAGCTTACCATACAATGATTGATCGTATCCGCAAAGAAAAGCGGGCATCGTATTGTGAAGACCTTACCGTTCATGAAGAGATCCATGAATGCAACTATTCCGACTTAAGTGAAATCCTGAAAGAAGCAGTGAACCGTCTGCCTGAAATCCAGCGGATGGTATTGCTGCTGCGCGACTACGAAGGCTATTCTTACCAGGAAATTGGCGAAATAGCAGGATTAAACGAATCGCAGGTAAAAGTTTACATATACCGCGCGAGGGTATCTCTGAAGAATTACATTGGAAAACTTGAAACTGTTATTTAAAATGAAAATTACAAGAGATAACTACGAAATATACTTTATCGATTACCTTGAGGGAAATCTGGACGAGGATCTGGTTGATGGGTTTATTGAATTTCTGAAAGAAAACCCTGATTTAAAAGATGAGCTGCAACAGGTAGGTTCGTTTACCCTCACGCCCGATTCTGCTTTTTTTAATGACAAGAAAAGACTTTACAAGGGGAAATACGACCAGAACAAAGAATTCGATAAAGCTGCTGTTGCATATATGGAAGGGGATCTTACCGTGGAAGAATCAGCAGAATTTAAAGCTTATCTTCTGGGGCATCCAGAAAAACAGCAGGAATTGGCAATTTTTGAAAAAACAAAACTTATACCTGATGACCACATTGTTTTCCATAGTAAGAAAAGGCTTTATCGCTCTTCCGGTGGAAAAACAATACTGCTTTGGGTAACCCGTGTGGCCGCAGTTGTGGCAATCGCTATTTTAGCCTATAGGTATGCAGGGAATGAACCTGTGAACCAAATGCTGAATGATAACCAGGTTACCATTTCGGAAAACAAAAATGAAGACCTTGGTGCAAAAAGGCTTCCTGAGATTGTTGAAAAAGAAAAAGAACCGGTTGCTATTAAAGAAAACCCTTCTTTTGGGGAAAATAAACCACAGTCTGGAAAACCTGTTCATAAAAGCTCTAATGAAACAAGCATCGATCGAACAGACCAGGAAAAAATTGCCAATGTAAGACCTCTGCAGCCAATTCCGGAAAAAATTCCTGGCCTGAATGCTTCCCTGTCACACAATAATCGGGTTATCGCATCATTGGTCCCGGTTGAATCGGCAGATGATGTACCCCCTGCACCTGAGGTCCAGGAGCGGCTTTTGGTAGATGTGGTGAAGGAAAAAACCGGCCTGGATAACCTTTCACTGAACAAAGTAGCCAAAGCGGGACTTAATCTGGTGAATGGTTTTTCCAGAGATAAATTTAATTACGAAACCAATGCCGAGGGGCAGATTACTGAACTCAACTACGATTCACGCCTGCTGGCATTTTCAATTCCCACAAAACAAAAGCAATAAACCTGATGTACCATCTTTTGGTATGATTGATAGAACCCCTTTTTAAATGACTGCTGCTCTCTGTTACCGGCAGGCATTTCATTACTGGAACTGATGTTCCATGAATTTCACGGACCCATATTTTCATCAAAATACACTGTAACTTTCCGGTATCATTGCCCGTCACAGGATCAGAACTTTTAAAACAGAAAAAATGAAGCGTTTATTCACCTTTATGTTGTGCGGGATGATGGGTTTGAACCTGCTTGCACAAAACGATACCACCCAGATCAGAACTATGAACAAAAATGTGGTAACGGTTATAGAAGATGGGAGAAGTACACATGTTAAGGTAGGAAATAACAGGGGGGTGGAAGTGATCACCGACGATTGGGGGGATACAACTCATATCCGTATAGGCAGGCGTACATTCAATGTTGTTGAAGGATCCAACGGAACCTATGTAAAGATAGATAAGGAGGTACGCACAACAAATTGGACAGGCAGTTTTAATCCCCATTGGGCTGGGCTGGAGTTTGGTATGAATATGTTTCATCAGTCGGATTATTCCCTGTACCTTAATGCTGAGCCTTCAGTTCCCGCTGATTTTATGGACCTCCACTATGGCAAATCAATTACAGTTAACCTGAATTTTGCGGAATGGGCATTTACAAACGAAGCAAAGAACTTTGGCCTGGTTACAGGATTAGGCTTCAGCTTTATGGATTTTACATTCGACCGAAACATCACTCTGGCAAAGCGGGAAGGAGATGGATTGCTGGTGCCGGTAACCCTTGACCCTGAGGGCCTGAAAAAAACAAAGCTGAATGTAACTTACCTTACTGCTCCGCTCATGCTTGAAATAAAAACACCCCTGCGGATGGGACACTCACGCCTTTACCTTGCAGGCGGGGTGATTGGGGGAGTAAATATAGGCTCCCATACCAAATTCAAATACCGTAACGATAAGGAGAAATCACGCAGTAATTTCAACCTGAACCCCTTTAAATACGACCTTACCGGCAGGATTGGATTCGGCGACTTCTGCGTTTTCGTAAATTACGGAATGACTCCTCTCTTCAAAGATGGCCTTGGTCCGGAACTTCATCCGGTGACCTTTGGATTTTCATTTCCAAATATATAAGGTGTAATGTTGTGAAAACAACAACAGCATCAATAGCTGAAACGATAAATTAAATTACTTTTAATGCTCAAAAAATACAATGTGTTTTTTGAGCATTTTCCCTTTGGCTGGGCTGCTGATTATCATTCTGCTTATAGTTGTAAAGGTTGTTATATTAAAAAATAAAGGCGTTTTGGTAAAAGCCGCGGGATCAGATAAGCCGCTGGCAACGCTGATCCTTTACCCGATATTTCTGCTGATTCTGTTGTTGTGGCTGACAGCGCTTATCAACCTCTCATTCGATCTGCCTCCATTCCTGCTTCCCTCTTTTCTGACTAAAAAAATGATTCAATCACCAATACTGGAAACAATGGGTGCCGTATTTATTTGTCTGTCGGTGTTGCTTATGTTCATAACGCTTGTCCATTTTAAATCATCTTTACGCTTTGGAATGAACAGTAATAACCAGGGAAAACTTATCACAACCGGAATATTTTCTTATTCGAGGAATCCCTTTTTCCTTTCACTTAACCTCTACTTTATTGGACATTCCCTTATCTTTCCGGGCATTCTGTTTCTTGCAACAACATGTATGGCTGTTGCCGCAATTCACCTCTTCATACTGAAAGAAGAAAAATTTATGCGGATGCACTACCGCAACCAGTACATCAATTACCAACAAAAGGTCGGAAGGTATTTCTGAACTATACTATTTTCTGATTTTTCGACATATTATAAATCACTTAAAATGAAAAAAAATTCCCCTCATTTAAAAACTATTAATACCTCGGTTTGATTAATATCAAAATATAAACCGATTAAATTTCTATATTGCACGCAGAATTGAACAGAAGTACCAAACTATGAAGAATTTAGTTAATGTATTGGTTATTATAAGCTTTGCTTTAATTTTAACTTCCTCAAAACCGGATAAAAGCTATTACAATGAATTGTACAGGCCACAGTTTCATTTTTCCCCTGAAAAAAACGGACAAAGCAACCCTACCGGGTTGGTTTATTACGATGGTGAATACCATCTTTTTTACCTGTACAATCCCGGCGACAGTGAACAGAGATTTATGCACTGGGGACATTCCGTAAGTACCGATCTGGTTCATTGGGAACATTTACCCATAGCCCTGTACCCCGATGAGCATTCCGATGACACAGCAAACAGCACTGCTCTTGCTGGTTCAGCTATTGTTGACAACAACAACGTGCTGGAAAAACAACAGGGGGATGAAAAAACCCTTGTTGCATTTTATACCAGCCAACATTGCGGACAATGCATTGCCTACAGCACCGACAGAGGCCGTACCTGGACAAAGTATGAAGGAAACCCGGTGATACCCTACAATGAAACGGATGAAGCCCGTGGCCCAAATGTGGTATGGCACGATCCTTCTCAAAGTTATGTGATGGTGCTCTACCGTAAAACATCGGAAGATGATAAATCGAATGGTGTTTCCTTTTATACATCGAAAAACCTGACCCATTGGGAATACAAAAGCCATATATATGGGTTTAATGATTGCCCCGACCTTATATCCATGCAGGTTACCAATCGTCCCGAAGAAACAAAGTGGGTTCTTTTCGATGGAGACGGCAGTTACTTAATAGGCAGTTTTGATGGGGAGGAGTTTTCTCCTGAATCTGCAAAAATTCCCGGCGATTTTGGAAAAAATTATTATGCAGCCCAAACATGGAGTAACCTACCACAACAAAACGGCCGAAACATCCAGATCGCCTGGATGCGCGGGGGTAACTTCCCGGAAATGCCCTTTAACGGACAAATGACATTCCCCACTGAATTATCGCTTACAAAATTTAGTTTTGGATATAAAATAACCCGTAAGCCGGTGGAGGAGGTAGCATTACTGCATGATAAACATTACAGGTGGGTAGGCAAGAAACTGATACCCGGTATCAATCAAAACATTGTAAAAAAAGTAAAAGGCGATGTGTTGCACATAACGGGTGAATTTGATCTGAAATCGTGCAGTAATTTTGGATTTTACTTCCGACGCAACAAGAAACAACCGGGAACCGAATTAATATACGACGTAAGACGGGGCACTTTATCAATACTGGGGGTTTCAGCGCCCGTAGTTCCGGTTAATAATAAAATTGAGCTGGATATATTAATCGACAGGTCCTCAATTGAAGTTTTTGCAAATGGCGGTCAAACAGTAATTTCAAGCTGTTTTACCCCTGTCCAGGGTGCAGAAAACCTGACCCTGTTCTGCTCAGGAGGAGAAGTTATTGTTGACAGACTTGACATCTATAAAATGAAATCCGCCTGGAAAAGCGAGAAATAATCTATAAAACCAGTGCAATAATCTGCACAACCACAATTAACAGTACCATGGCTACGGGATAAACAGTAGCATAGGCTATTGAGTGGGCATTGGTATCGGTCATGGAATCAGCTGCAGCAAGTCCCGGAGTACTTGTCATGCTCCCGCTTATCGCACCAAGCATGCTCAGCAGGTTCATTTTATAAAGCCACTTTCCTGCCAGTGCTGCAACGATCATAGGCAAAAGTGTTATGACGGCACCAAAGAGAAACAGGTTGAACCCATATTTTTCGAAAGTATTTACAATATCAGCTCCTGCATCCGTTCCAACAGCAGCAAGGAAAAATATAAGTCCCAATTGCCGCAGGAGCTGGTTGGCAGCAGAGCTCATTGTCCAGATGATGGGGCCTGTCCTTCCAATCCGGCTTAATATCAATGCCACAACTAAAACGCCCCCTGTTAATCCGAGGCTGAATGAAAAATCACCGAGGCCCAGGTTTATCTTACCTACCAGCACACCCAGCAGTATGCCCAAAGCCACCGGTAAGATATCGGTGTCGGACAGCCGCTTCTGATCGTTGCCAAAAACACGTACAACCAATTCCATGTTGGTCTTGCTGCATGCTATAATAAGCTTGTCACCAAATTGCAGTTTTGAATTGGGGGTAGGAGATATATCGATGCCTGACCTGCGGATACGGGTAATAGTGGCATTATAGGTTTGCAACAGATTTATCTGCCCGATTGTCTTGTTAACCACCTGCTTATTTGTTATTAAAACCGAACGGACATCGTAATTGGGATCCAAAGGGATTTCCTCAGCTACGGGTGATCCTATCAAAATTCCAACGCGTTCAAGGGCATCTTCAGTCCCCACCGCCTTTATTAAGTCGCCTTTGTGCAGCACTGTGCCCGAAGTGGGGGTAACTGCCATCCCTTTATGAACAACCCGTGAAACAACTGCTTTGGTCATATACCCAATACGCAGATCCTTTATTGATTTCCCGGCTATGTTATCGTTCTCTACCCTAAAATTCCTATGCAATACTTCAGGAAATTCATCCTTTATCTTCATCTGATATTCCTGCTCCGCATTTTTTAATGATACTCCAAGTATTTTTGGAAGTAACCTGATAAACAGAATTACCCCGATTACGCCAAACGGGTATCCTATTCCATACCCAATGGATGCCAGAGGAGAACCGGTCTGATCTATAGCAGCTGCAAGCCCGGGTGTACTTGTCAGGGCACCGGTGAAAAGTCCTGCTGCTATATTCTTATCAACATTAAAAAACAATATTACGGCTGTTGTTATAACAGCTGCCGAAATAATGAGCATGGTCGCAAACAGGGCAAGTTGCCTGCCCTCTTTTTTGAACGATTCGAAAAAACCCGGGCCCGCCTGGATACCGATTGTAAATATGAACAATACCAGCCCAAGGTACTGGAAGTCGGCAGGTATGACTATTCCAAAATGACCGAATACCAGGGCAACAAAAATTACAGCCGATACATCGAGTGAAAGGCCGGCAATTTTTACCCTGCCCAGAAGAAAACCAAGGGCCACAATTAAAAACAGCGAAAAATAATTGTTCGTGAGCAGATCCATTGTTCTTATATTTTCAATGCAAAGGTAGTGAATTGCCTACCTTTGATTAAAAACCTAAAAAAAAGGAACTATTTCTGATAAAAATTTAATACATCGCTAAGAATATTAATTTATGCCAGCCATCCTGTCCCCATAAGAAAACTCAAATCCTCACCGGGGAAATATTGCACCGGTTGTTTTGCATTCTTAAATACTTTACATCCCTGCTTCCCGATCAGGTTCATTTTGCTGTCTTCCAGTTTCAGCATTGTACCTTCACGAAGCCCCACAACATAAATCTCAGGATTCAGCTCATTAAACTCGGCTATCCGCTGATCACGCGTTTCTCCGGCATGCCCCTGATCGACAGCATCAAGGTAATGTGGATTGATCTGGAATGGAACCAGTCCGATGCACCCAAAACCTTTTGGATCAACTATTGGCATATCATTGGTTGTGCGCAGGGTGGGGCATGCTACATTTGCACCCGCACTCCAGCCAATATAGGGTGTCCCGTTATATACCTTCTCCCGCATTGGATTCATAAGCTTTTGATCATGCAACATCCGCACCAGCTTCCAGGTATTACCTCCACCAACCACAATTGCTTCAGCTTCTTCAATTGCCTTTACAGGGTCGCTAAACCGATGTATCCCTTTTATTTGATGTCCCACTTCATTAAACCGGGCCTCTACTTTTTCACAATATTCATCAAATGAAAAGGTTACTGCGGCGTAGGGGATAAAAACTGCAGTAACCGGTGTGTCACCAAGAAATTGTCGTATTTCATGCTTGGGATAATCTAAAAAAGCCTGGCCTGCCATTGTGGAATTGCTAATCAGTAAAAGTTTCATGTCGTTCCTTATTTTATTTTTTTGTGCAAGTACAGAAACCTTTGCCTGACAATAAATGATAATTATTGGTTTTTGAAAATATTACCAGAAACAGGACTAAAAAAATGACCTTGAAAACCGGGCATCTCACAATATCTTCCATTTATGAAAGGGGGCAGGTACCTGCTCCCTGCAACCTGTCGGAAATAATGTAAAATAAAATTCGCACCCTTGTCATACGGCTGCTCATATTGATGTTTATTTAACCGAATATTTTTGTGCCAATTATTTTGCCATAATTGAGATTCATCGAAGTGGTGTCGAATTGCAACTTAACTATCCTGAAATTATTCTCCGTTAACTTGCCAATTAAACCCTCCGCCGTAAAACGTTTATCCTTTAAATCATGAAATTCCATTGAAAGGGTAGTAATCCGGTCAAATACAGAAGCTGGAGTACTGTTAAAAATAGAATATTCTGCCCCCTCACAATCCATCTTTAAAAAATCAACCTCTCTGAGATCAAGTTCATCAACCAAACCCTCCAATGTCTTGACCTCAGTCTCTTCATAATTTTTACCCGACAACAGGTAGTTATCAATAATTGAATGGTTTGGACTTTTTCCCCTGTATAACCTGGAAATGCCCTTTTTATCGCCTACGGCAAAATTAAAACAGCTAATATTATCAATTTTGCTGTCGAAAACATTTTTCACGAGATGTTTGTAATTTGATTTGTTGGGCTCAATGGCAATTATCGTTGATTCTTTATCAAGGTTATTGCTCGCAAACATTGAAAAATAACCGTAATGTGCTCCAATATCAACTACTGTTGCCTTTTTATAAAAGGGAAAGTAATCGGAGTATTCCCTTTTGTAAAATATATCCTTTAAAATTTCAAACTCCGTTTGATTCGCTTTATAATCCAAGGTAAGGTTATTTACCCTGCACAATTTGTTAAATGAATCCCTCTCCCCTTTTATCAGTTTTTTAATTCTGGAAATCATAGAATTGATTTGAATTTATTATGTACTTCCCATTGATCACCAGGTGCCCGACAAGTACTGTTTTTATGCAATTGTATATCTGTACCGTAATTATTACTATTGTTGTCAGATTATACAAATATATTATTTCCGGAAAGACCTGATCATGAACCCGGCTCATAATGAGCTTCTATTTACTGAGGCCCCGTTTCGATCCCCAAATAGCTGATCATCGCATTGTTTTTCAAATAAAAATAAAATGGGCCAAACAGGCTGCTTGCTTCTAAGATTCATTTGCCTGAAAAAACCTTCGGGCTGGTTGTTTGTCCTGAATCATTCATACAAATCATTCAAATCGGCCTCTGCCAGTTCAGCCAGAAAATCTCCAATCCGTTTAGTTATTTCTTCCAGGAAAAGTTGTCCTTTTCTGGCAGAAGCTTTTTTTGGATTTCCTATCCCCGTATCATCCGAAACTTCATTCCAGCGACGGGGTGACCAGGCTGTCTCATCTTCAAGACTTTTTATTTTCCATCGTTTAGCTTGTCCTTCACCGGCTTCGTGCAACGGCAACACCAATTCGGGAAAATAATGCATCATTATACTGGTTTCCATTTCATTTGCATGGTCCCCTTCCTCTTCAAAGAATCTGGAATCAGGTGCCAGTTTAAACCACTGGTTCAGGGCAATGAACATGCCAGGGAAAACAGCACTCATTTCCCGGATATGTGGCTTGAAATCGTTCCCTCCATGTCCGTTCATAATAACCAGTTTGAAAATGCCCTGGTTGAACAACGACCGCACAATGTCTTCAAGTACAATAATCTGGGTTGATGGCCGCATATGTATGCAAAATGGCATATCAGTCTGCCCCGGATTTTGTACCCCAAACGGGATTGTTGGCAAAACAACAACCCTGGCGTTTCTTTCCCAAGCCTTTTCGGCAGCACTGTATGCTATTTGTGTTGTTTCCAGCGAATCGGTACCATAAGGGAGGTGGTAATTATGCGGTTCGGTAGCTCCCCATGGCAGTACAGCTACCTCGTACTTCCTGTTTTTTACACTCTTCCAGTTGGTTTCTTCCAGCACCCAGGGTCTCATATCCGCAAATTATAGGCTGATTAATGCTATTCCGACCGTAACGGGGGTGAGTTCAGGCCCCCTCTCATTTTTAAACAATGGGACCAGATCATACGCAGCAAATACATTAAACCACTTGTAACCGGTTCGCACCATGGCACCATATGAGAAATCCTGAAGCGAATAATGCCCCGGTGTTTTTAACTTTTGTTTTATGCCGTCTGTCCGGTATTTAACCTTTGTATGGCTGTGAATCCGCAGGCTGCCATACAATCCTGCTGAAAAATAAATCCGGTTGCGGTAATGATTCAGCGGAACCTGAAATTCGCATAACAGG
>OBJA01001929.1_pt1 | contig 12967 bp, 10 predicted proteins | sample 1519751 | NCBI WGS metagenome assembly OBJA01 (sample SAMEA3881238, study PRJEB22517) | soil metagenome | biome: lake sediment; feature: soda lake sediment; material: sediment, water from around vicinity | place: India | collected 2013-12-23 | depth 3 m
GGACCTGGGGGGATGAAGCGTGAGCACGGTTGCCGAAGTTCGGCTCTGGGGGCGTACCATCGGAGCGGTCGTACTGACGGAGGGAGCTGATGTGGCTTCTTTTGAATACGATCCGGCTTTTATCCAGAGTGGCATCGAAGTCGCACCCCTGACCATGCCTCTGGCACGCCGCGTCTATTCTTTTCCCGCCCTGGCACGGGAGACATTCCACGGGCTGCCCGGCCTCCTCGCCGATTCCCTTCCTGACCGTTTCGGTAACGTCCTTATTAACGCCTGGCTGGCTACCCAGGGGCGGAGTCCTGAGTCTTTCAATGCCGTGGAGCGACTCTGCTATACCGGGCAGCGGGGTATGGGGGCGCTGGAATATGCTCCGGTACTGGGACCCCACCGGGCTCGCCAGTCCCGACCGGTGGAGATTGATAAACTGGTAGAGCTCGCCTCGGAGATTCTTGCCCGGCGTAACAACCTGCAGACCTCCTTCGGTGACGACGGGAGCCGGGAAGAGGCGTTACGCGATATTCTGCGGGTCGGTACCTCGGCTGGAGGTGCCCGGGCCAAGGCGGTTATCGCCTGGAATCCCGTCACCAACGAGGTGCGCTCCGGGCAGATCAAGGCCGCTTCGGGTTTCGAATACTGGTTGCTCAAGTTTGATGGGGTATCGGGTAATAAAGATAAGGAAATGGAAGATCCCAAGGGCTACGGTGCCATCGAATACGCTTACTACCGGATGGCAACGGCGGCCGGTATCAACATGAATCCCTGCCGACTGCTGGAAGAAAACGACAGACGCCATTTCATGACCAGGCGTTTTGATCGGCAGGCCGGTGGCGAAAAACTGCATATGCAATCCCTCGGGGCTCTGGCGCATTTTGATTTCAATCTGGCCGGCGCCTATTCGTACGAACAGGCGTTGCTGGTTATCCGCCAACTGGGATTGCCGATGAACACCATTGAGGAACAGTTTCGGCGCATGGCCTTCAATATCGTTGCCCGTAATCAGGATGATCATGTCAAAAATATCGCTTTTCTGATGGACAAGGCAGGGCGCTGGTCCCTGGCACCCGCATTTGATGTAACCTATAGTTTCCAGCCGACGGGCAGGTGGACTTCCCGGCATCAGATGACGCTGAATGGTAAACGCGATGGTTTTACCCGGGAGGATTTTCGCCTCTGCGCCGAGTCGGTTTCAATGAAACGTGGGCGGGCCGAGGCGATCCTTGAAGAGGTGTGCAGGGTGGTTTCCCGTTGGTCGGATTACGCAGAAGAGGCCGGGGTTTCAGCCGACTGGCGAGAGACAATCGCAGCCACTCTGCGAGTGAACATCGTGTAGCTGAACCCCTGTTTTCACCATCAGATTGAGCAGGCTTTCAGCATCCGGTCGGCAACACAGCGGTTTCTTCAACCTCCGGCGGAGACAGGACAGGGTTATCATCATGCAGGAAACTTGCGGGAATATCTGGGATTATCTTGGCCGGGCAGTCCTGGTCATAACCACCAATGGTACCCTGGACCGTCGTGGTCGGGCGGTGCTGGGACGCGGTTGTGCGCGTCAGGCCCTGCAGTATTTTCCGGATCTTGCCGAACGTCTCGGACAGTTGCAGCAGCATCAGGGGGTCCGGGTCCTTGACCTGGGAGTTGACCTGGTCAGCTTTCCCGTTGAGGAAAGCGCCTGGTCCCAGCCTGATCTGCGCTTGATTCGCCAATCCGCCCGGCAGTTGCGGGACCTTGCTGACGAAAAGGGCTGGCAAAAAATCGTGGTCCCGCGTCCCGGCTGTGGTGGTGGCGGCCTCGAATGGCGCCAGGTCAAGCCGTTGCTGGAGGAGTGTTTTGATGACCGTTTTCTTGTTATCAGCGCTTCTTCCGGTAGCGTCGAACAGATCTGAAAGGACCACTGATGTCTTCAATCGGAACTCAATTCGGACCTCCCTTTGCATCTGTTGATGACAGGGCATTTAATCCTCTTTATCGGGCAGCGTGCTTCTGCGGCAGGGTTCAGTACGAGGTGAATGCCGAACCGGTTGATGCAAAGCTCTGCCATTGTAGAGGTTGTCAGGTATTGCACGGCGCGCCCATGCAGTGGGCCGCTATCTTTCATAAACATCAGGTAAGATTTACGTCCGGATTGGATTTTCTGCGTTATTACCATAGTGATCAGGACCGCCAGGAGCGTATTTTGCCCTGTAAGGTCAGTTGTCATTGCTGTGGAACCCCGATTGCCGACGAAGGACGCAGGATGTGGCTGGCCTTTCCGACATTATTCAACTTTGCCCCTGGTGGCAGCATACCGGAGGCCTTCAAGCCGACCTGCCATATTTTTTACCGCCAGCGGGTGATCGATATCGATGATGATTTGCCCAAGTGGATGGGGCACAAAAATCACTCAGACCTCTTTTGATCCTCCGGCGACAGGATGACCAGCTTTGCGGTTTCGGGTATCATGAAAGATACCTTTTTGAGCAGCATCCTTATCCCTTTTATGACAGGAGGCTCGTGATCATGTCTGATACCAATAAGTTTCCCCCGGAAAAGAATCAGCCCACTGGTTATGTTCCCCCGCAGGTGTGGACTTGGGAACGTGAATCGGGCGGTGCCTTTGCCGCCATCAATCGACCCACCGCTGGATCGCGCCAGGAGCAGGAACTCCCCGTCGGCGCTCATCCTCACCAGCTCTATTCTTTGGGAACCCCCAACGGCATGAAGGTCAGTATCCTGTTCGAAGAGCTGCTCGAGGCGGGCCATACCGCTGCGGAATACGATGCCTGGCTCATCGATATCGGCAAAGGCGATCAGTTCGGCAGTGGCTTTGTCGCGGTCAATCCCAACTCCAAAATTCCGGCGCTGGTTGATTATCAGCCACAACTCGGTGTAGCTGACGCCCAAGGGCCGGTCAAGGTCTTTGAAAGTGCCTCGATTCTGCTGTATCTGGCGGAAAAGTTTAATGCTTTTATGCCGACGGATCTGCGCGCTCGTACCAACACCCTTAACTGGCTGATGTGGCAGATGGGTTCCGCCCCGATGCTCGGGGGTGGGTTCGGTCACTTCTACGTCTATGCGCCCTTGAAAATCGAATATGCCATCGACCGTTTTGCCATGGAAGCCAAGCGCCAGCTTGATGTGCTGGATCAGCATCTGACCCATCATCGGTTCATGGCTGGTGACAGCTATACGGTTGCCGACATGGCGATCTGGCCCTGGTATGGACGTCTGGTGCTGCATCAGATCTATGATGATGCCGGAACCTTCCTGTCCGTCGACAATTATCAGCATGTGCAGCGCTGGGCCCGGGAGATCGAAGAGCGCCCGGCGGTGCAGCGAGGCATTCTGGTCAATCGCAAGGATGGTCTGGTCGAGCGTCACTCGGCAGCGGATTTTGCTCGGGTGATGGGGAAGTAGAAAGGAGCTGTTTTTAGAGGTTTGTAGCCCCGCCGACCGTTATGACCTAACAGCCGGCGGGGTTGTGGGTTAGATCAACTCAGTTTTGTGACCTTGACACTGACCCCGTGTCGTGCCGTACAGCCGGTCCAGTAGTCCAGCAGCAGGCTTTCACCCGTACGGGTCGGGTCGGTCGGCAACATGGGATTCACACTTGTTCCTGTTGCTCTTTCTTTAATTCCCTTGATGAGTTTGCCATCAATCACCCGGTCATCGCCGCCAAATCCGCGAGTATGACCAAATCCGGTACTAACGGCGATGGCCCCTGGTACGACCCCTTCATCCGTTTGCAGCTCGCCGTCTGCGAATTGACCGGACGGACTGGTGATTCTCACCTTGTCGCCGGAATTCAGGCCAAGTTCTTTGGCAGTGTGAACATTCATGTAGACATAGTTTGTCGGGCTGAACTCCGCAGTACGCTTGAACGCGACGGAATAGGGGGAGCGCAGGGTCGACTTGTAGCTCGAAAACAGGAGCGGATACTCGTCTTTTGACCAGTGTTTTTCCCAACTGTCACCGTTCCAGAAGTGATTCGGTTGATAAGTCGGAATTCCTGGATATGCCTTGCCGCTGTAGGCATGTACAAAGTTGGTAACCGCTTCATTGTAAATACGCAGGCATCGGCCCGGATGACCGTTAAGAAAGTCGCCGTTATAGCGCGGCTGCGCCTCATAGTACCCGCCACGTGACAGTACCGCAGCCACTGCGGTGCGTTCTTCCGGAGTTAGCTTATCTGCGAGGGGCTTCATGGCACGTTCCGCACCTGACCAGATCATGTCTTCTTTGCTTACCTTTGGCAGCTTGTTACACATCATCGCAGCATTGGCCAGATAGTAGGCGCTCCAGTCTTCAAGAGTGAAGAGGTCAACCTGTCTGCCATCTTTCGCTTTGATGGCTTTTTTGCCGAACCCAGGTAGATTCATCATCAATGCGATGTCGATAAGAAAACGCTCCATACAGACATGGCGACCGTACTGGTCCTTGACGGTTCGTGGCGTGACAACCGGTGCTCCTGCGGAAAAGCCCCTCATGTCTGAGCCCCACATGCGGTCAGCGGCATACTCTTCATGGGCTGACAGGTCAGGAATGATGTAGTCGCACAGATTCGTTGTTTCGTTCAAATGACAGTCAATTCCAACACTTAAGCCAAGCTGTTTCGGATCTTTCATGCTCTCGATGACCGCCGGACTCAAGCCACTGTTGCCATAGGTAACATTGTTGCGCCAGCAGAAAAAGGCGCGGAAGCGGTAAGGATCGCTGTTGGCGTGACTGACCAGCATTTCCCCGGCATGATGAACGGGGGCAATCTCCAGCCACGGATGTTTGGCCGGGTAAGGAGGCTGATTGTTGGCGACTTTATTTTTGTACTCGGTGGAATTTTCATATTTGCCTTCACGGCTGGCGCTGATGCCGAGCTCATTTTTCCTCAAGCCGCCTTCGATGGCATTTAAAGCATACCTGTCGCCCCTGCTGCCATTCTGAAAGCCCAGCCAATAAGAGGCTCCGCCTTTGGCGTGATGGGAGCCGACGAGGGTGTTGAGCAGCCCCGTCAACCAACCGGTGACGAACCCATCGGCGCTGTTGGATGCCGTCGAGAGGGCGACAGATGAGCGACGGCCATGGTGGGAAAAATCTCGGGCAATTTGCCTTAGCTTGCTTTCACTGATGCCTGTTGATTGAGCATAGGTTGCCAGTGAGTTGCGCCGTGCTTCTTCCCTTAATATGGTCAGCGCACTTTTGACCTGAACGGGTTTTCCGTTGATGTCAGTAACCTTTGTGTCAACAAAGAGCTCGCCATCACGAACTGTTTCGGCGTCAACAAGCTTACCGGTGCCGGGTTCAATGACAACAGCATGCTCTGCCGCCAGGCCCACGATTGAGCCGCGTAAAAACTTTCCGTTTTGCGGATGGTTCGGATCGACAATCACCAGATGGCTGGCATTCGTGTGGTGAAGCTCGCCTTTGGCTTTGGCTGCTTCGGCATTTGGTGTCGCCAGATGGCTTGTGTTGATCCAGTTATTGTCAAACATCAGTCTCATCAACGCAAACAGGAAAGGGGTGTCGCGTCCGGGCTTTATGGGCACCCATTCGCCACCAGTGTTGGCGCTCGGTGTAGTGCGCAGGAGGGGATCAACAGACACATACTTAAAACCGTTATCAACGCGGGCGTCAGCAATCTGACGGCCCAGACTGTTGAGGCTGTTCCCAGAGTTTCCGGGACTGGTCCCCAAAAAAATAGCATATTTGGCTTCTTTCCAGTCTGGATGCGCATGCCAGGCACCCTGAAGTGGATCCACAGCGGCAAGCGCCAGGCCGAGGCGTTGTTGCGCGCCGCAGTACGCTGATTTTCTGCCGATATTTTGCGTGCCCCAGGAGTTAATCATAAAGCGAGCAAAGAAATCGGTACGTGGTGCATTGTCGCTCAGGTAGGTTGCAAAAAGATGGTTCGCCGCCGAGCCGAATTCCGGCTGGCCTGGAGCCGCTTCTTTGTCCAGTTGCCTTATTTCTTTGAGTCCGGCGACCTTGCCTTCACCAAACAGGTTTCCGCCCTCGACGATTTCTTTTAATGCCTGTTCATAAGAGATGGTTTTCCACTTTCCTTCCCCTCTTTTGCCGGCACGCTTAAGTACCTGAGTGATGCGTCGTTCATCGTCAACCGAATCAGTTGCTGCCGTGCCGCGTCCGCAGGTTGTGGCGCGATTTTTGTGGCCTTGATCGCCGGTGAGGCTCTTAAAAGCCTCTTTGACCGGCATATCAAGGGGCAGAGGGTCACCACTATTGTTTTCACAATAAGGATTGCCGTTGACACGCAGGATTTTATCGGTTTTGTCATCAACACGAATGCGCAATCCACAGTTGTCAAAGCAACCGAAACAGCGCTGGAATGCCATGCGTTGACCCGGTGTCTGTGAAATATCGCCAGTCTTTTCATCAACAATAAACTCAGGAGTCATTGCATTCCTGGCTACAGCGCTGATGGGCGGATCTTCTTTTGATTTGACGTAGTTTGTGGCCTTTGCAGTGGTAGCAACGGCAGCGGTTCCGGCAGCAACTCCGATGTTGGTAATAAATTTTCTGCGGTTCATATATATTCTCCTTATCTCTGCCAGTTCAGATAATTAAGGGTCAGTACCTTGTTGTCATCGGTCGTTTCAGGCAGGCCGATATAATAGATTTTCGGCCCTGTACCTTTCGACTCCAGCATGGTGTAGACCTGATTTGCTTTGATTGTCTGCACAATTTTGGATTCAGGTTTGTTGAGATCACCAAAAATTCTCGCGTGACCGGCACAGCTTTCAACACAGGCCGGCAAAAGACCGTGGCTTGATCTGGCAATACAGAAATCACATTTTTCGGGGGGCAGTTTGGCTTCTTTGTCGCCGGCTCGCGCTCCGTATGGGCAATGATCCACACAGATCTGACAGGCAATACAGGTTTCATGGTTTATGTAGACGACACCATTTTTGTTTTTGTCGGTGGCGTTTACCGGACATGGTTTAATACAGGTGGGTTCATTACAGTTGCCGCATTGTGTCGGAATTGCCATGGTTCCATAGCTGTCTTGTTGGGGAGTTGAAAACTGACGCACCTGGTTTCTTGTCATTCCCCTGGGTGTGCCGTTTTCGATCGCGCAGGCGAGGCTGCAGGACAAACAGCCGGTACAGCGCCGTACGTCAATGACCATGGCCAGCTTTTTGGCGTCAGGATTGTTGCTTGCGAGGATCTTTGCTGTTGGGATCAAGGTCAGGGTAATACTTGACCCCAGGGCTTTCAGGATCGTACGTCGATTGATCATTGCTGCCTCCTTCCACGGTTGCGTGTTTAACGATAAAATGAACACCGACTCTATATAGCAAGCCGGATGCCATCATTTATATTTCTTTAAGGCATTGAAATTAAAAGGAAAAAATATTTCTTTCAGATGTGAAAGGGGTCAACCAAAGTTGGTTGAATCGTTAATGGACGAGCAATGGGGCTTGATTTAACGGCAGTAGTGAAAGCCATCAATCAGAGTTGATGATTTAACTTTTGTTGATACCTTTGCATTTGACTCGATTCATGCAATTTTACTGGAGCGACATCAGGCGTCTTCAAGCTATGAAGAGAGGAAGGTCCTACCTCAACATGAAATATTATTATTTGTTGATATTACTTATTGTGTTCCTGGCATCCCCGCTTTACGCAGAACCTGCGTTGTATATAGGCAGTGCTTTCGAGTCGCCGGTTTCCACCCCGGATCAGAGGGGTATCGTGGATCGGCTGGTAATCGAGGCTTTTTCACGGATCGGTGCAGAAGCAGTGATCACCCATTTGCCGGCGGAACGGTCACTCCTCAACACCTCTCAAGGGATCAATGATGGTGACCTGATTAGAGTAGCAGGGTTGCAGTATCAGTATCCTGATCTGGTTAAGGTCCACGAAAAGCTGATTGATTTTGAATTTGTTGCCTTCACCAGGGACGCGCAGAGCAGGATTGATAACTGGGGTGACCTGTCACATTACAGTGTCGGTATTGTCAGGGGGTGGAAGATACTTGAAGAGAAGGCGGCTCACTCCCTGTTGACTCAGGTAGACAGTCTTGAGTTGTTGTTTACCCTCCTCGAAAAAGGTCGTGCTGACCTTGTCATCTATGAGCGTCTGGCGGGTATCCATGCGATTCAGGCTATGCGGATGAGGGGTGTGTACCAGTTGGAACCGCCATTGGAAGTACAGCCCATGTATTTATATCTGCACCGGGCACACAGAAATCTGGTCGATCCTCTGGTTTCGGTGCTCCGGGAAATGAAGCAGGACGGAACCTTTGAGCGCATCTTTGCCGATGCTTTAGCAACCCTGAACGATGGAGGCTCCCAGTGAACGCACTAGAGAGGGTCTTTGATTTTTCAAAGGGGAGTATTGCACGCAGACTGGTTGTTTATCTTTTTTTATGCAGTTCAGTGATTACTCTGATCGGCACCTCTCTTCAACTGTATCTGGAATATAACCGCGATATCCAAAGTATTGAGAAAAGCCTTACGCAGATTCAGACCAGCCAGCTGGAAAGCCTGATACAGACTCTGTGGGTTTCGAATAAATCGTTTTTGAAAATTCAACTCGATGGTCTGCTGAGGTTGCCGGATATAGAATATCTGGGAATAGAGCAAAACGGTCATACCCTGATATCCGTTGGCACGCGAGGCCAAACCAATACCATCGAGCGTGAATTTCCATTGAGTTATTTATATCGTGATCAGGAGATTGATCTTGGTCGCCTTTTTGTCGTTGCCGACCTGTACGGAGTTCATCAGCGACTGCTCGATCGCGCACTGATTATTTTTTCTACGTTGGCGGTCAAAACCTTTCTTGTCTCTGTGTTTATGTTGTTTGTTTTTTATTTACTGGTAGGCCGGCACCTCAATGTATTGGCTGATTATGCACGAAGCTATGATCCGGAAAGTGAAGAGCATAATCTGGTATTGAACAGATCTCGACGAACAGAAAGAAATAGTGATGAGTTGGATCAGGTCGTCAATTCATTTAACGAGATGGGTAAAAAGCTCAGTGCTTCCTTCAGGGAAAAACAAAAAAACAATGAGAAGTTGCGCCACGAGATCAAGGAACGCAAAGTCGCCGAGGTAGCTTTGCGCGATAGTGAGCAGAAGTTCAAGAAATTGTCACAGGAGTTTCAGGTGATTTTGGACGGAATTCCTGATGCCTTAACACTGCTGTCACCCGATTTGCGTGTTGTCTGGGCGAACAAAGGCACTGCGGACCTGTTAAACAAGAATCATTCTGAGCTTCCCGGGCAGCATTGCTATCAAATCTGGCAGGGTGTTTCATCGTCCTGCGATGATTGTCTTGGCCGGGCATGCTTTGATCAGGGGGTGGCGTTGGAGGGGATCCGTAAAACGGCAGATGGACGGGTCTGGGAAAAGAGGGTCTTTCCATTGAAGGACAAAGATGAAAAGGTTGTCAATATCATCGAATGGAGTAGCGATATCACTGAGAAAGTGCGGCTTGCCGAAGAGGCAGAGTTGGCCAGTCGTCTGGCGTCATTGGGTGAGTTGTCCGCCGGGGTCGCCCATGAAATCAACAATCCGAATGCCATGATTCTTCTGAATGCCCCGGTGGTTAAACAGATTTTTGAAGCGAGCTTGCCCGTTTTTGAACAATACTGCCGGGAACATGGCGATTTCGAATTCGGCGGAATGACCTATGCGGAGCTGATCGAAGAGGCTCCCACTCTTCTTGCCGGTATTATTGATGGGTCAGAACGGATCAGGAGAATTGTTGAAGACCTCAAGGATTTTGTACGTCATGATAATAGTGCCGGAGATGAGGTGTTTAAACTCGAAGAGGCTGTCAAGGCAGCGGCAAGATTGACAGAAGGCTCTGTCAAAAAAGCACCGGCCAGATTGCAGGTTTGCTATTTTTCCAGCTTGCGGCCGATCAAAGGACGTCGGCAGGATATCGAACAGGTGCTTGTTAATCTGATTGTCAACGCTTGTCAGGCCCTTTCCGGTTCAGAGAGTATGATCGAACTATCGGCAGGCTTCGATGAGCAGAAAAACGAGAATATTATAATAATTCGCGATGAAGGCAATGGTATCAAGCCCCAGGATCTCCCGCGCATTATGGACCCGTTTTTTACCACGAAACGTGAATCGGGGGGCACGGGTCTCGGTCTGTCAATTTCAGCCCGCATTTTGCGCAAACACGGTGGTACAATGGGCTTTGTTTCCAGTCCCGGTGAGGGAACAACCGTCACCGTCAGATTGCCGGTATACACGGGAGAAGAGTGAGGATGGCCAGAATAAAATACCCCTCATTGCCGCTGTTGCTTGTAGATGATGAACCGACATGGCTTCACAGTCTAACGGTTAACCTGAAGCTCAATGCCGGTATTAACAACCTGATTGTTTGTCATGACAGTCGTGAGGTTTTGGACGTGCTGGCACAGCAGGAGATCAGCCTCGTTCTTCTCGACCTGAATATGCCGCACATAAGCGGTTTGGATCTGTTGCCGATGATTGTTCAAGATCATCCCTCTGTTCCGGTGATTATCCTCAGTGGTATGAACCAGCTGGAGACGGCCGTGCGTTGCATGCGTCTGGGTGCTTTTGACTATTTTGTCAAAACGACGGAGCAGGAACGGATGGTAGCCGGTATCCGTCGGGCCCTGAATCATGCTGAACTGCAGAGGGAAAATCGTCAGTTAAAGGAGCGGTTTCTCGCCGACGATGCCGAATGCCATGAGGCATTTGCGCCGATTGTCACCAGGCATAAGAAAATGCATGCAATTTTCCGTTATATTGAAGCAATATCGGCCAGCTCTGAGCCGGTGCTGATTACCGGAGAAAGTGGGGTTGGAAAAGAGCTGGTGGCAAAAGCTGTTCACTTACTCAGCCATCCGCAAGGCCCCTGGGTGGCGCTGAATGCTGCTGGTCTTGACGATAATGTGTTTGCAGATACCCTTTTCGGACATTCTCGCGGGGCATTTACCGGTGCCGAGACACAGCGTAGTGGTGCCATTGAAAAGGCGGCGTCAGGCACCCTGTTTCTGGATGAAGTCGGTGACCTGAGCCTTGCCTCTCAGATCAAACTTTTGCGCCTGTTGCAGGAGGGAGAATATTATCCTCTGGGGAGTGATATACCAAAACGACTTCAGGCAAGGATTGTATTTGCCACCAACAGGAATCTGGTTGCCATGCAGTCAGGGGGGACTTTTCGCAAAGACCTTTATTATCGTCTTCATTCTCACCACATTGACATTCCTCCCCTGCGCGAACGCCCTGAAGATATTCCTTTACTGCTGGACCATTTTCTTCAGGAGTCGGCACAGGCCCTTGGCAAGAAGAAACCGACGCCGCCGGATGAATTGTCTACTCTGCTGACAACCTATCATTTTCCTGGAAATATCAGAGAGCTCAGGGCAATGGTTTATGATGCGGTCAGCCTCCATCAGTCAAAAAAGCTATCTATGGATTCTTTTAAAAAATCCATCGGTTTTTGTGAGGTGAAAAATTCATATTCATCTGGGCAAAACCCGCACCATGATGAGGCGACAGAATTGGTTTTTCCTGAACGTTTGCCCACATTGAAGCAGATTACCGAACTCTGTGTTGTCGAGGCCATGAAGAGATCACAGGGAAATCAGAATATTGCTGCGCGTCTGCTGGGGATAAGTCCACAGGCACTTAGCAAACGTTTGAAAAGGCAGGGAAAAAATTGTGAAAATCAGTGATTGTCGTTGTTAAGTGCGGTATTTTTCAGGATCAGGTACTATTTCAATAGTCAGGAAACGATGTGGCTGACAGCAAGAATATAACCCTGACCATCCGTCTCTATGGGGTGTTCCGCATCAATCGCTTCAAGGAACAGCAGTTTGAGGTTGCTGCCGGACGTCGTGTTGATGCGGTAGTCGAGGAACTGGGGTTGAATCGTCAACTGTTGGGGATTGTCCTGATTAATGACCGCCACGCCGATCTGGAGGCGACCCTGACTGACGGTGATACCCTGGCGTTATTGCCCATCCTTGAAGGTGGCTAGTTTCAGTAAGCCGATGGCCTTGCTCCCAATCCAAGGGACACTTTTCGCCGTCCATGGCCGTTTGACTGTCGCCGTCCATGACGACAGACACCCTTGTCATGGGAGCAAGGCCATCGGCTAAGGGTTCACAAACAAACAGACAAAGAGGAAATACACCATGCAGATTCTGACAACGGATCCTGTCGGCGAGCCTTTCAAGATTCTCTATCGGCGCTGTGTTCTTGACTTGCAGACCGGGGAGCAGATTTTTACCGATGAGCCTTGCAACAATCTGGAAGACGTCCTCGGCGGCTTCGGACGCTCCTTTCAACTGCTGGCAAAGCGTCCGGTTGAACGTGCTTATTGTGACGACAATCCCCTGATTATCAATACCGGACTGCTCACTGGCAGTAACGCTATGACCGGCATGCGTACCTACTTTTCAGCCTACAGCCCCTTGAAACAATCCTTGAAGGGATTCCCGGCGGCGATCTGGTCGGCGGGCAGCGGCAAGTTCGGAGCCAAGTTCAAATGGACCGGTCTCGATGAACTGATTCTCGAAAATCGTTCCGCCAAGCCGGTCTATCTGCTGATCCGTCATACTCCTGATGGTCCTCGGGTCGAGGTGAAGTCAGCGGAACATTTGTGCGGCCTGACCACCCACGACAAGATCATGGCGTTGCAACGAGAGTACGAGGATGCCCACTTTGCCGCCATCGGCCCGGCAGGTGAGAACTGGGAGCAGGTCTATATGGGCGCTGTGGCCCTGTCGACGGAAAACCAGTTGCGCACTGGTGAGGACAAGCAGCGGTTTGCCGGGCGCGGCGGCATGGGCAGCATGATGGGGTATAAGAACGTGCTGGCTCTGGTGGCCCAGGCACCTGATCAGAAGCAGCCCCTGACCGACGCGGTCAAGCAGGTCAATATCAATGTGGTTAAAGGGGGCGGTGCCGCGCGCTTGCAGCCCATCAAGCGTGGTGGTGGTGGCGGTACCTGGGCCGCTTATGACGTGATGCAGCCCTTTCAT
>OBJA01001930.1_pt1 | contig 12962 bp, 11 predicted proteins | sample 1519751 | NCBI WGS metagenome assembly OBJA01 (sample SAMEA3881238, study PRJEB22517) | soil metagenome | biome: lake sediment; feature: soda lake sediment; material: sediment, water from around vicinity | place: India | collected 2013-12-23 | depth 3 m
TGAAAAATAGGTTAAGCAGATGTAGGGGAAAAAACCCCCACCACGTGTTTTGTGGTGGGGGCCACCCCCCTCCGGATCGTTCTTGACATTGCATGTCCCTCGATCCGTTGACCACTATAAAGGCAATTTCTGACTAAAATCTGACTGGAACAAAAAAATACGAAAAAAAGCGCAAGATTATGAAAAAATAATGTCTGATGCTAAACTCAAAGGCCCTGCGGTATAAATGATTGGGTTTTTATCAGATTTTATCAGATTGCATCTGCGGCGAAAAATGCGAGAGGTTAAGACACAGACAAAGAGGCCATACTGAATAGGTTGCATTTAACACTTGAGCTCTGAGTCAATTCAATCCCCAGATTTTGCTGACTGACTTCTGAGGTTTTGGCAGGGATATTCAGGATGAGGGTCAAGGGCAATAACCGAAAACAAGTGGTTTCAGGTTGTGAAGGTGTTATCCTGTTTATCCTGCATATCCCTGCAATAATGGGTTGTTAAGCTTTTTTTGTTGGCAGGGATATTCAGGATGTTCAGGATGAAGGTCAAGGGCATCAACCCAGATTGAAGGTTTCCGGTGTTATCCTGCTTATCCTGTCCATCCCTGCAATATTGGGTCGTTAAGCTTTTTTTGTTGGCAGGGATATTCAGTATTTAGGATGAAGGTCAAGGGCATCAACCCAGATTGAAGGTTTCCGGTGTTATCCTGCCCATCCTGTACATCCCTGCAATAAAGGGTTGTTATGTTTTTTCAGCCCCAGTCTGATATTTTTCAGATGTGGTTCACGGTATAGAGCGGTTTTTTTGCGGGACAGTGGGCGAAGGTTTGGTAAATGATAAACACCTGACCCCAGAGATACATGGAACGATGGGTTGAGGTCGTTCTGATGGCTCAGTTTAATATTTTTGAAGGCAGGGCTTTTGACCTTTACAAACCCCTCATCCTTTTTTTTGCCACCTTCTCCCCCAGGAGAAGAGCATCAACGGGAGATGAGTGCTAATCAGATTGATTTTTGTCAGGATCCGTGGAAACGGATTTTTAGGCATGGAGTGATTGTGGGGGATAGTGCCAGACATAGTAAATTCCTGGCCTTTATGTTTTGAGAGATTAAGGAGAATTCATAGTGACACATGATCTTCGCTGGAAACAGCGTTTTGACAATTTTGAACGTGCATTGTATCAACTCACGCGCGCCATCGAACTCAAGGCAGAGCGCCCCCTTTCAGACCTTGAACAACAGGGATTGATCCAGGGGTTCGAGTTTACCCATGAGCTTGCCTGGAACCTATTGAAGGATTACCTGGAAATGGAGGGTATCCTGGGCCTCGTTGGATCCAGAAGCACTGTTCGTGAAGCATTCAAAAGAGGCTTGGTGCGTGATGGCGACGTGTGGATGGACATGATCGACAAACGAAATTTATCCAGCCACACTTACAATATGTCAGTGGCCAACCTGGTGGCCACCGCGATTTCTGAACTGTATTATTCGGCATTTTGTGAACTGCAACAACGCTTTGCGAAGGAACTATGAACACACATGAGTTCGGGTTGCCCCCCGCCACCCTCGCAACGATTCGGCGGATTCTTGCTGAAACGCCCGCCGTCGATAAAGCAATTATTTACGGATCACGTGCCAAGGGCAGTCAGCGGCCAGGGTCCGACATCGACCTGACCCTGTTCGGAGTGGCGCTTGATCTGAAGCTGCTTGGCAAAATAGCCACACAATTGGATGAATCGCCGATTCCCTATCAGGTTGATCTCTCACTTTTTGAACTGATCGATAATGCCGGGTTGCGGGAACACATCGAGCGGGTAGGAAAGCTCTTTTATAAACGAGAACAGTGATAGCAGGAGGCTGAAAAATAGGTTAAGCAGATGTAGGGGAAAAAACCCCCACCACGTGTTTTGTGGTGGGGGCCACCCCCCTCCGGATCGTTCTTGACATTGCATGTCCCTCGATCCGTTGACCACTATAAAGGCAATTTCTGACTAAAATCTGACTGGAACAAAAAAATACGAAAAAAAGCGCAAGATTATGAAAAAATAATGTCTGATGCTAAACTCAAAGGCCCTGCGGTATAAATGATTGGGTTTTTATCAGATTTTATCAGATTGCATCTGCGGCGAAAAATGCGAGAGGTTAAGACACAGACAAAGAGGCCATACTGAATAGGTTGCATTTAACACTTGAGCTCTGAGTCAATTCAATCCCCAGATTTTGCTGACTGACTTCTGAGGTTTTGGCAGGGATATTCAGGATGAGGGTCAAGGGCAATAACCGAAAACAAGTGGTTTCAGGTTGTGAAGGTGTTATCCTGTTTATCCTGCATATCCCTGCAATAACTTGGTTTTATCGCGACAATGAAGGCTTTAATGAGGAAGGCTGGATCCACCGGTGCCTGTCCCCATAAGCGGCTCTGACTTCTGAGGGACAAAAATGGAATCCCATATGACGGATAAAATCAAAGCAATTTCTGAAATGCTTGCGAGGAGACCAGAAGTTGATTTTGCTTACTTGTTTGGCTCCCAGGTGTCGGGACAGTGCAGTACAATGAGCGATATAGACATTGCAGTATATGTGGATGTGACGGATGACAGGCTTGTGTATCAGCTGAAATTGCTCGAACGTTTGCAGTGTCTGACGGGGAGCGTTGCCGTGGATCTGGTTTTGCTCAATGATGCTCCACCTCTGCTACGTTATGAAGTAATTAAACATGGACAAGTTTTAAAGGAAAATAAAGAGAAAAGGGTGATCTTTGAAATCAGGGTATTATCCGAATACATGGATACTGAACATTTGCGCAGAACCCAGAGCATGTACCTGAAAGAAAAGTTGCTGCAAGGGGCGAATGATGGTTAAAAAGCAAGTTTTAGAGGCAAGACTTGAACGGGTGCGCGAGTATCTGGCAATTTTGGACTCTGTGTTGGGTTATGATGAGAAGCGCTTTCTTTCGGATCCTTTCATCTATAGTACCGCCGAGCGCAATCTCCATCTGGTCATTGAAGCCCTGATAGATATTGGAAATCATATCATCTCTGATCGAGGATATCCCAAGCCGGAAACCTATGCCGAAGTTTTTTATATTTTGCGAGAGAAGCAAGTTATCCATGAGACCCTCTTCAACGATATTGACGGCATGACATCGTTTCGTAATCTTCTGGTTCATGACTATCTTAAAATAGACCGAAAGCAGGTCTATCAACTGCTAAAGATGCGATTGGCCGCTTTGAAGCGCCTTGCTGCCGTTTACGCGGAGCTGATATAAATGAAAATGCACTTGTCGGCAATGTCGATTCACCAATGACAGAGTTGGAAACATGTAAAATGAGGAACTATGGTCAGTAAAGTCAAGTTGAAAGCCGGGGAATGGTGATTGTCCTCGTGAGCGGCTCCAGTTGTGAAGGTGTTATCCCGCCCATCCTGTACATCCCTGCAATAAAGGGTTGTTAAGCTTTTTTTGTTGGCAGGGATATTCAGGATGTTCAGGATGTTCAGGATGAAGGTCAAGGGCATCAACCCAGATTGAAAGTTTTCGGTGTTATCCTGCTTATCCTGTCCATCCCCGCAATGTTATGTTTTTTCCAGCCCCAGTCAGATATTTTTCAGATGAGGTTCACGGTATAGAGCGGATTTTTTGCGGGGCAGCGGGCGTAGGTTTGGTAAATGATAAACACCTGACCCCTGAGATACATTGTGGTAAATGATAAACACCTGACCCCTGAGATACATTGAAATCGCCGCTGTTGCCGCTGATACAATCTGATGAGATCTGCTGTCGAATAAAATACAAGTCCCGAACTTTTAATTTTCAGAGCTTTCGGCAGACTTTGATCAGAACTTATCTGCGGCTGAAAGATGTGCCGTTGTGCCTGTATGCTCAACAGTAAACACCTGACCCTTAAGATTTAGGGCAGAAAGAGCTTGATTTGCTATCATCCCTCCGCCGCATAACAAGAAGTAAGTTTGTTCGCAATGTGGCGATTGTCGCCAGCGGAACGGCGGCTGCACAAGCCATTACTATAGCTTTTGCTCCGATTATCACCCGCCTATATGGACCCGAAGCGTTCGGTCTTTTGGGGTCATTTATTGCTGTCTGCGCAATTATCACTCCAGTAGCTGCTTTAGCCTATCCCATGGCGATTGTGCTGCCTGCAAAAGATTCGGATGCAAAGGGTGTCGCACGCCTTTCAGCGTACATTTCAATAGGTGTAGCAGGGGCCACCTTGTTGGTCGTTGCAATTGGTGGGGAGAGGTTGTTGACACTGCTACAAGCAGAGACAATAGCTGGATATGCCTATCTGATCCCGCTAAATCTTTTGTTCGCAGCTTTGTTGCAAATTGCCCAACAGTGGCTTATTCGTAAAAAGTATTTTCATATTAAGGCAAAAATAGCAGTCCTTCAGGCGCTTTTTGTAAATGGGGCAAAAACAGGTTTTGGTTTTATTAACCCTGTGGGCGCGACGTTGATTGTTTTGACTACTATAGGCGGTCTTGTGCATACGGCTATGGTCTATTTTGCCGTTATTCGTGCAAAAGCAGAAAAGAAAAGACTGGTCGATAACAATCTAGGTGTCGACCAAACGCCACTGCTCAGTATCGCAAAAGAGCATAGAGATTTTCCATGTTATCGTGCGCCTCAACTTTTTATAAATGCCGTGTCTCATAATTTGCCGGTGCTTATGCTGGCAGGCTTTTTTGGCCCGGCCGCCGCAGGTTTTTATACGCTGGGCAAACGTATTTTAGCTTTGCCTTCGCAGTTGATCGCTAATTCTGTAGGTGATGTTTTTTATCCGCGCATTGCTGAGGCTGCGCGTAATGGGGAAAAGATCACTGGCGTTATAGTTAAGGCAACACTTGCCCTGGCTGGTGTGGGCTTTGCACCTGCGTTTGTTGTCTTTGTTTTCGGACCAAAGCTTTTTGGTTTTGTGTTTGGTTCAGAGTGGGCAGTTGCGGGTGAATATGCGCGCTGGTTGGTCTTATGGACCTATTTTATGTTCTTAAACGGTCCAAGTGTCAAAGCTTTGCCAGTGATTTCCGGTCTAAAGTTTTTTTTATATTACACTATTATTATGCTAGCACTACGAATACTTAGCATTGCTGCTGGATATTATTTGTTTGGTAGTGATATTTGTGCAATTATTTTCTATTCGATGGTTGGTGCAGCGGTGAACATTACTTTAATTATCATCATTCTCTTTAAGAGCGCTCAATATGATAGGGCAAACTCGCTAGCGAGTCTATGATATGAAGGACTATAATGTACAATTAAATAATGGCTTTAAAATGCCTCATGTTATGATGGGCACAACGGGTTTTTCTGATTATAAAAACATGTCGGATGCTATTAATTCAGCTCTTTTGGCTGGATGTCGCGGTTTCGACACATCAATGTTTTACCGTACCGGTAATAAGGAGACAGAGTATTGCCTTGGGAGGATACTAAATGACTACTTTGAAAAACAAACTTCGATTAAAAGAGAGGATGTCTTTATTACGACAAAAATCACCATTCCGCAGCTCGTTCGAGGGGAAATAGTCAAAAATGTCCATGAATCACTGAGGCGGTTGCGGACTGGATACATTGATTGCCTTTTGATCCATTGGCCTTTTCCAGAATATTACATCCAAGCCTATAAGGTTATGGAAAACCTCTATGAACAGGGATTGGTTAAGTCTATTGGTGTGAGCAATTGTCAGGTGAGGCATTTACGTACATTACTTGAGGCTGGTATACGGCATGTGCCAATGGTTCACCAGTGCGAAGTACATCCATTAAATACGGCAAGTAATATCAGGTCCTTTTGCGAAGATCAATCTATTGCGATACAGTCATACTCGCCGTTGGCAAAAATGCTTGAGCCTTTAAAGGAGAGCAGGTTACTCAAAGATTTGGCTGATAAATATCAAAAAACGTTAGCGCAGGTAGTTCTGCGTTGGCATGTGCAGTTAGGTCTTGTGCCTATTTTTAGAACAGAAAATTATGCCAGGGTTCAGAGCAATTTGGATATTTTAGATTTTGAAATTTTTGAAGATGACATAAATAAGATAACGAGCCTCAATCAAGATTATAAGATATGCGTAGAATCTTCTCGTTGTCCTGGATATTAGGTGTCTTTTGCCACACTTTATTTTAAAAATGGCCAGATTGATGAAAAACAAAAAAAATCAGGGCGCTGCATTCGCCGCTGTTTTATTGTTTCTTTTGTCTTGGTTTTTTGATGGCTTTTTCCCTTGGTTCGTTGCCTATTTGGTTTTTATTTCTTTCGGCGTCATTTTTTATGTGTCAAACCGGATTTTTAAAAGGACCATAGATAAGCTTCTGTGCCATTACCCCACCAGAGGAAATAGCTATAAAAACTTTAAAAGAAATTATGATATAGCTTTCCTTGGTTCAACAGAGGCGGTATTTGCAGTCGACTTGCCATCCTTGAGCGATAAGTCTGGATTTAATTGGGGCCATGAAGGTCAAACAATAGCTGAAGATATTCTTGTTGCTAAGAGTTTTTTTAGTATTTTGCGAACCAACGGGTTGTTTGTAGTGATTCTTTCTCCGATGGATTTGCTGTCAGGCCAGAGGCAGTCGGGTGCTTTTTATGAACTGTTTATTGACAGGTATCTGTTGCAAACGAGCCGGTATATAAGTCGATTTGATTTCCGGGACTGGCTTTTTAATGAAGTTTTTGCGCGGAAAAACAAAGATAGAACATATCAAATGGCATTTGCCATAAGTCCCATGCTTTACCCTCTCAAGGGTATGAGAATTCTGCGGCAAATCAAAAAGAGAAGGGAAGATCTATCTAAAGAATCTTCAATTGTTAGCGACATTGGTCATCTGTCTATTGATGGACTCAAATTTGGTGCAGGACCCTCAATATTGACCGATAGCTCAATCTTTGAAGTTAAGCAGGCTGAACTTGAAAAAGGCCTAGCTGATCTGATGAATTTTCTCACTGACAGGGAATTAAGGCTAGCCGTTGTTGTGCCCCCTCTTTCACGGGAGCTGAAACATGTTATTCCTTTTGAGGCTTTGGAAGAAAAGATTTTTTCACCGTTATCTGAATTCTGCTGCAAAAACAAGATTCAATTCATTAATTATCTCGAATCGTGCCAGTTGGATGACTGTGCCCTTTATTTGGACCATTATCGATTAAACAAAAAAGGTCGCGTTATTTTTACAGAAAACCTCCTCAATAGGCTGCAAATAAGCGAAGGTGAGATTGGCTCATGTACTCCGATGTGAAAAATGTTCAGTGTGTAGTTGCTTTTCTCAAAGCCTACCATGTACGTCACGTAGTTTTGTCTGCTGGAACAAGAAATATTCCCCTGGTTCATTCTATTGAGGCAGACGCGTTTTTTTCAAATTACTCTATTGTCGATGAACGCAGTGCCGGGTATTTTGCGATTGGTCTCATTCAGAGATTGAATGAGCCTGTTGCTGTTGTCTGCACATCGGGCACTGCGGCGGCGAATTACATGCCTGCCATGAACGAAGCTTTTTATCAAAACCTGCCGCTGGTAGCCATCACCGCCGACCGGCACCCATATTATTTGAATCAGCTTGAAGATCAGATGATTCAGCAAAATATTTTTAGTCATGTTTCCAAAGCGGCTGTCCAATTGCCCGTTGTTGCAGATGATAAGGATTTTTGGTACTGCAATCGGCTTCTAAACGAAGCTTTTATGGAGATGCGCCATAATGGGGATGGCCCTATTCACATCAATGTCCCTATCGAGGCTAATTTGGCTTCTTTTACTACTAAAACTTTGCCGTCGGTGAAGTTGATTGAACGCGTTGTTGTTGGCTGTGAACCTGATAGATGGGCACAAAAAATTGACAAATTAAAGGCGGCAGAAAAAGTGCTGGTTCTCTATGGTCAAGCTCAGCCGGTATCTGGAGAAACCAGACAGAAAATTGAAGAATTCTCTCGAAAATATGACTGTTTAATTGTTGCCGATCATTTATCTAATTTAGATCATGATGATGGGATAGAAACATTTACATTTTCGCGCTTGGCAACTAAAGCGGAGGTCGAGAAACTTAAACCCGAGATTGTTATCACCCTCAACGGAAATTTTCTTTCCTATTTGGGACGTTTTTTAAAATCCATGAATGGGTTTGAGCATTGGCATGTGGCACCAGATGGCAGGGTGGCTGATCCCTTTAGGCAGCTAACAACAGTTTTTCAGGCAGATGCAGCCAATTTCTTTTCGGCCTTTAGTGAAGCCATTGCCGAAATGAAGACCACTAATTCTTACCGATCAATGTGGAAAAAGCACCTTGCGACTATTAAGACCCAGCCGATTCCCTACTCTCACCTCTTTGTTGTGAAAAGCTTTATTGAGTCGTTGCCGGAGAAAACCATTATTCATTTGGCCAACAGTAGCGCCGTCAGACTGGCACAGCACTTTAAGTTGCCATCTAATGTGAGAGTGTATTGCAATCGTGGAACTCATGGTATTGACGGGTCGGTTTCTTCGTTCGCAGGTGCTGCATCCGTATCGTCCGAACTTTGTTTTCTGCTGATTGGCGATTTGAGTTTTTTCTATGACATGAATGGGTTATGGAATCGCTATGTTGGAAAAAATGTGCGCATATTATTAAATAATAATCGGGGAGCGGGTATTTTTCATTACACAATTGGCAAGGAGAAGGTTCCGACATTAAATCAGAATATTGCAGCAGAACATCACAGCAGTGCCAAAGGCTGGGTGAAATCTCTAGGTTTTGAATATCTGACTGCGTCTACCGAAGATGAATACTTGAAATATTTACCAAGGTTTTTGTCTGAAGATTCTGATAGCCCAATATTATTTGAAGTATTTACGAATAAAGAAGAAGATGCTCAGACACTTAGAAGCTTTTATAACGCGAATAAGAATCAGAATGGCAAGCTATATGAAAATGCTAAAAAAACATTGCGTAAAATAAAGAGGAGATTTTGAATTAGTCTTTTCTTGGAAAGGCAGTAGGGTGAAAATTGGTATTTTAACATATCATCGTGCGCACAATTATGGTGCATTACTACAGGCTTACGCTACAAAGAACTTCCTTTTGCAAAATGGCCATCAAGCTGAAATCATAGATTATTGGCCCCTATACCGTGACGGCATGTATGATCTGTTTGATTTTAGGGGAGTTAAGTCAGGGAGCGTTAGAGGGACACTTAGTACAATTAAATCCATTGGCAAATCGCTCCTTTTTTACAAAGAAAAGAGTGCTCGGCATAGAAACTTTCGACACTTTATTGACACCGAGTTAATTTGCGGGCAACGTCGATGTTTAAAGGGAGAAGATATTCCTGACGATTATGATGTGATTATTTATGGTAGTGATCAAATCTGGCGATATTTCATGCACCCGACATTTAAGGGGTTTGATCCAGTATATTGGGGTGATTATCCCGTAGCATCGTCGGTGAAGAAGATTGCCTTCTCTGCCAGTATGGGGATCATTGAGCCGGGAGTAGGGAAGGATCAGTTTGTTTGTGAAAAATTAAAGAATTTCCATGCATTGTCGGTGCGTGAGAAGACATTGTCGACTTACATTGAAAAGAAGTGTGGTACAACCGTTCAACACATACTTGATCCAATTTTTCTGCTGGAACGTAACTACTGGGCAGATTTTGCAGTGAAAGCTCAAAATCTGCCCAAAAGGTATGTGTTGTTATATAACCTCACAGGATCAGAAAGCGCGGTTAGGATTGCTCAATCTTTGGCGAAACGTCAGGATGCATCGGTGTTGGCGATAAGTGGTTCAATTAAAGCGCGTATTCCAGGAGTGGATATAAAATATACTGCTAACCCCTCACTGTTTGTCAGTCTTTTCAAGAATGCTAGTTTTGTTATTTCTACTTCGTTTCACGGTGTTGCCTTTTCGCTTCTTTTTGAAAAATTTTTTTATGCAGTAGATATGGGTAAAAATTCAGTTCGTGTTACTGACTTATTGAATTTGCTTAAAATTGATGATCGATATCTTCGTACTGAAAGTGATCTTTCTAGTTCAAGGATAATTGATTATAAGTGTGTTAGTAATTTGCTTGCTGAGCAAGTAAAAATATCTAAAGAATATTTATTAAGAAGTTTAAAATTATAAATTTTAAAATGAATGAGAAAATGCAACTGTGAAAAATAATATAGAAAAAGAAATTGTTATCGCATTGTATGGTCTTTCTGGAGGTGCAGGGCAAGTGAATACTTCCCTTGCGAAATATTTCAAGTTAAATAAGTGCAACGTAGAAGTAGTTTGTGCTAATTATGAAAAAAAACTATACGAAATGCTTATTTCTTGTGGGGTAAAGATTAGAACGATAGAATGTGGAGGTGTTTTTAGCTTTGCTGTAAAACTCGGTGTTGTTAGGTTTTCAAAAGCATCTGTAATTATGATAAATGGCCCAATCTTATTTTCTCTTTTTTATTATGTTTCCACGTTTTCGAGTTCTAATAAGTATAAGAATATACTTCGAATTCCCACCGCAATAAGTCCATCAACTTTAGAAAAAAGTGGTTTTCGAAGGTTTTTATATCTTAATCTTTCAAGGACTGCATTGAAAAAATCAGACCACATAATTGCAAATTCTTTTGGGACACTAGAAGATGCTGGGAACATATGTAGTTCTATATATGGAAAATCCCATGTAATATATAATCCAATTTCTGTCGATGCTGATAAATTTATAAATAAAACAAAAGTTTTTTTGTGCGATGCTAAAGTAAAATTACTTAGCGTTGGTAGGCTTGTCTCACAGAAGGATCATAAAACATTAATTCAAGCGTTTAGCATATTAAAGAAAAAGTATTATAATTCTAGACTTGATATAGTTGGCGATGGTGAATTGAGAGAAGACTTGGAAAATTTAGCTATTTCACTTTGTTTAACTGACTCTATATTTTTCCATGGATATCAGTCAGATGTCGAGACCTATTATCGTGACGCAGATTTGTTTGTTTTAAGTTCACGATATGAGGGCTTTGGTTTGGTTCTAATTGAGGCTATCAAACATGGTTGTCAAATTGTTTCAACGAATTGCCAAGAAGGGCCTGCAGAAATTTTAGAGTATGGTAAATATGGTTATTTAACGGCGGTTGGGGATTTTAAAATGCTTGCTGAGTCGATGGATCTAGCTCTAAGGTCTCCAAAAATCTATAAACAAGAAGAAGCCCTTAGAAGGTTTGATATAGAAAAAATTGGAGACATGTATCTCGAGGCTTTGACAGGTGATTAGAATGCTGGAGCATATAATTCCTCATTATAGTTGGGTTGGTTGATGAAGTTTAGTAGTAATCAAGGGCCTTCTAAGTGCCCATTGAAGCTAATCTGTTACATGGCCACGCCTGGCGGTCTAACAGGTGCACCTAGGCGTTTGTTGACATTGTGTCAAGTATTGAAAAAATATGGAATTTCCCCCGTTATTGTATCTGAACCCCAGAGTGATCTTATCCAAGAAGCAAGACAGATGGGTGTTGCAACGGTGGGGCTTTCGCCACAGGGTGTCTTGACTCTAAGGCATGGCGCGCTTTTTGGTGGTGGGTTTATCTTTCGGGTTCGAGTTTTTGTGGCTTTGCTTGTTCATAATTTCAAATTTTATCTCATTGTGCGTGAGCACAAAGCCGATGTGGTTTGGGTCCGCGGGAGTAAGGGGGTTGGCTTCATTGGAGCAGGAACTTGGTTTAGCGGGAAACCTTTGATCTGGGATGTTGATTACGAGCCACCCTCTCGAGGTGTTGTGCGTGTTCTTCATAGATTTGGACTCTACATTGCCAGTCGTGTTGTGTTTCAGTACTCTGCGGCTGCGACTTCTATATTTGGGGAAGGGTTGACTGGTCGATTCCGGTGGAAATTCCACACTCTAATACCTGGAATTGACCTTACTGTTTTTCGAAGTTTTGATAAGGAACATAATGGCAAAGCCAATCAAGAATCTATACCTTTTACAATATTGAATGTCGGCACAATCTGTGACAGAAAAAACCAGTCCTTTCTGCTTGACGTTTTGAAAGTTATGATTAAAAAGGGGAATTCATTTCATGTGCTTTTCAGATTTGTCGGCGGAACGCACGATACTGAATATTATGAGGATCTTAAAAAAAGAATAGAGGATTCAGGTTTGGTTCAGTATTTTGAATTTCTTGGTTGGCGTGATGATGTTCATGAGCTTATGCTGGCAGCAGACATTGTCGTGCTCCCTTCCAAGGACGAGGGAGTGCCCAACGCTATTCAAGAGGCCATGGCGCTTGGTTTGCCGGTTATTGTTGGCAAATCTGGGGGAATGCCTGAGATTGTCGAACATGGTCAGACAGGTTGGGTATTACCTATTGATGCCCCTGATGCTTGGGCAAGTAAGATAGTTGAGTGTATTAAAAACCTAGAAGTTTGTAGGTCAGTTGGCAAGAGTGCCTCGGTTTACGCTAAAGATAATTTCACGACTTTATTGTGGGCTGAAAAATATGCACACATTATAAAGCCGTTACAGAGTCACGGTTAGTATGAAGATTCTAACTCATTCTTTTTCGGTCAGGTTATAGGTAGCCTGTCGTTTCTCGTTAGTGAACATATTGGGGTGCAAGCCGTAGCGGATACCGAGCTCCTGAATGATCTGTTACGCCCTCGATGGCTTCCAGGGCAACCTTGACTTGAACTCGTCAGAATAGCATTTAATTTTGTGTCATCTCATGGGTTCCTCTCTTTCATCAGTGCTGGCTTACCAACTTAAGCGCTGTCCGAAATTTGGGTGCCAGCTCTGTGTGGGGCGGGCTGGTGTTTTATGGTAATTCAATGGCACGGTTTTATTCTATGATCACCGGATTAGGTTTCGCCTTTCATGAAGAGGGCTTCAAGCGTAATGCTCTGACTGCCTTGGTAAAAAATCTTTTCAAATGCTCAATGGCAAAAGTATCCTGCGCAATTTTTCGAGCTATTGTCAAATCTGGTGTTTGACCCATTGATCAAGCGGCCTTCTGATTGTC
>OBJA01001931.1_pt1 | contig 12961 bp, 14 predicted proteins | sample 1519751 | NCBI WGS metagenome assembly OBJA01 (sample SAMEA3881238, study PRJEB22517) | soil metagenome | biome: lake sediment; feature: soda lake sediment; material: sediment, water from around vicinity | place: India | collected 2013-12-23 | depth 3 m
TGTTACCGGGCAGTTACGCAAAAAACCTGCCGAGCACCTGGCCGATATCAAAAACGTAATTGAACGTGCCTCCAATATGGGAATCGGGGTGAACGTTTATCTTGAAGACTGGTCGAACGGAATGCGCGATTCAAAAGATTACGTCCACTTTATGATTGAAAACCTTCGCAAGGAAAAAGTGAACCGCATCATGCTTCCCGATACCCTTGGGATACTCGACCCCGATGAAACCTACGATTTTTGCAGGGAAATGATCGAAACCTACCCTGGGGTAGAATTCGATTACCATGCCCACAACGATTACGACCTGGCTATAGCAAACGTTTTTCATGCCATAAAAGCCGGGATACGGTGTGTCCATACCACTGTAAACGGGTTGGGTGAACGCGCCGGCAATGCACCCCTATCAAGTGTGATCGCTACCATAAAGGACCACCTGAAGATGAAAACCAACGTCAATGAAACCCAGTTGAACAAGGTTTCGAAATTGGTGGAATCGTTTTCCGGAATCCGTATCCCTACAAATAAACCACTCATCGGAGAATTCGTTTTTACCCAATGCAGCGGCATACACGCTGACGGTGACAATAAAAACAACCTGTACTTCAATGACCTGTTGCCCGAACGCTTTGGCCGGATCAGACAATATGCCCTTGGAAAAACATCGGGCAAGGCAAACATTAAAAAAAATCTGGAAGATCTGGGCATTGAGCTCGATGCCGATTCTCTCAAAAAGGTTACACAACGAATAATTGAACTGGGCGATAAAAAAGAGACAGTTACCTCCGACGAACTCCCCTATATTGTTGCCGATGTGCTTGAAAACGATCTGATAGAGCAAAAAATCAGGGTTGTCAACTTTTCGGTCAGCCATACAATGGGCCTGCGGCCTGTAGCCAGTGTAAGCCTTGAAATAGAGGGAACCATACACGAGGAATTCAGTGATGGCGACGGGCAATACGATGCATTCGTGAAAGCCCTGCGTAAAATCTATAAGCGGCTTGGCAAATCGTTTCCAAAACTGGTCGATTATGTTGTAACAATTCCTCCCGGAGGAAAAACCGATGCCCTTGTAGAAACTGTAATAACCTGGAAGAACAGCCGCGAATTCAAAACCAAAGGACTCGATCCCGACCAAAACGCAGCTGCAATTAAGGCCACTATACGAATGCTGAACATCATTGAAAATGAATTTAGACCCGGTCTTGCAGAAAAAATTCTCAGTGGAATTTCATAAGCGCCGGAAATTTTTTAATATCAAACTGTTTTAACTTAAACCGGATTGTATAATCCTGTTTTGAACCTGTTATAAAAATTTGGATTCGCCTTGAAAACTACTTATTGAAATTAAATAAAAATATGAAACTTAAAATTGCCGTTCTTCCCGGCGACGGGATAGGTCCTGAAATTATTGAACAGGCCCTTAAAACTGTTGTCGCTGTTGCCAAAAAATGCGATCACCAGCTTCAATATGAATATGCCCTGACGGGTGCAACCGCGATCGACAAGGTGGGCGATCCTTATCCTGAAGAAACCCACCGGTTATGCATGGAATCAGATGCCGTTCTGTTTGGCGCTATCGGAGACCCAAAATTCGACAACAATCCCAAAGCCCCCGTACGGCCTGAGCAAGGCTTGCTGGCGATGCGGAAAAAGCTGGGACTCTATGCCAACATCAGGCCGGTTGAAACTTTTGAATCGCTGCTGCATAAATCACCCTTGCGCCGCGAATTGGTTGAAGGAGCAAATTTTGTCTGCATCCGTGAACTCACCGGGGGCATCTATTTCGGCGAAAAAGGCCGAACGAACGGAGGGAATACCGCATTCGACACAAATACTTATACCCGCGAAGAAATTCAACGCATTCTGAAACTGGCTTACGAATTTGCAGGCCAGCGCCGCAAAAAGCTTACAGTGGTTGATAAGGCCAACGTACTGGAAACATCCAGGCTGTGGAGGGAAATTGCACAGGAAATGGCACCTGAATATCCCGATATCCAAACTGAATTTATGTTTGTTGACAATGCCGCCATGCAAATAATTCAGTGGCCTAAAAACTTTGACGTGATGGTCACCGAAAACATGTTTGGTGACATTCTTACCGACGAGGCCAGTGTTATTACCGGCTCGCTCGGCTTGCTGCCGTCGGCATCTGTCGGCATCCACACCTCGGTGTTTGAACCCATACATGGCTCCTATCCCCAGGCAGCCGGTAAAAATATTGCAAACCCGGTGGCTACAATTCTTTCAGCCGCCATGATGTTTGAATATGCCTTCAACCTCCCCCGTGAAAGTCAAATTATCCGTAAGGCAGTAAATGCTTCGCTCGAAAAAGGAATTGTTACCGAAGATATTTCAAAAGAAAGGGCTTATAAAACTTCGGAAGTAGGCGACTGGATAGCAGCATGGATCGAAGAAAATTAAAAAAATGTGCTTAACGCCGAATCGTATGCAGGAGAATTTTCTCCTGCATTTTCTTTTTATTCTTGTGTACGAACAGTTTTCAAGCAACGCTTCTTTTTTTACATCCATTCTTCAATTTCCTTCCGGGGAATTGGTTTCATCCCGCTAAGTAATTAACCTCACCTACCGCAACTCAAAAATCCGTTCCTTCAAATTTCTAAAAACCCCTTTGCAGAGTCAGTATATACTGCTCTGCAAAAGCTTTCAACATATTCGTTATTGCTACTTTCAGCAGTTGCCTGCTGCAGCAGGGGTGAAAAATAAAACCAGCTTCAGGTGTGATTCCATTCATCAAATAAAAAGCTTAAAAAAAAGGATTCGTGAACCTTTTGGGACCAGAAACATTTTTATCCATATCAGAGTCGGTAATTTGGTGGAACAAAAATTACATGAACATATAGCCCTTTGTAATACATGAACAACAACACAAATGAAAATAACCGGGGCCAAAGTAAATGGCCCCTGATAATCAGCGGGCTTCTGATTGCGGCAGCTCTTTTGTCGTATTTCGTCATTCCGGAAGTAAACCGGTTCATGACCGAAGCATACAATGTACTGACCAGCGAAGATGAGGAAAGAATATCGGTCTGGGTCGACAATCTTGGAATATGGGGACCCATGTTTGTCATAATCACCATGTCGCTGCAAATGTTCCTGCTTATAATCCCGTCGCCTCTGCTGATAATCATTTCGGTTCTTGCATTCGGACCGTTATGGGGGTCAGCCCTGGCAATCCTGTCGATTGTAATAGCTTCCACAATCGGCTTTTTTATTGGCAAATACATTGGCCAGGCGTTTATAAGCCGAATGATTGGAGACAAAAAAGAGAAAAAATTATCCTTCTATGTCGATCGGTACGGCGTATGGGCAGTAGTCATCACCCGCATGACCCCTCTCCTTTCGAACGACGCCATCAGCTTTGTATCGGGGATCCTGCGCATGGCTTACTGGAAGTTCATTGTTGCCACCACGGCAGGAATTACTCCCCTTGTGGTACTCATTGCATGGTTTGGCGAAAACAACAATCGTCTTCGAAATGGGCTTATATGGACTTCCGTCATCAGCCTGATCGTTTTAATATCTTACATCATTCTCGACCGGAAAAAAAATCCGGTCGGTGATTCCTGAATTTTATGTGGAATTGACCACCACAATAGTGAACAAAATTCCCCAACTCAAAAGACTACCTGCCTGTTATTCGAGACATAAATTACTGTTAATAAGAACTTTTGGCACCCGACCCGCCTGTTTGGCGTGATATTTAAGCCTATAATGAGCATGCGGCAGGAAGAATGCACACATTAAACTGGAACCCTTTAGCAAAAAATGGAAAATACAAGACATTACATTGAACTGGTTGCCCTGGTTATTGAATCGCTGGGTGTGATCATTATTGCCGCCGGCAGTTTCTTTTTTATATTTCGGTATCTCATCGTCTACCTCGTTAAAAGCAGGCTGAGGCCCTTTGCAAAGCTCAGGCGGGAACTTGGAAATGCAATTCTGTTGGGCCTTGAGGTACTGGTTGCGGCCGATATCATAGCAACAGTATCAACCGAACCAACAATGGAAAATGTACTTGTTTTAGCCGCAATCGTAGCTATTCGTACCTTTCTGAGCTTTGCTCTTGAGGTCGAGCTTCATGGCCGGTTTCCTTGGCAGGCAACCAAAAAAGAAAAAGAACTTGAAATGCAAAATTGATTATTCATAATAAATACATCAGCTATGAAAAAAGATAAATACAAAGAGGAATTCAAAACATTCGTAACCAATGGCAGTGCCATACTGAGCGCTTATCTGCTAAAGAGAGTTACCGAGCTGGTTCTTGAATCGGTATTTCATAAAATGACACCCTCGAAACCCGATGAGCAGGAAGATATCAGCTGGATTGAAGCAATCGGCTGGGCAGCTTTTACAGGTGCCATGGCCGGGATACTCAAACTCGTAATAAAAAGAGGAACAAAAATTCAGCTCGACAGGGCACTTTAAGCTGTATAAAAGTTCTTCTGCAATTTTAAGTCAGCATAAGTACCGGACCCTTCTCCCCGGAGGCTTTTAAAAAACGCAGGCCTGTTTTTAAAAAGGCCGCTTAAAATTACCGTTTTTAATCCTGCAGAAGTAAAAAAAGTGCATTTCCACCTGCCTGTCACCTTACCCCAAACTAAAGCAATTATTGCAGACCGGTTGTGAACCGGCCTGAATGAAGGAAAATAATTTTTAAAAAAGACACACTATGAAAAATTTTGACAGGTATTTAATTTACAGTTCGATCATCCTTTCGTTATTTGCAATGCAGGGGTGCGACCTTGTAATCGATATTTTTTCGGTCGGATTCTGGGTAGGTATTATAATTGCTGTGCTGGTTGTTGTTTTAATTGTATGGCTCATTGTAAAAGGGATGAAAAAACTGGGATAGTTCCCGGCAAATCCTGCTTGCTGTTGACAGGCTGACATTTAAAAATGAGACAACACCAAATGCATGTATGTTCTGGTGAATGGGTTTGATTTTTAGAATCCGGAAGAAAACTGAAACAGCTAAGGTAAAAAAAGCTAACTGCAGGTACTTATGTTCACAAAACCGGGCAAAATCGGATCATTGAAAGTTGCTGTCAGCACCCACAGGCCCTTTTGCATAATACAATACCATTAATCCAGGGTAACGAATCTTATGAAACGGGTGCAGAAATTTGGCATAATGTTGGCTTCTTACCTGCATAAAACAATTGAAATGCATATAACAATGAGAAAAAGTGCCCTTTTTTTATTAATCGTTATACTTACTGCCTGTAGTACCGTTCCTTTAACCAACCGTCGGCAGTTTACAGCAATCCCCTCACAGCAGATGCTTAGCCTGGGAACCCAAAGCTACCAGCAGGTTCTGAGCCAGGAGCAGGTTTCCTCCAATCAGTCCGATGTACGTGCCATCCGCCAGGTGGGCAGGCGTGTTACCGAAGCAGTGGAGGAATATCTGCGCCAGATTGGCCGGGAAAACATAGTGGCAGATTATAAATGGGAATTCAATTTATTAAAAGGCGATCAAATAAATGCATGGGCTATCCCGGGAGGAAAAATTGCCTTTTATGAAGGAATAATGCCAATTTGCCAAAGCGACGACGGCATCGCGGTGGTTATGGCCCACGAAATTGCCCATGCCATTGCCGATCATGCAAACGAACGGATGTCGCAGCAGTTGTCGTTGCAATTGGGCGGAATGGCACTGTCGCAGGCATTAAAGCAGGAAAGCGAAACAACATCCCAACTGGCAATGGCCGCCTTCGGGGTGGGATCTCAACTGGGGGTGCTCCTGCCCTACAGCCGAAAACACGAACAGGAAGCCGATGAACTTGGCCTATATTTTATGGCTATGGCCGGCTACGATCCCCGGGAAGCACCACGGCTCTGGCAAAGAATGAGCCAGGCAAGCCCCAACCGTACCCCCGAATTCCTTTCTACTCATCCAAATCCGGAAAGTCGCATTCAATTCCTTGAAAGAAAAATGCCAAAAGCACTCGAGTATTATAAGGCCAATTAATATCCGGACTAAAGAAAACCTGTGCTCCATTCCTGCAGGCTCCCATTCCCCTATTTGACTGTACTTTGTCCAGTATAGACTCAATATAAATTCAATTATAATTCAATGTTATTTCAATTAAAATTGAATTTACATTGAGTTTATATTGAATTATTATTGAATTAACATTGAATTAACTCAGAAGAAGGTAATTCTTTAACCCTCTCCAGGGAGAACCATTTACCGGTTGAAAGTTTCTGATTGTAGATATTCATCCCCATTTTGTGGATAATAATTACCATAAATTTTACGAATTAGCACTTCTCCCACCAATATAAAAGGCTCATTCCCACGCATGTATATCTTAATCCCACACATGGCACAATAATTATATTTATATGAATAACCAAATAAATTAATAGTTATGAACGCTTTAAATACACAATTAAAAAAAGTCAGAATATTTATAGTTCTCATTGCTCTGGTTATTCCCTTTGGCTGCAATACATCAAAAGTATTCCGGGGGGGAGCTATTGGAGCGGGGGCCGGAGGTGCAGTAGGTGGGGCTATCGGATCACGGTCGGATAATACAGCAGCGGGAGCAATCATCGGAGCCGCCATTGGAGGTACTGCCGGGGCACTTATTGGGAAATATATGGACAGGCAGGCAGAAGAACTTCAGGAAGACCTGAAAGGAGCTGAAGTGGAACGTGTAGGGGAAGGAATTAAAGTGACGTTTGATTCGGGAATACTATTCAATTTTGATTCAGCCGAATTAACCCCATCGGCCAGGAAAAATATCGAAAGCCTTGCCAGCACGCTTAAAAAATATGAAGATACCAACATTTTGATTGAAGGACATACCGATAGCCAGGGAAATGAGCAATACAACCAGAAACTCTCCGAGCAAAGAGCAGAATCGGTAGCAAAATCCCTGTCGCAATTGGGAATACGCAACATCCGCATGAAAGAAATCGGTTATGGTGAAAACCAACCTGTGGCCGATAATTCGACCGAACAGGGCCGCCAGCAAAACCGACGTGTGGAAGTGGCCATTTTTGCCAACGACGACCTGAAAGAAGCAGCAGAAAAAGGAGATATTAATATTCAGTAACACCCTAAATACAATTATCATGAAATACAAAATCAGTATTTTTATTACAGCATTATTAATGCTTGCAGTAAGTGCACAAGCCCAGTTTTCACAATTCGGGGCTAAGGCAGGTTTGAATCTATCGAATATGACAATTGATGGGTCGAACGACAGAAACTTAAGAACCGGCTTCCATGTCGGAGTGTTTAACAGGACGGGGATTTCGGAGTTTTTTTCAATTCAGCCCGAACTTCTCTATACAACAAAAGGATTCACAAATAATTATGATGTTGCAGTAGCAGAAGGTGATGTTAATTTTAATCTGAATTACCTTGAAATTCCAATCAATTTAGTTTATCATCTGGCAGAGGATTTTTCATTTCAGTTGGGTCCTTATGTAAGTTATCTTTTATCGGCCAAGGTAGACACAAATAATGAGTTGCTCGGTTTTTTTGATTTTGATACCGATAGCAATATCGACCGTGACAATTTCAAGAAGTTTGATTTTGGTGTCACGGCAGGGTTAGAATTCCAGCTTGAGCCAATTCTTTTAGGTTTTAAATATAACCTGGGGCTTGTGAATGTTGCACAGGATAATTTACCTGAAGCATTCTTAGGTGAAAAATCAAAAAATACAGTTATTCAAATTTACGCCGGAATTCTTTTTTAAACTTTTAAAATTATAAAACTATGATCCGTTTAATTATCATCTTTTTGGTTATTGCCCTCATTGCGGCTCTTTTTGGATTTGGAGGAATTGCAGAAGGTGCGGCAGAGATAGCAAAAATCATTTTTTACATTTTCATTGTGTTGCTCTTGCTGTCACTCATTGCAGGAGGTGTCAGAGGGTTTAGATAAGGTTACCCGACATACTACACATATAATCCCGGTTAAAGTTGATTAACAACTTTATACTGGGATTGTTATATGTGACCCCCCGATGCTGCCTGTGGGTGCCTGTTACCCTTGGAGATGAACAAATACTAATACCTGCTTCTCCTGATTTCATCCTCTTTATTAAATCAGTCAGCATATTATCAGGTTATCCACATATAAAAAATTAATTTCCGCCAAGGAATTCAGGGGTGTTTGATACATTCATTTGGAAATAATTGCTATATTATCAAAAAAATATAAAAACCAGAAATCTATGGATTTTCCATTGTTTCATCTCGATTTCATGGGCAACCGTATGCTTGTTGCCGTGATCGCAATAATCCATGTGATAATTAATCATGCCCTTGCAGTAGGCTTTATCCCCCTTGTCACCCTTTTGGAGTTCAGGGGTTATCTGAAATTCAAATCCAATCCGGAAGAAGGGAAGGCATGGGATGAGATGGCGCGTAAACTTTTGTTTGTAGCCTTTATAATAACAACTACGGCTGGTGCCCTTACCGGCGTAGGCATATGGTTTGCAGCCTCACTTGCCAATCCGGCATCCCTTGGCAGCCTTATCCGGGTTTTTTATTTTGCCTGGTTCACCGAGTGGATTGTATTTGTTTTGGAGGTTATTTTTATAATAACCTATTTCCTGACATGGAAAAAATCAACCCAATCGGCCGACACTAAGAAGAAACACATTTTATTTGGTGCCGGATTAAGCCTCTTTTCCTGGCTGACTATGGCCATAATAGTTGCCATCCTGGGATTTATGATGGATCCGGGAAGTTGGGTTGAAAGAAGGTCTCTGGTTACAGGATTTTTAAATCCGTTGTACCTGCCGCAACTCATTTTCCGCACCCCGGTTGCCATGATGATGGCTGGAACAGTCGCGCTCATGATATCGGCCTATGTGCTGAAGAAGAGCAACAGGTGGAAAAATGAAATCCTGCGCTACATTTCATTCTGGATTTTGCTTTGGATGCCGGTTGCAACTGCAGGAGCCTTTCTTTATTATTGGCACATTCCCCGTGCCATGATAGGTAACCTGCCCGTGGCACTGGGCACTCAGCAGTTCCAGGACTGGTACGGGTCGTTGGTAACGGTGGCAGTTGTTGTTATTGCAATTGGCTTTGCATTAGGTACCCTTGGAACCATTGCCCCGCGCAGGCTGCCAAAACATTTACTGGTAATTCCCGTGCTTGCATCTTTTCTTTTTCTTGGCACATTCGAGCGGTTGCGCGAATTCATCCGCAAACCATACGTAATAGGGGAATACATGTATGCCAACGGTATTTTAGTAGAAGAATATCCCCTTTATCAGCAAACGGGTATACTGATGCACACCCCCTACTCTGTTTTTTCGGAAATTACGGAGGCCAATAAGGTGGCTGCCGGTGAAGCAGTATTTACACTTGCCTGTTCCCGCTGCCATACAACACATGGGATAAGCTCCGTTGTCAGAAAGTTCGAAAGAATGTATGGCAGTAAAGAGCCGCTGAATACAGAAGCAATGAACATTTATATAAAAAGCATGCACAATGTGAGGCATTACATGCCTCCTTTCCCGGGCAACGATAGTGAGAGGGAAGCCCTTGCCGAATTTATAGCTCATCAGCAAAAGAGGCCTAAAAAGCTTGATGGCCCCCAGGTGAATGGAGTTGACGTGAAAGAAATAGTATACCAAATCCAAAATTCAGAAAAATGACAGGTGCAGTAATTAACCAGATTCCCGTCCCCAAAGATATACCCCTTCCATTGCCATTACCCGAATGGCTGCTTGTTGTGGTGCTTGTGTTTTCTTTTTTGATTCATATCCTGTTCATTAACATGATGATTGGAAGCAGCGTTCTGACCTTCTGGTATGAATTGAAAGGCATAAAAAATAAGGATTTTGACAGACTGGCACGTGAAATTGCATCCACTATAACCGTCAATAAAAGCCTGGCAGTGGTTTTTGGTGTAGCCCCGCTCCTGTCGATAAATGTGCTGTACACCCTTTATTTTTACTCAGCCAATGCTTTAACCGGTAATATCTGGATATCGGTAGTTCCCTGGGTTGCTGTATCGTTTTTACTTTTCTATCTGCACAAATATTCATGGGACAGGTTGTCCGGCAACAAGCCGGTTCACCTGAGTATCCTGGGAGTAGGAATCATAAGTTTCCTGTTTATCCCCTTCATTTTTCTTACAAACATTAACCTTATGCTTTTCCCCGAAAAATGGGGCCAAATAACCGGTTTTTTTGAAGCCATGACCCTGCCGAATGTTTTTCCGCGTTACTTCCATTTCCTGACTGCAAGTATGGCCATTACCGGTTTATTTCTTGCCTGGTGGTTTGGAAGAAAACAATTCAATGCAGAGGGCCTTTTTACCAGCCTTTCAAAAAAGTGGATAAAAAAACAAATGCTCAACATCACACTGGTTGCCACAGGCATTCAGTTTATTTTTGGACCCCTGCTGTTTCTGACCCTGCCTTCACAAGGAATTACCTGGACGTTGTTTTGGGTGATAATGGGCGGAGTGGCTGTTGCCGTTATTGTTTTGGTTCAGCTCTGGAAGATGCTCAACGAAGAGAACCACCTGTTGGGAAAACGATTCGTTGTGGTGGCAGTATTGTTTACTGTACTGATTGCATTCATGGGCACCGGAAGGCATGTTTACCGCGAAAGCACATTGGCAACACATAAAGAAATGATGGCTGAACGAACAGCAGCCCATTGGGAAGCAGTAAGGCTTGCCCACGAAAACCTTTTACTTCCCCTGGTTGAATCGGAAGAAGGAAATTTCATGCCCGGACAAAATATCTTTCAAACAAGCTGTGCCATTTGCCATGCTGCTGATACCCGGCTTGTAGGCCCCTCCATGGCAGAAGTAGCACCAATCTACAAGAACAACCTGGAAGGCCTTAAAAAATGGATAAAAGAACCAGGCCGTAAGCGAATGGATTATCCGGCAATGGCAGGGTTCCCACATTTTACGGAAAAACAATTAACCGATGTGGCAGAATATATGCTTCAGGAACAATGGGATCAATGAATAAAAATAAAGCTGCATCCAATAAATACAGAAAAACCCTATACCGGAATCAGTTGTGGCAACAGGTATTTGAATGAGTGTTTCAATTCATGTATTAAGACTTAATCCTTTCGGAGAATAAAACATGCTGTTCAAACCCAGAAAATTAATTTTTGTTATATTTTACACGCCAAATTAAAATTCCTGAAATTAATAAAAGATGCTCAGTACGAGAATACAATTTCTGATTAAAAATGGACTAAGAGGGTTTGTTTGGTTGGCCATCCTGTTAATAGCCTATTTCTTTTTCGAGAAAATTGTTGTTTCAAAAGATCCCGATCTTTGGATGGAAACATTTTATGCCCGTCCGATAATAATTTACCTCATTTACATTGGTTCGGAATTCTTTTTTGGTATTATTCCCCCTGAACTGTTTATGATATGGGCCATTAATAAAGCCGATGTTTCCCATTATTTCCTGAACCTGGCTTTTTTTGCGATCGTATCCTATATACTGGGATACATTACCTTTCTTATTGGAAGGTTTCTGTACAAACGCGTATCGTTTCGTTATGTTCGAATCAGGTTTTTAAAAAAGTCGTGGCCACAGTTAAAAAAATACGGAATTTTTTTAATTATTGTTGCGGCATTAACCCCCCTGCCCTGGTCGGCAATCTGTCTTTTGGTAGGTTCAGCCGGCTATCCTTCAGGAAGATTTCTCAGGTATGCCATCTTCCGGGTTATCCGTTTTGCTGTATACGGATACATAATTTTTCAGACCCACCAGATTTGATTTTAAACAAGCACTTATTAGCTGTGTTTATGTGGGTAAACATTTTGCATGGTCAGAAAACTCAAAACTAAATGGAATATTAAAAGCAACATTCAATTGTTGCTCATCCTGATTATTTTTTCAGTAACCGGAAGTGCAGCATTAATGGTCAGGAAAGCTGTGTTTGAATGGATCGGTATTACAGCCGACACAAGTTTATGGATAAAGCTTCCGCTCTACGTGCTTATAATTGTACCGGCCTACCAGGTCCTGTTCCTTGTCATAGGCACCTTATTTGGACAATTCAGGTTTGCATGGGAATTTGAGAAACGGTTCCTTATGCGATTTAAATTTAAAAAGTTAAACTAATATGGAGGGGCAATAACATCAAGGCTTAAATTACCCCCCTAAAGCGATTGATGCGCATCGGATCAAACAACTTAGTCATTTGAGACGTTCTGTATGAATTGAAGAACTTCTGTTTTTCAGGCACCCGGTTTGTATAAAAATGAACATATAACAACAAGTTAGCCGAATGAAAATTCTGATAATAATAACAGCAATAATTGCAATGAATTCATATAAACAACAAGAGGTCAATTATGAAACGGCAACATTGGGAGGCGGATGCTTCTGGTGCACCGAGGCCGTTTACAAGGAGATGAAGGGAGTAGTAAAAGTAGTTCCGGGATACAGTGGCGGTCATATAAAAAATCCTGCGTACCGCGAAGTTACAACCGGCCGCACAGGCCATGCTGAGGTGGTGCAGATAACCTTTGATCCTCAGGTGGTAGGCTTTGCCGATATCCTTGAGGTGTTTTTTATGACACATGACCCCACTACCCTGAACAGGCAGGGAAATGATGTGGGTACACAGTACCGGTCGGCAATCTTTTACCACAAGGAAGATCAGAAACGAACGGCTGAGAAAATAATTGCCTTATTTGAAAAGGAAAATGTATACAACGATCCCATCGTAACAGAGGTCACGCCCTTTGATGCATTTTATCTGGCAGAAGATTACCACCATAATTATTTTGCCAGAAATAAAAATCAGCCATACTGCCAGTTGGTAGTTGCTCCCAAGGTTGAGAAGTTCAGAAAAATATTTACAGATAAATTAAAAGATCCGCAACAGTGAAAACACTGCTTACGATTTTGCCAATCCTGCTATTTAGTTTAGCAGGATGGTCTCAGCGGGAATTCACAATTACCCAGGATGATTCGG
>OBJA01001932.1_pt1 | contig 12961 bp, 12 predicted proteins | sample 1519751 | NCBI WGS metagenome assembly OBJA01 (sample SAMEA3881238, study PRJEB22517) | soil metagenome | biome: lake sediment; feature: soda lake sediment; material: sediment, water from around vicinity | place: India | collected 2013-12-23 | depth 3 m
AAAAGGCGGTAAAGTAATTATACGTGATATGAATGCCGACATAAAAAATGTGTTCGATATGACAGGCTTTACCAATCTCTTTATTTTTGAATAATCATATGCGAAACCTGCCTCTTGTTATTCTTACCTCACTGCTGGTTTGTCTCTTTTTCTCCTGCTCCGAAAAAAAAGAAAAAGAGATATCCCACTTGGAAGATATCAGTAAATCGCGATTTGCTGTAGTTACCGGCACCGTTGCCGACCAACTGGTATGGCAGAAATATCCCGATGCCACCTGTGCGTATTACAATTCGCCTTTGGATGCTTGTATAGCTGTTCAAAAAGGCATCGAAAAGATTGCTGCGTACGACGAGCCTATTCTTCGCAATATCATGGCCCAAAACCCGGGATTGAAAATGTTACCCGAACTGATTACCGTGGATAACTACGGTATGGCCGTTCGTCCGAAAGACACCTTTCTGAAACAAGCAGCCGATTCGCTACTCAAAGCATTGAAAACGGATGGTCGTTACGACGACATGATAAAAAGATGGTTTCCCGCAAAAGGAAAACCTGCCCCCATGCCCCAGATGAAATGGGAAGGCAAAAACGGAGTACTTACCTTCGGCACCAATGCTGCTAATGAACCGTTTTCCTTTTTCGACGATAAACTTCAAATGGTAGGTTTCGACGTTGAATTTGTCAGTCTCCTTGCCCAAAGTCTGAATATGAAGCTCGAAATTCAGAACATGGAGTTCGGTTCGCTGATTGCCTCTCTGATATCAGGAAAAACCGATATCATCGGAGCCTGTATGACCATTACCGAAGAGCGTGCCAAAACGGTACTCTTTACCGATCCTTATTATCAAGGAGGAATTGCCGCGGTGGTTAAAGACAATGCCGCTTCTGATGCGGGGGTTGCCTCCGGGAAAAAGTCTGATTCCGGTCAACCACCGTCAATACAGTTTCGTGACGGCAGTGATGTGGATCATGCCGCGATCGGCGCCATGACAGGATCAACGGGCGAAATGTACATACGTTCGCATTATCCCCAAGCCAAAGTGTATTGTTTCGACGATATCATGGATGCCATTGCGTCCCTGCAAGCCGGCAAGATTGATTATGTCATCACGGCCTATACCACAGCCTTGAAAGCAGCCAACAAAAATCCCGACCTTCATTTACTTCCCAAAGAATATATAAATGACTATGCAGCCATTGCTTTTTCGAAAGATAACCCGCAATTACTCAAAGAAGTAAATGATGTACTCATTCAATTCAAACAAAGTGGTTTACTCGATACCATCATCCAGCATTGGGTAAGAACAGACGGCTCTGATTATATAAGAACGGATATTCCTAAAGTGACAAAAGGAAAACCCATCAGGGTAGCCATTGCCGCGAACAGAGAACCCATGTGTTTTATTTCCGAGAATCAAATTGTGGGATTGGATTGTGAATTGATAGAGAGAATTGCTTATGAACTCGGAAGGCCGATTCAATACTATGACATGAGATTTTCCGCCTTGATTGCCGCTCTTGAATCGAAAAAAGCCGACCTTGTCATTTCCAACCTGACGGCCACGGAAGAACGCCGCAAAGCAGTGAATTTCTCTGACGGTTATTTCGTCAACCCACAAATTTTACTCACAGTCAAAGCCGATACTTCCGGCACTTCAGAACTTTCCAATAAAAATTTCTTCGCAAAAATAAAAAGAAGTTTTTACAACAATATTATCCTGGAAAACAGATATATTCTCCTCTGGAACGGATTGAAGGTGACCTTCCTGATTTGCATTATGGCTGCATTACTGGGCACTTTGCTGGGCGCATTGATATGCTTGATGAGAATGAGCAAATCTGTGGGATTACAAATATTTGCAAAAGTATATATCGACCTGCTCCGCGGTATACCACAAGTAGTATTGTTGATGATCATGTTTTATGTAATCTTAGCCTCATTCAATATCAGCGGGGTCACTGTTGCCATCATCACTTTTGCCATGAATTTTGCCGCATATGTTTCCGAAATGTTCAGAACTGCCATCGAAAGTGTCAACAGAGGTCAGACAGAAGCCGGTATTGCCATGGGATTCAGCAGAGTAAAAACTTTTATTCATATCATATTGCCACAAGCCGTCCAAAGAGTATTGCCGGTATATAAAGGAGAGTTCATAGCCTTAGTAAAAATGACTGCCATTGTTGGCTACATCGCAGTTCAGGATTTAACTAAAGCCAGCGATATTATCCGGAGCCGTACTTTTGAAGCCTTCTTCCCTTTGATTATGGTTGCCATTATCTATTTTGTATTGGCTTGGTTGCTCACATTTCTGATGGAGAAAATCCAGATACAGGTATCGCCCGGAAGGAAAAAAAGGAGATAGAGATCCACTGTTGATAATAATTAAATTGTAACTCATGATTAAAGTAGAACACCTGTCAAAGAAATTCGGGGAACTGACAGTATTAAGAGATATAAATATAGAAATAAAGAAAGGGGAAATCATCTCTATCATAGGCCCTTCGGGGACGGGGAAAAGTACATTCCTTCGATGCCTCAATCTTCTGGAAAAACCTTCGGGAGGAAGAATATGGGTAAATGAACAGGATATTATGTCACCTAAAAACGACCTTAATCTCCTACGCCGGAAAATGGGGATGGTATTCCAGAATTTCAATCTCTTCGAACACCTTACAGTACTGAATAACCTCACCATCGGACCCATTAAGTTACTGAAGAAAGACAAAAATGAAGCCGAGCAAAGGGCACGTGAATTGCTGAAGCTGGTAGGACTTTCGGCCAAGGAAGATGCTTTCCCGGATGAACTTTCGGGCGGGCAACAACAACGTGTTGCTATCGCCCGGTGCCTCTCTATGGATCCCGAGATTATCCTCTTCGACGAACCTACCTCCGCCCTTGACCCTACCATGGTAAGCGAAGTACTCGGCGTTATCCGCCGCCTGGCCGCTGACGGTATGACCATGGCCATCGTTACCCACGAAATGAAATTTGCCCGTGACGTCTCCTCCCGCATTTTATACATGGACGAAGGTATTATTTATGAAGAAGGTATCCCTGCCGACATCTTCGATCATCCGCAGAAAGAAAAAACAAAAGCGTTTATCCATCGCATCAGGAATTTTTATTATCACATTGCCGACAGCAATTTCGATTTCTATGACTTGCGGGCACATATGGAATCTTTCTGCAATAAACATTTCTTCAGGCACAAAGAAATCAATAACCTCAACCTAATCATAGAGGAAACCTTGCAACTCTGTTTTCAGGAAGGAGAGACCGAGGATAGAAACAAGATAGTTGCCGCTACCGGCGGGCTGGAAATTGCCATTATCTTTTCCGAACAGACTAACGAAAAATGTATTATCTTTACAGCAGATGAAACCTTGGGAACTATTCTTAATCAGGTGCAGGATTCCGACGGATTGAGCCTGATCATCATCTCCGGAATAACAAAATCGATCAGTGAAGAAATAAAAGAAGGAAAAGTGGTTCTGACTATGGTGATGAAATGAACACAACGGTATGTCCGGACGTTTTTTTATCCCAACTCAAAAGTAGTCACTCCGAACACCCTGTTGAGATCAATATCGGGTTGGTATTTCGTGTACATTCGGGCTGTTCCGAAGACTTTTTTCATCCCTTGGTTTTCAGCCAGCTGGACAGCAATCTGGTTTACTTCCGGAATGTCAAGATATATCTTGCTTCCGGGATCAATGCCGTTACCCAAAGCAAGAAAGAGTTTATTGGCCAAATCCGCAGTATCGGCAAATAAAGGGCCGATTTTGTAACCGGTTCTGCATTTCCTGATTACACTGTATCCTTTGACTTTACCATCGCGTAACGCTGCAAGCGCCAGGCTACCGGGTTGTTTAACCCACCGGTGAAGAAACTGGGAGCGGGACGCCGGGAAAAGAGCGGCATCATATTTAACTATCTCATCAAAAGGAACTTCTGAAAGGGGCACCAATTCCGGAAACCGCTCGGCTGTGGATGTAGCTGTACCCTCATAGCGAATGTTACTATAGGCGAACTTAAAGCCTGACTTTTTATAATTAGCCTGCTGTTCAACAACCCCATCCAGGCCAATGTTCCGGGGTTGTAAATAAGCCATTGCTGTGTTCCACAGCTTCAATCCATATCCCTTTCCCCGATATTCCGGTTTCACAATATAAAATCCAAGAAATGCAAAGTGTTGGTCATAAGCAACTGCTGAAATACAAGAAACCGGCTCTTCATCCAGGAGACCCACAAAAAAACCTTTGGGATCAGTCAGATAAAAACATGGAGTATCATAAAATCCCGGATTCCAACCCTCTTTTGCGGCCCATTCCACAGCAATGCTTTCCACTTCTTCTTGTGTTGCCTGACGAATGATATATGGCTCTTTTTTACTCATTGGTATGAATGGTTTGGTATATTTTCACTTTACACTTATTTATCCTTCCTACACAAGATAGGCCGAAACCAGCCAATGGATAATCGGCTTTGTACTTTTTGATCAGTTCTCTCTTTGTTCGTCGGAATAGGTCTTTCTGGCTGCGATAATATTACATATTTTTATTGAATGATTTTACAAATATATGAATAATATTTTACCTGAAAGACTGTCCGTCACTATTGATTTAGTAATGAAGAAATAATCATTCGGGAACTTGAGGATGCAGGGAAACATAGATTGAGAATGTGTGGATTGATAACGTTGAAAAAATCGTTCCAAAAATCCGAAACAGTAGTCAAGTATTAAACAGGGTGCCCAATGAGCAAAATGAACCTGACTGTAAAAAATCCAAAAAATGTTTGCATATGTCAGTAATGGATATTAATTTTGACCCTTAAACCGAAATGGTCAATTATTATGCATGAAGATAAAGTCAAAAGTACAATTGTAGAATCAGCAACAATTTTTTTCTCTAAATATGGTTTTCATAAAACCACAATGGATGAAATTGCCAGGCATATCCATAAAGCCAAAGGAGCTATTTATTATTACTTTAAAAGCAAAGAAGACCTTTTTAATGAAGTACTGAGACTTGAATTGAGTACTGTGAAAACAGAATTAAGACAAGTTGTGGAGCATAATATAAATCCTCTAACCGCTCTCAAGGAATATATGCTTACACGATTGGAATTACTCAACAATTCATTGAATTATCATGAAACGCTTAAAGCTGATTTCTTTGACAAATATAAATTCGTGAAAGATGTAAGAAATGATTTTCATTTATTTGAACGTAACCAAATAACATTTATCCTTGAAAAAGGAACGAAGGAAGGTTATCTTGACGTGACGAATGTAAATTCAACTGTTGATGTTATTATGATGATTGTTAACAGCATAGAAATCCCCCTGTTCCTCCAAAATAGATATAAAGAGTATGAAAATACTATCAACGAATTAATATCACTGATTACTAACAGTTTATCAAACAATAAAAAATAAGCATTCTTTTTTAAGAAATATTATTGACTAAAAAACCATTGAACATGGTTGCCCGTAGTCCAAACCAATGTTCGTTATCACTTCAGTCCAAACCACTGCCTATACAACAATCTGAATTTTACGATGCATCATGATGAATTGCTAAAACTCACGGAGGGGCAATCTTTCCTCGGCGGAAGTATCGATTATTCCTATAACTCTATTATTGGCCCCCTGACGTTTGAAGTGGGATATTCAAGCCTCTCCGGATCTTTGTATCCTTTCATCAGTCTCGGGTATTATTTGTAGAGATATCGCGTAAGCTCGATAAAATAAATCTTATAGAAAATGACAGAAATTCGTGTATACAAGGGATCAATCAGTCGGAAGTTCAATTTTCCGGTATCGCCTGTAGATAGCCAGCATCAGTGTACCGAACAATACCGCCATGACGATCATGATATGGCTGGCCAGTCCCTCTACGGTGAAAGAGAGCCTGATCAGGGTAGTAGAGACAACAAAACCTGAGTTTCGCATCACCTTCGGGAAGTCATCAGTAACGGCAAATGAAAAAAGCAGTATAATCACATCGCTAAGGATCAATATCAAAAAGAAAGAGGAGAATAACTCTTTGGACGACAGGCCGGTATTTTGCAGCCAGTCAATGATTGAATGGTGGCTAAACCAATCCACCAGGTTAAAAGCAACCATCACAAGGAATATAACGCCAATCACCAACGCTAAAAACTTTTTGGCATAGATATATTTTTTCTTCTTTCTCGGGATTCCGTCAGGTATTCCCTTTGTACTATTATTACTACGAATGCTCTTTTGGTTTTGTGCATAATAGAGATAAATCAGGAAAAACAGTACAAGAATAGTGACCAGGGTGTAAATAAATTGCGGGTTGTTGTACATCTGATCCACATCCGAGGAAATTGTCAGTTTGGGAATCTCTTTAAATATCTCCCGAATGGTGATAAGAGCAATCACTTCAAACTGCTTTCCAATATAAACGGTTATCGATTTGGGTAGATAGTAGATCAGGCAATATACTTCATAATAAAGGATGATAGAAAATGGGGTATAAATGGCATTCACGGGGTTACTGAATCCATTGGCATACTCTCCCGCATCGATCACCCCCAACTGCACCAGCCATATCACACCTAAATGGAGAAAGAAACCGATCATCGCAGCCACAAAAATGAACTTTTCCAGCCTCAATTTAGTCTTTGCCGAAAGTATTTTATTATAGATAACTGTTAAGATTGCCTTTAACCTCATTGTTCAATCAATTACAATACAAAAATAACAAGTACCGGGGAGAAAAGGTTCCTTACTGGAGGGATGAAAGTAAACGAATCATGGTTTAGGTAGATTAGCGAGGAATGTATGTACACTATTTTGGTATTGTGTATATTCTATTTCTCAGTGCACCTTTTGACACAAAACTCGAACTCTTTGCTTGAAGACCTAAGAAAATTAAGTCAATTAAAAGATAATGCAATCCGGAATAATTTAGGCAAAGATGTCTCTGATCAACGAGAGAAGATTGGTATGACTAACAGAAAAAACACAAAAAAATAATGCCATTTTAATTAAAAGCCTTATTTTTGTGCGTAAAGATGAAAGTAATGAAGAAAAATATCATTGAGCAGTTTCACGAAAATGGTGGTTATCTCACGCGTAAAGAAATACGTACTGAGGAACAGCGTTATCAGCTGCGCCGCTTGATAGAAGAAAAAATTGTAAAACGGATTAAGCCGGGACTATTTTTTTTGGAAGAGGCAACTGCATCAAAAGCAATGATTGATGTAGAGCGTATAATTCCTGAAGGTGTACTGTGTTATTATTCGGCGTGGTTTCATTACGGGTTGACGACACAAATACCCCAACGGTACCATATAGCAGTCATCAAAAACCGCCGCATAAAATTACCTGATTTTCCACCTATACAATTGCACTATTGGCAGGAAAAATATGTATTGCTTGGTAAAGAGTACCAAATCATTGAGAACCTTCGGATCCCAATTTTCGATTTGGAGAAATCTGTATGTGATGCTGTAAAATTCCGTAATAAAATCGGTATGGATGTTTGTGCTGAGATTTTGCAAAATTATCTTGTCCGGAAGGACAGAGATTTGACGAAACTGATGCGTTATGCCAAAAACATGCGTATTGGCAACATTATGCAAACTTATATAACAATTCAACTATGACAAGAAAAGAAATAAAAAATATACAGAAATCCATTCGTTCTCGTTTATTCAGTCTTGCAGGACATCAGCAATTGAGTTATCAAATGCTCATTATCCGTTATGCACACGAACGCCTGTTATATCGTTTATCTCGAAGCATTTACCGAGAGCGGTTTTATCTTAAAGGAGGCGTTTTACTCTATGCTTTTGACCGGGATAATGCCCGTCCTACCGTGGATATTGATTTTTCCAGCAACCGGATAGGCAACGATATAGCACAAATAAAATCCGTATTTACAGAAATATGCAAAATAAATGATGCTCCCGATGGTATATGTTTTGATATGGATGAAATACAGGCTGCAGAGATTAATGAAAATCGAGTCTATAAAGGTATTCGTCTGGTTATTACAGCCCGAATGGATACCATAATTCAACCGTTAAGTGTTGATATAGGCTTTGGGGATATAGTTATTCCTTATGCAAATGAATTGGATTATCCCTTATTATTGCCGGAGTTACCCATTCCTCGGATATTTGTATATTCAATGGAAACGGTCATTGCTGAAAAGTTTCAAGCAATGATCGAATTATCTGAAACCAATAGCAGGATGAAAGACTTTTATGACCTGTATCGGATATTGAAAAAAGGGGATATAAATAGTGAAGATTTAGAATCCGCAATCAACGCTACTTTCGAAAGACGTTTCACACGATATTCTGAAGACCATCCGATTTTTATGAAAGAGTTTGCAAAAAATGAAATAAAACAAATACAGTGGAAAGCTTTTCTGAAAAAAATAAATTCTAATGATGACGTTCCGGAACGTTTCGATGAAGTTGCAGGCTTTATCATGAAAGAACTTTATCCATACTGGATAAGAAGAAAAGAAGAGTAAAAGAAAACAATTACAATACAATTAAAGCAGCTTCGATCTTTTGGAAGATTTCCAGAAATAGTGTTTTTCTTAAAGAGATGACTTCACTGGTTAATATACAACAAACAGGTAAACAATAAGTTAATCTATATTTCGTAAATATATCATTCGAATATCAACAGGGTGACCTGTTGGTACTCGAACTTTTTCATTGACAAACAATAGAGGCAAAAGCATAATTATATTACTGAATACCAAATAATTAGAAACAAATTAACAACAATCATGAAGAGCTTGCTCTTTCCTAACTACAATTTTTCGGGAATAAATAAAGTTGAAATAGGAAAATATGAGAGGCTGAAAACCAGAGTAATATAAAAAACCACCATTGAGTGTGGTGGTGTTAAAGTGCGCAGGATGAGACTCGAACTCACACGCCGTAACCGGCACTACCCCCTCAAAGTAGCGTGTATACCAATTTCACCACCTGCGCATTGCAGTGCCCAGAACAGGACTCGAACCTGCACGTCGTTGCCGACACTAGTCCCTGAAACTAGCGCGTCTACCAATTTCGCCATCTGGGCGTTGTCATCAATTCAAATAGGAGAGCACAGGCCTCTGCCTGCCTATATCAGAAAATTCAGGTTTCCGTCTATGCGAGCCACCTGTTCCAAAGCATCTATTCCTTTCACCGGAAAAATGTACAGGCGCCTGTTTCTGAATTGCGGATGCAAAGATAATAGTTTTTTTATACCTGAGCGAATATTTTTAAAATTTATTTCCTATCTGACAGTCAAACGGAAACAAAAAAAAACAGGGCGTATGCGTGCTGACAGTAGTAGTCCCGGTCACAGGTTTTCCGTCCAAACGAAAAAAAAGGAAAACCGCTCCACAAGGGAACGGCCTTCCGATTCACAATGAAAAGTCAAGTAGAATATATTGAAAAAGTTATTTATATCGAATCGGTGGAAAACGTCAGGGTAACTTCATCCTCTTCGGAAATATCCACAGGCAGATAGGTAGTGTTATGCGAATAATTCCTGATCCTCTTGCGCACCACGGCCGGCGGCCTGTTGTCTTTGTACTCCCGCAATGATTCGCTCATCTCAATCGTTTGCCCGGCAGGCACCGATATCTCCACGGTGATACTCTGGTTTCTGAACCCCTGTTCCACCGGTACCGATAAAAATTCCGGAAGCAACAACAGGGAGTCTTTCTGCACAATCTCATAAGAAAACTGAGCTATATCAGCCTTGGCAGTACGGAGATCCTTGCCGCGTGTGGCAGCTATGACCCGCACATGGAACAGCGAATCGCTGCTTTTGCCTATCTGTAGGTTGATATTATCGAAAAGGAGAGAATCTTCATTGATCGTGGTATAGGGAAGTTCTTCAAAATCGGAGTGGAACCCTATATTCCAGTACTTCGTCCTGATTTCAGCATAATCCTCGGGATAAGGTTGCATCTCCACATACATTTTACCGGAAGTGACGGACACAACGGGTACGGTAGTTTCGCTGGAGCTTTCCACACTGAACTTGTTGGCTATGCGTGCGCCCAATACACCGGATATTACCAGACCGGCAATCCAGAGCAAAGAGGCAACTATCCCGATAGCCGGGCGCGATTTAGCTTTCATAGCCCGACGTACAATCCAGACTATGACCGCTACGATAGGTACCAGGAAGATCAATCCCAACGCGATAAAGAGCAGAGTGGTCTCATAACCGGGATCAATAACCAGCGACTTCAACGGCGATAAGTGTGTACCGGTAACCAGTAAGCCAATAAAAACAGCGATCAATACCAATAGGAAGATCCCGACAAAAGAGAAGAATATGATCTTTAGGAAGACGACCAATGCGTTCAGGCAGCCGGATCGCTCCGAACGGGATACCACTTCCGCGCGTCGCCCCGATATGGGCGGTTCAGGGGGCATCTCCTCCATGCCGGTTGTTTCATCCTCCTCTCCTGGCTCTGTAGCATGGTAGGCCTCTTTTCTTTCTACCGCGGGACGGGAGTTTTCCTCATTGGCGGTACGGCTTCTTGAACTTGCCACATTGTCGGTTACCTTTTCACGAATAGACCGGATATAATCCTCTTCACCCATCATCTCCAATTTCTGTTTCACTGTCTTGGCCGTGGGAATAATCGCCCAAAGGACAACATAGATCAGTACCATACTCATATTAAAATTCCAGTTAAACCCCACATGATCGAAGATCCGGTTCAACGGGAAGATGGAGATCATCCCTATCATATTCAGCACCAGCGGCAGAAGGAACAGGACACGGGGTATCCAGGAGTCAATCCGGAAATAAGCCGCAATGCCACCGCACACCCCGCCGATAAAACGATCATTGGGATTCCGGTAAAGCCGCTTGGAGACATTCGACTCCAACACTTTCGGTTTTAACACGATCCATAAGACAATATATACCCAAAAAAGAAATCCAAAGAACAGCACAAAGAGGAGTCTTATCCATACAGGATCAGTTTTGAAATAATGTGCCAGCCCGCTGCAAACACCACCTATGATCCGGTCACCGGCATTCCTGTGCAAACTCTGGCGTTCGCTTCCGGCCGACCAGGACTCACTTTTGGGTGCTCCGGAGGTTCCCGACTGAGATTCCTGCCCGGAACCCACTTCCTCTTCATAATCCGAATCAAATTCCTGCGGCCTGCCAATACTGTCGATAATAGCCTTCACATCTTCATCGGTGATACAATTGATACCATGCTTCAAACGATTGCCGAACAGTTCGGCTATACGACATTCTATGTCGTTCACAATCTCATCGCCGCCCTCTTCCCGCGAAAAATAAGCCTTGAGACTGCCGATGTACTGCTTCAGTATCTCATAAGCAGTTTCCTCAATGGCAATCACCTGACCCTGAAAATTAATGTTGATTACTTTCTTCATATGGATTCTATTCTGATTGATTTTCATGCAACTCGCCCCTCTTTTGGGTGAGGGTCTCAACTCCCGTTGCCAACTCATTCCAGGTGGCCTGCAGGAGGATGTAAAACTCGTTTCCCTTCTCCGTCAGACGGAAGTATTTGCGCGGAGGCCCCGAAGTACTTTCCACCCACTGATAGGTGAGTATTCCGGCATTCTTCAAGCGATTGAGCAGAGGATAAAGGGTTCCCTCCAAAAGCTGTAAACCTGCATCCTTCATCTCATCGATAATATCGCCGGGATAAGCTTCGTTCCTTTTAATGATGGAAAGAATACAATATTCCAGTACACCCTTTCGCATCTGGCTTTGCGTATTTTCAATATTCATCTCTGTATCGTTTTTACATTGCAAAGATACTTAAAGCAAGGTATTATGCAATACAAAGTACCTGATATTTCTCTATAATTAAATTTATTTAACCATATAAGCATAATAAAAGCTTAATACGGTTAATTTTTCAAGCTTTTTTACAATATCATTATCAAATCTATTTATTTCTCAAGGCCATCAGCTGGGGATGGACGCATGACCGGTGATAAACGTATCGCATGATATTTACTTTCTGGCTCCGGATGCAGGTAGTCCGAAAATTCTTCTTACTTTTGTGCTAAACAAGCAATAAAATTGAAAACGACTGAATCCGTAGAATCATTGAATTTGATTGATTTATCAATTTGCTGATGAGTAAAGTTAATCAGCATTACTTGTCCCGACTTGTCGGGATTATTCAATCATCACATTATCACATCAAAACAGAGTATTATGTCGCTTCAGGGAAAACATATTGTATTAGGTATCACAGGGAGCATTGCGGCCTATAAATCGGCCATCCTCACCCGGTTGTTGGTAAAAAAAGGGGCGGAAGTACAAATTGTGATCACACCTGCCGGGAAGGAGTTTATCACGCCGGTGACACTCTCCGCACTGTCGGGACGGCCGGTGATCAGCGAATTCTTCACTTCCGGCGATGGCACCTGGCACAGCCATGTGGATCTGGGGTTGTGGGCCGACCTTATGATCGTGGCACCGGCCACGGCCGCCACCATCGGCAAGATGGCCAACGGGATCGCGGACAATATGCTGATCACGACCTATCTTTCTATGAAAGCGCCCGTATTCGTGGCGCCGGCTATGGATCTCGACATGTACAGGCATATTTCCACCCAACGCAATATAGAAAAGCTGAAAAGCGACGGGGTGCAGATCATAGATGCAGCCGAAGGGGAACTGGCCAGTCACCTTGAAGGAAAAGGCAGAATGGAAGAGCCGGAAAATATTGTGACAACTCTGGAACAGTTCTTTATCACCGGAAACGATCTCGACAAAAAGAAAATCATGATTACCGCCGGGCCGACCTATGAACGGATCGATCCGGTACGCTTTATCGGCAATTTCTCTTCCGGAAAGATGGGATTTGCCCTGGCAGAAGAGTGCGCTTCACGGGGTGCGGAGGTGATCCATAGACCATCTTATCTCTAGTAACACTAATTTAGTTACACCAC
>OBJA01001933.1_pt1 | contig 12959 bp, 4 predicted proteins | sample 1519751 | NCBI WGS metagenome assembly OBJA01 (sample SAMEA3881238, study PRJEB22517) | soil metagenome | biome: lake sediment; feature: soda lake sediment; material: sediment, water from around vicinity | place: India | collected 2013-12-23 | depth 3 m
CTGAATGGCTGCTTTTGCTGACATGCCATAAGTAGCAACATCATTTGGCCCTGCAACATGATTTGCAGCTTCGGCAAAAGCAAGTACCATATGAGCCCAACGAATAAAAAACTTAGAGCGAGGCAAGGTACTGATATTTGCATCACTGGCATTCCATCCCATAAAGACAAACTTCTTAATGTGATAATTTGTCCTGCTATTTTCTGATGTTCTTTCTGCAGCATCTTTGCCGCCCATCCAATTCTCGAAAGTATACATTGTTTCACCATTACTTCTCTTTGCAATGGAAGTATTATAAAATATTGAGCTATAAAATCGCGGATCACGTCCTACATAAGGATTTTGTGGGTCATATCCACTTGCTTCGTGAAGTATAGGATATCCATTTGCCATAGGAAATGCATCCACAAGTTGTTGTGAAGCACCAATTGCTCCATTGCCGGCAAAACCTCCGGGATAAAATAACCGCTCCATTAAATCATCCTGGACATAACGTGAACTAAATATTATACCCGGAAAATTTGGGTCAAACCAATTTACCGATTTTGCCGGATGAAATCCATTGGTTACATTATCAACATTCAATTTAAAATCAATTACTTCTTTTGCATTTTTAGCAGCTAAATCCCAACGTGATAAATCATTTTCAGGATTAAACCGGGGACTTGCCCAGGTGAGATATAAATTAGCCTTGATTGCGGTCATGGTGATGCCATCCATGCGCCCCCAGTATTTTCCTCCTGAATACAACAATTCTCTGGAATTAGTAACCAGAAAATCTCTGTGGGCAATGGGTAAATAATGTTGTGCAGAATCAATATCTGCAAGAATTTGATGCACACATTCTTCATAAGTATTACGAGCAAGGTTTATATCGACTGCATCTACATTAAAAGGTTCTGTTACAATTGGGTATCCCAGCAGTTCTCCATTGATTCCTTTTCCTCCAAATTTTTGAAGAAGATCCCATTGAAACCATGCACGCAATGCAAAAGCCTCACCTTGTAACCTGCGTCGCACGATTTTATCTAATTCAGCATCTACCAGATAACGTGTAGTATACCCTCTGCTTTCATGTAAAAACAGATTGGCCAAATAAATTCCCTGATAATTGCGGTTCCAATATGTATAAAATGGATCCATTCCTGTAATAAGTGCTCCCGTTGCCATACGTCGTAATGGGTGCGTTGTGCTGGTTATTACTCCATTATCTGTTGCGCCATCAAGATATGCACCTTCATTGTTATTGTAATTGTACGACATCAAATCATAGCATCTGTTTATCAAACCTTGAACCCGGTCAGGATAATTCCATATATCTTCATCTGTATAATAACCTCTGGGATAAGGTTCCAAAACATTTTCGCAGGATACTATAGTTAGTATTATAAGAAAAAATAATGTTCTTTTCATTTTATTTATACATTAAAAAGTTAATGAAACTCCAGCAGTATAGGTTTTATAAAGAGGATAGCTGGTAATGCCTGATGTTGGGGATTCCGGATCAATATCTTTAACTGATGATATTGTCAATAAATTGGATCCCCTGACAAAAATACGCATACCAGTGGCTTTGATTATTTGCAACCTTCTTCCCGGAATTGTATATGCAAATTCTGCATTCTTAATTTTTAGAAAATCACCTTTAGTTAACCAAAAATTTGAAGCCTGGAAGTTATTATTGATTCTTTCGTAAGTTAGTTTTGGATATGCCTCTCCTATATTGTCTCTCACAAAGACAGAATAGTTGTTATCACCCCAGCCATTTTGAAAATATGCACTTGTAAGAGGTATATCAAATAAGGCAGCACCTGTACCAATTGCAGAAATTTCAAAATTATTGTATTTAAAATTTAAATTAAGCGCGTAGAATACCCGGGGCGAAAGATTGCCGATAGCACTGTAATCATTTTCATCAATTACACCATCTCCGTTTTTATCTTCATATTTTAAATCACCTTCATGTAAAACAGGATCAAAAAGCTGAGGAATTACCAATGCTTCTTCATCATTTGAAAACCGTCCAATATAATTCAATCCCCAGTAGGTGTCAACTGGTTGTCCTGTTCGGAACTGATACTCGTATCTATAGTTTGGCTCATCATATTTTACTATCTCCGATCTTTGGACTGTGGCATTTCCACCAATTGAGAAATAGAATTTTCCGATATTTTCAACAAGCTGTAATCCGGCTTCGATACCTTCGTATCGATATTGATCATGATTAATATATGGCAGTGCAGCAGACATACCTGTAACTGATGGAAGAGAATTTGTAAGCCTGCCGATTACACCGTTGTGGAATGTATTAAAATAATTTACTTCCAAAAATATCGAGTTATTTAGAATAGATCCTTCCAGTCCTAAATTAAATTCTTCTCTTTTTTCCCATGTAAGATCTGCATTACCAATCCAGGTTGGATAAGTAGATGGAGGAGAAGTCTCCACACTTGTTCCGAACCACCGGTTTAATGAATGTGGGCCAAAAGAAGACCTGGTTGTGCTTGCAAACCGGCTGCGGACAATGTGAGGGTCCAGATACGGATCGTATCCGATAATACCCATTTCTGCCCTAAGTTTCAGGTAGCTTAGAAATTTTCTGCCTTCGGAAATTACCCATCCGGCACCAACTGCCGGAAAAATTCCACCACGATTTTCTTTAAGAAAACTATATGTATGGGCATAGTTCACTACCCCGTGTATTGTAAATCTGTCGTTATATACATATTTACCATTCCAGACTCCCAACAGGTGAGGTTCCGGATCCCTTGTATTATCAGAAAACTTCCTGTAAAAAAAGTAAGTTAAGGATGATTGTATTCCATGTTTTGCAACGGATGCAGAATAATTTAAACTTTGAGAAAATGCAGTCCTGATATAATAATAGTCATGAAGTTTTCGACGGGTATCATCTGATATACCGGTTTGGAGCCTGGTGAAAGTTATATCATTCTCTCCTACATTTATTCTATAACCTTCATATCTGTTGGCCTGCCCTATTCGTATCAGATTTAGTGCATCAAAGCCTATTGAGGAACGTGTTGTAAGCCCCTTAACTAATTGAGAAAGATTATAGTTTATGGAAAATTTTACTCCTGCCTGTCGGTTTTGTTCTGTATAGTCACCACTTCCCAGAAGATTGCCTACCGGGTTTGCATATCGGGAGGATATTCCATACCATGGTTGTGACAACTCCGGATCATTCTTCGCATAAACTGGAAACTCAACTGGTGGAGTCAATAAGATATGGGGTAAAGCCGTATTGAATTCATAAATTCCCATCAATTCCTGTCCTTCCCCCGTAGTATAACCATAACCGGGTGTGCGTCGAAGCCCAAGGGTCCCATTTATATCTAATTCAGTAGAAATATGATCATTAATTTCAATATCCAAGTTGGATCTGACATTTAAACGGTTGTAATCGGCTGTTGAGCCTATACTAAAAATATCTCCTTCCCTGTTAAACCCAATATATGATGAATATCGTGCAGACTCACTACCGCCACGTGCTGAAATATTTGCCCGCTGAAAGATCCTGTCGTTTTTGAGCATATAATCCCTGTAATTAACATTGGGGTGTTTAAGGTTGTACGGGTCATTGTTTTCATAAGCAGCAATATCAGCCTGGCTATAAAGCGGATTTCTGCCATTCGATTCTCTTGCCTGATTATTCAACCTTGCATAATCAGCACCAGCAACCCATTCAGGAAATCTGTCAATTTCACTCATCCCATTCTCGATGCTGACATTCAAGATTGATTTTTCTGAAGTTCCTCTTCTTGTTCTTATATACATGATGCCATCTGCACCAAGTGGTCCAAACATTGTCTTCCCAACAATATCTTTTATAACTGTAACTGTTTCAATTTCACCAGGGTCTAGTGGTATTTCTGAAACATTAGCAGGAATTCCGTCAATTACATACATTAAATTACTTCCCCTGGAAGTTACATTAGTTTTTGCACTGACACCGTAAAATCCCCGTAATTCAGCAGGATGTGATCCGGGAGCTCCATGATTTTCATTTACCATGATTCCCGGTACCTTTCCTATAAATGATGAACGTAAGTCTGTAGATGGATAATTCAACAAATCTTCTCCTTTTATTACATTGTAACTTCCTGTGGCATGTCTTCTTTTGATTGTCATATAAGGAAGTGGCATGTTATCATCAGGGGAAGAATAATTTGCTGTACGTTCAAGACCGACATTATTATTGTTTATAACATCCTGTCCCGACAAAACATCAGTTATATATCCCACCGCAGAAATAGTAACAATATCATTAGGATTTACAGCAAATTCGTAGTATCCATCTTTTTCCTTTACAACATGAATAAAATTTTCGCCAATCATCATTTTTGCATCAGAAATTGCATATCCATTGTTATCTGTAATATATATTTTTACTCTGACAGTTTCATTTGTAATTTTACCTGTTCCACTGGCATGTATTGATTCTGGAATGAAAGTAAAAAGAATCAACAACCAGATAACCCAGAATTTATAATAATACCTCATAATTTTTAGTTTTATAGTAATAGTTATTAATCACCAGGGCTGATAAGGATCGAATTGTCTCATTTTATAATATTCGGTAGAAAGGAATGGCATATAATATTTTGCATCGAACCATACCCCTTGACGATCCGGATCTTCTAATGGCTTGCGCTCAAACTTAAAACCAGTTGGATATTGTTCAGATACAGGCACCTTTTCAGGAATTATCCCTATTATAGGATTACTGTAAGCTTCTGGTGCAGTTTTCCAACGGCGAATGTCAAAGTAATAATGCTGTTCGAACGACAATTCTACATTACGTTCGTTTCGAATCCGTTCTCTGAATGCTTCCTTATTAGAAGTGTATTTAGTTTGTACAGCAGCAAGTCCTGGATACCGGGATCTTATATGGTTAATCGCATCTGCCGCAGTCATTGAGGCTGATGGTGCTGCTGAATTGGGCCCATATGCTTCATTCGCTGCTTCAGCATAATTTAAATAAAGCTCGCCCAACCGGATCATAGAACATGTATATGGAACTACAATTGGATTTTTAACACTATTAAGGCCCCACGTCTTTCTGATGGTGTAGCCGGTAAAAGTCCTGCCTGCATAACTGGGATCAAGCCATTCGGAATAAACAGTTTGTCCGTTAACATTTTCTGTGTATATATCTGCAGTTCCAAAACCAGGAAGTGGTGCCCCGTTATAAACAATATTTAAGTAAAACCGTGGGTCCCTGTTTTTAAAGGGATCCTGTTCATTATAATGTCCGGCAGCAGTTGCTGCAGCTCTGTCTTCTTCAGTATTCAAAGGATCTCCCCATATGGTTTCATACATGTCAACATGATTCTGAGAAGGACAAATTCCGGAATTGTTGGTTCTGTGGTTGGTAATAACACCTACCAGCATATGTTTATTCATCAAAGTACCTGTAGCCCAATTCGCAGTTCCTGCATAATGTCCCCAAAGCATTTCATTAGAGTAGGTGGTTCCCCAGTAGTTATCGTAATAATTATCGTAAGTCACCATTTCATATTGATATTGTTTGGCAAGTTCTATAGCTTTCCAGTTTGCTATTGCCGCATCCTGCCAATTTTGCTGTGTCCCATTGTGCAAGGGGCTTGCACCAAACAGCAATGCCCGTCCTTTCATTGCAGCCGCAGTTACTCCGTTCGGTTTTTTCTGATCATGTGCATTTAGATGTCCAGGATCCCTGCGCATCTTTCCCGCTTTTTCAAAAAATATCATCGCAGTATCCATATCGGCAGCTACATTGTACATTGTTTCCTGCGCTGTTAAACGTGGAATATCCCATTGATCATCAGGTCCAATTACATGCTTTATATAAGGCATTGGCCCCCATAGCTTAAATAGCTCAAGATGAGCAAATCCCCGCACAAAATAAGCTTGTGCAATAATATCATCAATTTCCTTCTGACTGCCGTCAGTGAGCCGATGAATGTTTTTCAATGTCATGTTGCAAATCCTAATCAATTTAAACATTGCATACAATCTGGGTCCATAATGCACATTGTTATCGCCGAGGGGCCCCGGCCCCTGATGATACATACCCCACATTACTCTGCCTGCATCGGCAATATTGGTTATGGCATCGATATCAAGACTGCCGGCCTGAACTGAACTTATATACGAAGTATAAAAAACTCCACCATTTGCATTTCTATCTGTACGATATACCCATTCAAAATAGTTGAATAAATTATTGTATTTCGTGAAAACATCCTCTTCAGTCAAACCCGCTTCGGGTGCTTTATCCAGATAATCTTCGCAAGATGTTATGAGCGAAAATACCAGACCGGCAAATATTATTAATATATATCTTTTCATAATAGAAAAAAATTACTTTTTGTTAATAAAATGATGCGGAAATGCCTATCCTCATAGTCTTCATTAGCGGATAAGATCCTCTGGTAAATTCTCTTTTTTCCGGATCGCCCAATATCAGATTGGTAAATGTCAGAAGATTGTATCCTTGTGCATAAATTGTCAGATCAGCTATTCCAAGGTTACGCGAGAAAGTTCCGAATCTGCTTGTTTTTCCAACATTATATTCAAGATGAACTTCTTTTAATCTAAGATAGTCGGCATTTCGCCAAAAGTGACCCGGAGTTCTCAAATCATAACCTTCAAGACCTGCACCACCTGCCCAGGCATATTGGGGTATACCACCTCCACCATCAAAATAATGAAGTGTTGCATGATTTGCTTCATTCTGTCTGTCGGGCCTCCAGTAGTTTAATTGTGTAGGCCGGACACTCCAGCTACCCAATTCAAACTCATTCTCAAATACATTATTAAAAACTACCCATTTCCCTTTGTTTCCCTGAAACATCAGGTTCAATCCCCATCCTTTATATTTTAAGCCGCCTGAAAAAGAATAGGTAAATGGTGGATATTGGGAACCTTCAATTGGATATTTATCCCTGCTTGTTATATTTCCATCCACATCATAATCCAGAAAAACATGATCCCCTACATTAAGCTGGTTTGGTGGTATTTGTGTCGCATGATTGTGAATGTCATCCACTGTTGTCAAATACTCACTGTTAATCAACAACACCCCTGCAGCTCCGGTCGGTATTCCCAGAGGTACATTCCATCCTTCAGGCATGCCCAGTTGTTTGCCTGCATATTTTCTATAATCAGGAGCATATGCGAGATCATCTCTGAATATTATGCGGTTCTCATTGAACCCCAGCATGCCTTTTACATAGTAGTTAAATTTGGTTTTGGTTGTTTGAGTAAACTCTGCCTCAATTTCAAAGCCATGTTTTTTTAATTCTCCAAGATTTAAATCTTTAAATGTATTTCCTACTAAAAAAGTTACATTCTGTGGCTCTGTCAACATTTTTGATCTGTACTCATCATAAAAGTCAATATTGAACCTGAATTTATTTGCAAATAGCCCTAGTTCTAACCCAATATCTCTTTTTCTTGCCTCCTCCCACTGGGCATTCACATTTGCGCCTATGTCTTCCGCAATATAGTTTCCGGTTGTGTAATATTCACTAATATAGAGCCATCTGTTTTTCGCATAATCACTGCCTACCAGCCCATCTGAATATCTTAATTTCAAAGTGCTTATCCATTGAATTGCATTTTGAAAAAACTTCTCTTCAGATACCACCCATCCAACAGCTCCCGAAGGGAAAAAGCCAAACCTGTTGTTCGGAGAAAAACGTTCTGAGCCGGTATAGCCCATATTTATTTCCAATAAATATTTGTACAAATAGTTATATGTCACTCTGCCAACCCATGCTTCATTATAATATGGAAATTCCAGTTCATCATTTTTTTGATGGCGATTAACCAGAGCCAATCCTGAAATATTGTGTTTCCCACTTCCGAAGGAATTACTATAATTTATTGAGCCTTCATAATAAAGCTCTGTATAATATTCTCCCTGAAGTGAACCTGTATTAATGTTTAATGGAGGAAGATTATATACAGCCAGGGTTTCATCAACTCGCTCCCAGGGATTTTTATCAGTGCCAATAAGGTCAAAATGCAGGTAATATTGTGGCATCCTTGTATCAGAATATTTTGTGAGCATATTATAATATGTACTTAAGGATACTTTTCCCTGAACCGATAAACCTTTGATGAAAAAATCGAGTTTCTGTCCAAAAATGAGATCGCTGAATACTCTGGATGACGTATAATTTCGAAATGCTCCGTCATTATAGAAAGAATAAGGATTTTCATATCGCTCGCCAAAGGCTTTACTCAACCTTATCCCACTTGCATCAGGATAATGTGGATCTGGAACTTCTTCTAATACCCATTCCGGGAAATAGGCTGGAAATCTTGCCGGACCCGTATTCGCCAGTGCATACCATGTGTTTGTTGCCGGATTATTTTTGGCAGAAATATCACCACCCAGATTAAAAGTCAGATTGGATGTACTGGTTAAAGAAAAATCCAGGTTGGCACGATAATTTAACCTGTTGTTCTTATGACGTGAATCGGTGTGGCCTTCATTAATCCCTAAAAATAAACCACCCTCATATTGATAACCCAAAGAGGCAAAGTATTTCACAAAATCAGTACCTCCATTAACATTTACATTGGCATTGCTTACTGGAGCAAATGGTCTTGTAACCTCCTCAAACCAATTTACATTGGGATATCTTAAAGCATTTAACCTGGACGATGGGTTCCGGTATTCATTTAAGATGTGTTCCGGCAATCTTTCCTCAAATCTTTGATCATTCATTCTTGTCACTTGCAACATGGACATTGTTGTGTATGAATCTACAAAGTAATCCATCCCTGATGCTACCTGAATTCCTGAAGAGCCCTTAAAACTAAGTTTTGGTTTTTGTTTTGAACCTCTTCTGGTAGTTACCAGTATTACTCCATTGGCACCCTTTGCTCCAAATACTGCAGTTGCTGAAGCATCTTTTAATACAGAAATAGATTCTATTTCATTTGGATCCAGATATCGGAAATCACGTTCAACACCATCTACCATAACCAAAGGAGCAGAACCACTCCAACTTGACAAACCACGAATAATTATTTCCGAATGGTTTGCCCCAGGCTCACCTGTATCCTGAATTGTTAAAACACCCGAAAGCTTACCGGCAATTGCATTGCTTATATTATCTGTTCCTGCCATTGTCAGGGATTCTGTCCCAATTTGGCTGATTGCCCCAACAACACTTTCTTTTCTTTGAACTCCATAGCCTACTGCAACAACCTCTTCCAAACCAATTGATGCTTCCTCCATCACAACCTTCAAAGTTGTTCTTTCTTTAATTGCAATTTCCTGAGTTTGCATTCCTACAAATGAAAATTGCAGAATATCAGATTCTACAGGAATCCTTAATGTAAATTCCCCATCAGGATTGGTGACTGTTCCTATTGCAGTACCTTTTACAATAACAGTCACTCCTGGCATTGGAGACCCATTATTGTCAGTGACAGAACCCTTAATTTCCTTTTGTTGTTGTGCTGTAGCATCTTTCTCAGAAGGTGGAACAGCTTTAGTAATCTGAGAGAAACTGTTATCAGCTGCCAAAACGAGATGTGTCAGCAACATGCCTAGGATAACCAGTTTTGTTTTAAAAGCAAACGTAGATAAACTTCCTCGCGGGAAGCAGCGGAATTCCCCTTTTTTCTTCATGTTTTAGCATAGTTTAGATTAAACACTATTAATTTAATGAAAATCAAAGTGTACGTGAATTCACCGATTTTCCATTTTATTGCTATCAAGATTTCAGTTGATCATATTATTAATGCGGTTGATAAAACATTATAATTTTGGTCTTCTGTTATATGACGAAATTTCATTTAAGGTAGGGTGACAAAAAGATGAACTTTTTTAAAAAAAGTAATTAAACTGGCTAATTAATCTGATTGGAATTTCTGATGTACACCAGTCCTTCTTATCACTAAACCAGTCCTTATGAACAACCGGGATATAATTATTTCGGCTGTACCTATAGGACGAAGAAAAAGAACAACAGGGTGACAAAATTTGCAATTTTTTTATATTGGTTTTTTCTCTTGGGTATGATGTTTTGATGGCAAAGTTTTTTATCTTTTCTTAGGTTCAACCGATATTAAGAAAACAAAATCCTTGGGATTTAATTTTTCCCGCAGCATCCGGTAGGCTCTGCCGATTTGTGTTTTTACGGTATTTCGGGAGACATGCATGGAATTTGCTATTTCATCATAACTCATCGATTCAAAAACAGCCAGTTCCAATACCTTGCGACATTGGTCAGGCAACTTTTTCATGGTGAGGTAAAGCTTTGCATATTGTTTCTGGTCGTCAAAAAACTTTTCGTCGCCCGGTGCTTCAATATTGTCCGTGAGCTGCTCGGTCAGAAGCCTTCTTTTTCTGTAATGGTCGATGATGCTGTTATGGAGCATAACAAAAAGGTAGTGTTTTATAGAAGAGTTGATTTGAATCTCCCTCCTGTGTTCCCATAACCTGATGAAACAATCCGACACCAGTTCTTCTGCCAGCCCGTTGCTGTTGGGAACCGATTTGGCTGCATACAGGTACATTTGATGAAAATACCTGTTGTGAAGTTGTTGCAATGCAAACTTTTCACCGCGTTTAATTTCTGTCCATAGGTGCTTTTCTTCCACAACTGGTTTATTTAGTTTGTTAACAAATATAACTTTTTTTGCAAATAACATTAGTTATTTGAAAAAAATTTTTATAGGATACCAGTAAATGTGGACTTATGTTTGCCTCTTAATTGTTACCTAAATGAACAATTATCGGGATTTTTAATAATAGTCATTGGGCGTAGGTGTTGAAGTACTGATACAAATAACAGGTCAATTATTAATATTTTTTTATCAGATCGTCGTTTTCAACCAGCTTCCAGCTTTGTCCTGCATCAGGCGACATGAGGAGGGTCCGATGCGTATTTTTGCGATCATTCCTGTAAAACCAATAGGTGGACCAATACTCGAATGAAACAAAAAGCCTGCCTAACCGGTCAATAGTAAACCGGTGACGATAAATGCTGTAATTAGAAAACGGAGCTACTACCAACAGTTGAGGTTCCGACCAGGGCTCATCCTTTTTTTTAAACATGTACGCCAGGGATGCAAAGTAATTATCGGGGAAAAAAGGCGTGTTGTATTGCCAAAGGCGAAACACCAGGTGAAGGGTGTTGTCAGGTCCTGCAACAAGCCCTACATAAGTTTGTGTAGACTGAGAACCTTTAGCGGGCATAACCGGTTCGGCTTTTGTCCACCCTTCATGAACATTTTCAGGTTGAAGCGATCTTGCGTAATGAAACGGCCTGCCATGAGTGCCGGTCAAAACATGAAGATAGCCATCGTTATCAATCGTTATCGCAGGTATGTTATGTACATCATTTGGGGGAGCTCCAAATCCAACCAGTACAGGTTCTCCCAATATGCCGGTTTCCTTGTCGTAGGAATTAACGTAAACCGGAACACCGGGAATGTCTTCCCTGCTTGCTTCAGGATCGCTGACTTCACCCCATGCCATAAAAATTTTCGACCCACGTGATACCATAGAGGAGGGGATTCCGGAATGAGAAGAAACGCCGAGGCATTTGTCAGAAATCAAATGAGACTCCGCCCATTCGATGCCTTTTTCTGTTTTTCGGGGTATTAACAACTCCAGATTACCAAACCTGCGCCAGAAGATAGATGCATCTGCTCCTGTACGTGTAAAGCGGGCAACAGGTGGGGGTCCCTGTGGAATATTATGACCTGAAAAATGCTCTATGTCAAACGTTGAAGTCGATTTGCTGCCGGGGATGGAATAAGAAGCGTAGGTGTGTCCTCCATCAGCAGAATGCATCAATACCGGAGTGTTGTTCTTATAGGCAACGGAATAAATGTGATTTTCGACATCGAAAGCAATGATTGAATTTCTGCCGCTATTCAGTCTTGCAGATTCCCATTTGTTCTTCCGGAAAGTGGCAATTCCCTCACCGGTCACAATGTAAGGGGCATTGCCGGTATCGAAATAAACCTGGTTTTCGGTAGGATAATCAGGCACGTATCCGTATTGCTCCTGCTCATGGGAGTAGGGTTTTAGTACCAGGGGAATGTCTACCGGAGAATTAACTGCCGATTCACCTGATTTGGCATAAATCGTTGAGTAAGTGGTGAAGTCCCCAACCCGGGCCCGGATATGTACCACCTGATTTTTGTCCATCCCTTTCCAGGAAACGGCAATTTCTTTTTTTTCATTGGCTTTTAGGCGGATAGATTTCTCATGCAGACGGGCATCCCATTTCTCCTCCGGAAATTCCAGGCTCAGCATTACGTTAACTGGTTCAACATGATTGTTGTGAATTTCAAAGACAGCAGATTTTTCTTCTCCCGGCTTGCCATACACTTTCCGGCTGTATGGCTGAATCAGCCACCGGTTTGCGTGGAGGGGGAACCAGCTGGCAGCAGATGGGGTCCACAAGGAACCATCGGGGTAAATGGAAAAAGCATGCGATTTATAATCTGTCCCCCATCTGGTTACCCCATCTATTTCAATTTTTCCTTGTGCCTTGGGAAATATGATTTTCCAGGGAACAGCTGCTCTTTTTTCTGCTTTAAATGTAAAGCTGGCAGTGTCGTCTTTTACCTTCAGGATTTTTATCAGGTTATTGCTGGCATCTCTAAGTTCCAACTGCTCTAAGTTCTTTGCCAGGCCTGTTACATTTAAATTAAATACATTATCCTGAGGAAGAAAGCATACTTCAGCTTTGTTCTCCGGATCTCTTAAAACGATGGGTTCCTCGTGTGCTGCATCGCGGTGGCCTCTTGAAGTTTCAATCATATACTTATTACAAGTGCTACGGAAACGCCAACTAACCGATTCTCCATATCTGTCATGTGATACCGTAATCATTAAAGCATAAACCCCCGGACGGTTCACTGTTGTTTCAAACCGGAGTAACTGACGTGGCCCTTTCCCGCTCCCGCGCGGCAATCCA
>OBJA01001934.1_pt1 | contig 12949 bp, 9 predicted proteins | sample 1519751 | NCBI WGS metagenome assembly OBJA01 (sample SAMEA3881238, study PRJEB22517) | soil metagenome | biome: lake sediment; feature: soda lake sediment; material: sediment, water from around vicinity | place: India | collected 2013-12-23 | depth 3 m
AAAGAAACCTCGATAGGTTTCTTTTTTAATAATTCAGCCAAGTACCGCGCTTGCCACATCTAATATCTTCTGCGATTCAAAAGGCTTAATTACAAAATTCTTTGCTCCAGCTTCAACCGCTTCAAGTACGTGGGTTTTTTGACCCATCGCTGAACACATAATAATCTTGGCGCTAGGATCTTCCTTGCAGATCTCCTTAACCGCCGCTATCCCATTCATCTCTGGCATTGTGATATCCATAAATACCAGATCGGGTCTTAGTTGACGGTACATATTTACGGCTTGTTGGCCGTTTGCTGCCTCTCCTACTACGGAATATCCAGCTTCTTGAAGAATTCGACTGAGCATGACACGTATTACCTGGGCATCATCACATAGCAGTACATTCTTCCCCATCCGTGGCGCCCCTTTCTAAGGTACTAATATAGGCAGTTAGCTTGAGGCACTTTATTATTTTTCGAAATCCAGAGACACCCTAACCTCCAACACTTTCCCTTGGCAAAAAGAATACGATCAATGTTTCTAATTAATATTATACCAGCTATTAAGCATTTCTACCAGATAAGTCCAGTCATTTTTCATCTTTTTATACTGTGCAAGGCACAGTCTTTGAGTTATTGGTAATAGTTGCAAGACAGAGAAAGAATAGAAATAATAAATGGTATTACTCTTTAGTGACTTTTAGTTGGTCCTTGATTAATTCCATATATTTTAGGACAAGTCTTGGTGATATGTGCGTAATCTGAGCGACTTTCTCCGGAATCATACGCCTCTTTAATAAATCCACGGCCTGTTCAAATCTTTCGATCGGTCTTCTAACATCTTCTATAGGACGATGCAATTTAACAGCAATCTCTTCACAAGAGTAATTTTCCAGATGCAATTTGATTAATTCTATCCTTGTATCAATGCTCCTTCCAATATCCTTCAACTGACCGCGAGTAGGAATTATCTCTCCTTGTCGACGTAGCTCTGCAACATCCCGCACTATCGTACTTAAACTACTTGTTAGAATCAGCGCCAACTCTTCCAGTGATAAGGCTACTCCTTGTTCCACTGCCTCATGTGTTAGCCGCCGAATTCTTTCTTGACGAAGATCAGAAACTGATCTCTTTGCTAACTCAAAATCTCCTTCTTTTATTAGTTGGAGAGTAATTTGACGTACCGCACATTTCTCTAAGGGTTTCCCAATAGGTTCATCATCGTGGATTCCCCAATAGGTAATGACTCCAGTTGACCGTAGGTGCTGCAAGTCTTCCAATAAGGCTTCCCTCCCTTAGAAAGGTATACAATAAACTGTTTTTTCTATAACAAACATAAAAAGACCTCCCGAATGGGAGGTCTTTGTTTAGGTAAGTTAATCTTACCAGATGGAAGCATGGACACCGACGAGGAAGAAGAGGTCGTCGGAGACACGGCAATCATCAACGATACCGAATTTAACGTCGAATGCACCCATGTCATAGAGACCATAGACTTCGTAGATAGCATCAGCAGCTGCGTTGTCAAAGTACTTCAAGCCAAGGCCCAATTTATCAGTAGCTTTGTAGTTGAAGCCTAAACCAAGGATTTCATCCACGCCGTCTGCTTCAGGCATGTTGTAGAAGAGGGTAGCGTCAAAACGATCCCAAGCAACATTACCTTGGAAGCTGTTACCACGATGAGCGCCAACTTCACCGAATTCAGTCAAACCGCCTTCATGCATGTAGAAGTCAAGTTTAACAGCCACATCACCAGCCATGAAGTTGGAACCAATCAAGATAAGAGCATCGTCATTCATTTCTTCCTTTTTGTAACCAAAGTGAACGTCACCGCCGTCAAACTTCACAGCACCAGAAAGAGCGTATTTCCGTGCGTTACCTTCATTGTACCCATTAAGACCTCTACCGCTCCAAGCAAATCCGAGGTCATCCATAACTTGAGCTTCAGCTTTCAAAGTGAAAGAATCACTGTTGTAAGCTATGTTCAAAGAGCCAGGCATATCGTAGGTGTTGAAGATCGGATCAGCTTTGAAATCATTGAATAACTCACCCAAAGCATTCTGACCGATGTTAGCGATACCGGTATCTTTGGTGCTGAAACCGATATTGGTGCTTCCGCCGATGTTGTCGATACCGAAAGCATATCGTAAGTTGTTGGAAGCTTGGCCAGTTCTGCCATCATCAGCGAAGTTCCAGGTATCACTGAAGTACCACATTTGTGCCCAGGTGTTACCCTCTTGGATACGAGCGGTCAACAAGCTGTCAACAGTAAAGGTACCAGTAGATTGGTTAAAACCACGGTCACCATCAGCAGTGGTGAAGAAGTAATAGAAATCGCCGCCCATCCAGTAGGAGAGGTCAGCAGCCATTGCAGAAGAAGCAACGGAAACAGTCATGGCAACAGCCATCAAAACAACTAAAAGTTTTTTCACGCGTATTTCCTCCTTTTCATTTAGGGAAAGTGAGCCTTGTTTCGAACGCGTGAGAGACTGTCCAATGTTTCGTCCTTCGCCATTCGAAACGAATCACTATAATGAAAAGTACGGATTCACCTCCTTTCTTCTCTCGTCCCCGTATATGAGGCCTATCGGCTCATAAAGCCCCCGCGGGCTGAGTAGACATAAAGGGCAAAAACATTTTCACAGTTTCACCATGTTTTGCCTCTGTAATTATTCTCTGCCAAACTTAGATATCCTTTCTACTAAACCAATTTTTTTCTATTTTATCATATGACAAAACGAAGAGCTTCAAGATGTTCTATAACAACTAAGTTACTGGGATATATAGGTTTATCTTTTAATATTTATTCTATTATAATCCAGCAAACCCTTTCTCATACAAAACTTTTTCTAGAGGAATATCTATGCTACTTTATCAGATACTCTACCACCGTCCACTTATATAAAAAACCGCCTTTCAGGCGGCGACATGATCAGGAAACACTCAATCAAGAATCATTTTCTGCTTCGGTACCAACAACTATTAGCGTTAGAGTATCCTCTAAATTTCTACTCTATCTCCACTCCGTTGGCATTAACTCGTTGAATCTTCTCCTCTTGACCAGATTCCGCGTTGATGTAGACACGATACCGCTGAGCATCTAGTTTACCAATAGCCTCCCAACAAGGAACCTCTTTAAATCGGTCATCTAAAATTACAGCTGGACGGAGATCTTCAATATTTAGATGTCTATTGATCTTCTTCTGCGCTTCCGCCTTGCTGATACTTGGAGGATTAAATGATCGCCCGGGTCGATGGAAGGTTAAATATGGTATGGCCTCGACCGCCAAGACCTCCCCATTATCCCTGGCGACTTGGACTTTTACCAAGTCAGGATAGACCACATAGCCATCACAAATGCACGCCATCGATACCGTAGCGATATTAGCAAAATCCTCAGTCGAAACCGGTGTCATCGAAGGATATCCACGAGAGGCTAAAAACGCCTTAGCCCGTTCTTCAGACTGCTTTAACGTGAGAGGACCTTCATCAACTGCCCGTTCCTTCAACATCCATGCCACATGACCCCCCTTAGAAGTTACGCCGATCCGAACCGGTGAATTCTCCTCATCCTGGGGATCTGATAACGTATACGTATAGGTCGTCATATCTCCACGTATTCGTCCATCGTAACGAATTCTTAATCCTTCCGAATCCGGAATGAATTCGCGGGCAATTTTTCTTCCTTGCTCTACAGTAACCTGGTCTCCTGTCAATCCCCTCGGTTTTTCTTTGAAGTTTAACATATTACCTTCAAAGTCTGGATCAGGTAGCCTCTTTAAGCCATCTTCAAGCATCATAAAGCTTTTTGTTACTTTATTATTTTCGAGATCTGCGCGTCGATTGCCAGCGGCAGTCGTAAGTCCTCGTACATCCACCCGATCCACATCAAGCCAGCGATCACCTTGATCAAGCATATCTTCCTGAAGCGAGAGTAGACTAGTTGAAATATGCTGCGCCTGTTGCCGTAGGTCCTTTAGCGTCTGCCACTCTTTCTCCGACAAAGGTCTCTGTCTTAGATCACGCCGGACTGCCATATCATAGGTGTATGCCCCTACCTTGGCAAGGAAATTTTTTGTGTTTGCCAGCTCCATTGAGGCCAGTGGAAGTTGCCCCAAATCCTCTTGAGACATATAAGCCCCACGCCAGATATCTGAGAAATATCGCATGAGGATAGGCGGAGAGTTAGAGACCATCGCCTTGGCCAATTGAGATTCAAGTCCATTCACATGGGCTGATAACTCTGAAAAAGCCCGATTATACTGGTTTTCCGTACGTATCTCCCAGCTTCTATGGGCTTGATACTGCTGGAAACCCCAGAACAGAGAAGCAATAAACGCCACTGAAAGCAAGGGTATTAACCATCTTCTTCTTTGTTGTTCCATTACGACCATCCTTTCGCTGGTATCCTCGGGCAGCTGACCCACCGCCCTTTTGCCTTTACTATTCCCCTTTTGTCAAGGTTGAATACCGAACGTGGCCGCTTGCAACTGATAGAATGTCATTTTTATGGATGGCTTGAAACTATAGGCTAGAGGCTGCAATAGATGGTCAAATATAGAATCTAATTTTTGTTACCATTATTTCCCTTCAACAGCTCGACGCATTATGGTAAAACTAGAGACGACTCAATATTAAATCTTAATAACTTCATAAGAGATCGGAGAAATATTAAGAATGTGATCGCCGGCAAATATGACTGTGGCAGGCTCATCTCACCGGTTAACCGCAACGAGTAATCTTTCGTCCGCGTATCTACGCTCAAAAGCAAAAACCGTTCCGTCACAGTATACCGGAAGAAATTCTCCATACCGTGCAGCAATAGAATTAGTCCTAATACCAATAATCTCTCTATAACTTTGAAGCACATCCATATCTTCCGCACCCCACGGGAATCCCCGCCTGTTAAAGGGATCGCTGTATCCCTCCATTCCAGCCTCATCTCCATAGTAGATACAAGGCACGCCAGGAAGTGTCATCTGAAGAATCAGAGCAAGTTTAAGTAGGGCTTTTCCACGTGCTCGCTCCTGTGGAGTTAACTGATAGACTGCTTGTTCTTCCCGTGATAGTTGATTTAGGGATGGACCGCCGAGAAGAGTTAACAAGCGGGGAGTATCATGAGTTCCAAGACTATTCATCAATGACTGAACTACTTGAGGTGGATAATTCTCCAATATTGTCATGACGGCTTCATAAAGCTCCTCCGCTTCACCTCCCCAAAGGTAATTTAGGATAGCTTCTCGCCAGGGGTAGTTCATTACTCCGTCAAGGCTATCGCCCAATAGGTATTGTCTCCGCTTTCCATAACTTATCTTATTAGAAGCGTCTTCCCATACCTCTCCGAGAATTAACGCATCGGTCTTCTCTTCTTTTACTGCATGTCGCAGTAAGGAAATAAATTCGTCCGGCAATTCATCTGCCACATCCAACCGCCATCCCGCAGCACCTGCGCGTAGCCACCGGCGAACAATACTGTCATTACCGGTAATTAAGAATTCTATAACTGATGGATTCATCTCATTTAATGCTGGTAGAGTTTTTATCCCCCACCAGCTTGTATACTCCTCTGGCCAGTCTTGAAAGGTATACCACTCATAATACGGAGACTCCTTAGATTGATAAGCCCCAAGGGTTGAGTACCTTACATTTTTATTAAAGTAAAGGCTGTCACTACCTGTATGGTTGAATACTCCATCTAATATGATCCTCATTCCTCGACTCTCAGCCTCAGTGCACAGCCGACGAAAGACGTCATTGTCTCCGAACATCGGATCAACTCTGGTATAATCCCCCGTATCATACTTATGATTGGACGGGGACTCAAAGATCGGACTTAAGTAAATACAGGTGACACCAAACTGGCTAAGGTAATCCAACTTCTCAATAATTCCACTTAAATCCCCGCCAAAGAAGTCCACATTAGGGACATCTCCGTTAGGTAATGGGCGAAATTCTGGAATCCCATCCCAATCATCACGCAGATACTGCCCACGCGCAGCGTCAGGTGGATTCCCTGCTCCTGTATGACAAAAGCGATCAACAAAGATATGATAAATAAGTCCGCCCTTAAGCCAATCGGGCGTCTCAAAATTTCTGTCATAAATAGTCAATTGCCACTTCTCAGCCGACGATTCCGCTGACAACTCCGCCTGACAGTCTGGCCCGCGTCCAACTTTGAGCTTTTCTCGTTCCGTATCCAATTCAAACCCATACCAGTATAGACCAGCTCTCTCCAGTTGCATTTCCAGACAATACAGATCATAAGCCCCTTCCATCCCGCTCCACTTTAAGGGATAACGCTGGTCTTTTCCCCCGTCGAGAGTTAGGACCAGTTCCAGACTTGTTACCCCCAGTTCCCGTATTGCTTTGACTTTGAATGCAATGTCGGCGCCGTTTGGTACGGCGCCGAAGGGGTTCTTGTATTCAATAGACCTAGAATCAAACAAAATAGGCTGTCTCATCAAATCTCCTCCGTCAATGAGCGAATCTTCCATATTCCCCTGACATAATCCCGAATACTGCGGTCTGCGGCAAAACGGCCAGCGCCGGCAATATTCAGTAACGCCATTCGATTCCAGTTTGAACGATCCGAATAAGCATCGGCAGCTTTTTGTTGCGCTATAATATAAGATCGGAAATCCGCCAGACACATGTAAGCGTCAGGATGACTACCATGTCCCTTCAACAATGAAGCAACAACATCCGAAAAGTCCACTCCGTCAACACCAGAGGCAATGTGGTCGATCACTCTTTTTAGGTCCAAGTCTCCATAATAATATAAAGAGGGGTTATAGCCCTTCCTCCATAAGTCTTCTACTTCTTGAGCGGTCATCCCGAAGATAAATATATTCTCAGGACCGACGGCGTCTAGAATCTCGATATTTGCCCCGTCAAGCGTTCCCATGGTAATGGCTCCATTAATCATCAGCTTCATATTGCCTGTACCTGATGCCTCTTTACCTGCCAATGAGATCTGTTCACTAATTTCGGCAGCGGGGATAATCTTCTCAGCTAATGTAACTCGATAATCCTCAAGGAAAACAACCTTCAACTTCTCATTGACACGGGGATTATTGTTAACCATCTGAGCGACACATGAGATCAGCCGAATGGTCTGTTTAGCCATATGATAACCTGGGGATGCTTTGGCAGCAAAGATAAAGGTTCGTGGGAATAGATCCGCCTCCGGATGCTCTAAGATCCAATGGTAAAGCTGGAGTATGTGTAGTACATTAAGCATCTGCCGTTTGTATTCGTGTAAACGCTTAACTTGAACATCAAAGATGGACTTTGGATTTATCCGTACTCCACAGTGTTCGCTAATATAATTAGCCAAACGCTCCTTATTCTTAAGCTTAATATCTTCCAATCTTTGTTGAACTGATTGATCATCCGCAAAAGAAGCCAAGCCACTCAATTCATCCGGTTTGGTACGATAATTAGGCCCAATCAGCTCATCTAACATGTCAGAAAGATCGGGATTTGCCTGGCATAGCCATCTCCTATGCGCGATGCCATTTGTAACATTGGTGAATTTCTCCGGCATGATAGAGAAAAACTCTTTGAAGATAGTCTCCTGTAAGATCTCTGAATGAAGCTTCGATACGCCATTAACGGAATAACAAGCCGCCACGCAAAGGTTGGCCATGCGGATATCTCCTGGCCCGATGATTGCCATTCTCCCAACTTTCTCATGATCTCCTGGGAAGTGGTGATAAAGCTTTTCGCAAAAACGCCTGTTAATCTCTTGTATAATGGCAAATATTCGTGGGAGTTGCTCATTAAATAAAGGAATCGGCCAGGACTCCAAGGCCTCGCTCATAACTGTGTGGTTTGTATATGCCACAGTACGGGTGACAATCCGCCATGATTCATCCCAACTTAATCCATGTTCATCCAAGCATATTCGCATTAATTCCGGGATAACTAACGTGGGATGTGTGTCATTAATATGTATGACCGTTTTGTCCGGCAGCGTTGCTAATGAGCCGTATCGTCGCAGATGGTGAGTTACTATGTTCTGTACCGAAGCCGAGACTAAAAAGTATTGTTGTTTCAATCGAAGCGTCTTTCCTGGATAATGGTCATCCGCCGGATATAGAACTTTGGTTATTGCCTCGGCAGCCGCGCTTTGTTCAAGTGCACGGATATGTTCGCCGCGGGAAAACATCGCCATATCGATCCGATTAACTGACTTTGCACCCCACAAACGCAAGGTATTAACCACAGAGGTATCATATCCTGAGATCAGCATGTCATAGGGGATCGCCAGCACAGCCTGATAATCCTCGTGATCGACCCACATACGATCTTCTTGCCAATACTCGTTAAATCTCCCGCCGAACCGAACCTCTACGGCTTCATCCATCCGCGGGATTAACCAGACTTCGCCATTATCCAACCAGTTATCAGGCTCCTCGGTCTGCCAACCATCTACGATCTTTTGCCGGAAGATACCAAACTCGTAGCGAATGGAGAAACCCTGCACAGGCATGCTTAATGTTGTTAGCGAATCCATATAACATGAGGCCAAACGGCCTAATCCACCATTACCAAGTCCAGCATCGGGTTCAAAACCATAAAGATCTTCAAGGTTAAAACCTATCTTCTGAATAACACGGTCAAATATCTGATTGAGTCCCATGTTGGATAGGTTATTTCGCAGCGATCGCCCAGGCAAAAACTCAACCGAGAGATAATAAACCTGCTTTTCTCCTTTTTGTTCAAATGCCTTTGTAGTGGCGTGGCGGCGTTCCGCCAAAATATGTTGGACAGCCATAGCAACGGCCTTATACATCTGCTGTCGAGTGGCTTCCAGGGGTCTGCATCCAAAATAACGATGAAGCTTCCCACAGATCAACTCCTCAATAGTCTTATCCGTCATAGTTTTATCGACTACTGAAATCTTATGCTGTTCCAATCAAAACCCTCCAAACCAACACTACAAATCGACAATTCATAATTCTAATCGTTCGTTCCGAGCAATATAAAGCTCATAATGAATAGCGCCCTTGACGTCTATTTCATTCACATTAAGAAACTTGGCTCTCCATTCTTACAAAATCAAAGCTAAAGTTATATATAACACCAAAGCCTGAAAGAATGGACCATTATCTTTTTCCGGTAAGTTCACGATAGAGTCGGACATACTCTCCAGCAGATCGCTTCCAGCTGAAATCTTCCTCTAACGCCCTGCGTTTTAAGGATTCCCACACCTTTGAATTCTTATAGAAGCTTACCGCCCGTCGAATAGTATAGAGCATATCGTCAGCATTGTAGTTTACAAAGCTAAACCCGTTACCTTCGCCGCTTTCTTCATTGAAACTATGAACAGTATCGCGAAGTCCGCCTGTCTCCCGGACAATTGGCAGTGTCCCGTAACGAAAAGCGATCATCTGGGATAAACCACATGGTTCACTCTGGGATGGCATTAGGAATAGATCTGCTCCAGCATAAATCCTATGCGCCAATTGATGATTAAATGTGATCGCCGCATGAACTTGTCCGGGAAACTTTGCCTGCATAGTTTGGAAAAATTGTTCGTAGTGATGATCTCCAGTTCCTAATATAACTACTTGGATACCATCATTGATCAGCTCTTCCATTACATGAATAACCAAGTCAATTCCTTTATGATCGGTCAGGCGGGTCACCATAGCCAGTAAAGGAATCTCCGGGTCAACCTTTAATTTGAGGAGATCTTGGAGACCAGCCTTGTTTTCTCCTTTTAACCCAATGTTTTCTGCGCTATAGTTGGCAAAGATCATTGGATCATGTTCCGGATCATAATTGACCGTATCAATACCGTTAATGATCCCCCTGATCTTCCCCGCATGGATCCGCATGATTTGATCCAGACCTTCTCCATGATAAGGTTCGGTAATCTCTTTTGCATAAGTCGGACTAACCGTGGTAACCAAATCCGCCGCTTCAACTGCGGCCTTCATCAGATTAACACATCCATCATACTCCAATGTACTGTCCCACTCTTGTCCTAGGCCAAATAGATCACCTATTGCATCCCATCCAAATTTACCCTGATATTTCAAGTTATGGATCGTGTAAACTGTCCTGATAGCGGAATAAAATGGGTTATTCTGATAAAAAGCCCGGTAAAAGACGGGGACCAATGCCGTTTGCCAATCATTACAATGCAAAACATCGGGTTTGAAGTCGATATGCTGGAGGAACTCCAACGCTGCCTTTGAAAAGAAAGCGAATCGTTCTCCATCATCATAGTGGCCGTATAAACCCGGGCGTTTAAAATATTGTTCATTATCGAGCAGATAATATGTTACCCCACCAAGCTTAGCTTGGAAAACTCCACAGTATTGGTTCCTCCAAGATAAAGTTAGATTGAAATTGGTAATAAAGGTTAGCTTTTCACGCATCAATTCTGGAATGTCGTCGTATAACGGCATAACAACACTTACGCCCACAAACCGATGTCGCAATGCCTGGGGAAGCGCTCCAACGACCTCACCCATCCCTCCAGTAGTCACAAACGGCATTGATTCACTGGCCACAAAAAGTACCTTCAACTACATTTCCTCCTTATGGAATCCGTAAAAGCTTAATATGGACTCAAACAAGCTTATACCACAACATTTTTCCGTAGAACCATCGGGTAAGATTCACAGCCTGTCAAGCGACGACCATCTTTAACTTGAACGCTTTTGTCCGCAATCACATACTCCAATTGGGCATCCGCGCTTACAATAGCGTCCTGCATGACAATCGATCGGTACACCCGCGCCCCCGGGGCCACATGTACACCACGGAAAAGAATACTGTCTTGCACCTCTCCCTCTACTATACACCCATCGGCTACTAAAGAGTCTTTGACTACAGCATTTCTTCCGTAACGAGCGGGCACGCTGTCTCTTACTTTTGTGTAGATGTCACCATAGCGGGAGAACAATTCCTTTCGAATATCTGAGTTTAAAAGCATCATATTAGCAGAAAAATAGCTGCTGATAGAGTCTATTCGGACGTAAAAACCATCATATCGATAACCATAGACCTTAAAATCATTAAGCCGTTTTTGCAGAAAATCGCGGTTGAAATTTAGTTGACTAAATGCTACCGATTCCTTGACAATCCTCTCCAATAGAGTTCTCTCCATGAGGATCATATTCAACGAAACGTTCTCTTTAGCAGAATCACCGCTGTTTATCTCAAGACCTGTAACTCGTTGATCTGGTCCAATCGTGTAATAAACGTGCTTTCTTGCAGCATTAAGCATCTTCCCATCCCGGGAGTAGACCACAGTAATATCCGACTCTTTTTTTTCATGGTAGCGAATGACATCATTAAAATCCATATTGCAGATTATATCGCTATCGGCCAAGATAACATATTTTTCCCGAGATCGTCTAATAAATGTCATAACTCCAGCTAAAGCTTCTAGTCGCCCGCGATAAGCTCCCACATCCGATGTGGCGGCATAAGGGGGGAAAATAAAAAGACCAGTCCTTTTTCGATCCAAATCCCATTCCTTACCTGTTCCTAAGTGGTCCATTAAAGATAGATAGCGGTTCTTCGTAATGACGCCCACTGTAATGATATTAGAGTTGACCATATTAGAGAGAACAAAATCGATCAATCGGTACCTACCTCCGAAAGGCACTGATGCAAAAGCGCGAAAATCTGTTAAGTCCCGTAGTTCTTCATCATGAATGTTGGAGAAGATTATTCCCATCGTATTCAATCAATTAACCCCCTTTGATTCAAACGGCAGCGACATCCGCGCCAACCACCGTTCCTGTCTTGACCTTTGCATACGGTGCGATTCGGACTCCTCCCCCAATTACGGTTATGTTATGTTTGTCTCCGGTTTCTTCCTCCGTGATACCTACTACGGCTCCTTCACCGATCCAGGCATTCTCGCCAATAATTGCATGTCGCACAACAGCTCCGTCATCAATATGAACTCCAGGCATAATCACGGAATGGTCGACTATCGCCTTATGGCCGACATAAACACCACAAGAGATGATAGAGGATGTAGTCGTCCCCATCACCTCACTGCCTTCGGTCAACATTGAACCAGCCACATTAGCCTCGGCACCAACGAAATGCGGTGGTTCAACAGGATTTCTGGAGTAAATCTTCCATAATGGGTCATTTAAATCAAATCCTGAGTTTGTATTAATCAGGTCCATATTAGCGTCCCAAAGGCTTTCAATTGTCCCGACGTCTTTCCAGTAACCTTCAAAGTTGTAGGCCACAACTCGTTCTCCATCCTGAATCATGGCAGGAATAATATTTCTTCCGAAATCATTGGCAGAATCCTGATTACGTTCATCGGCTTCCAATTGATTACGCAATTTATCCCAGTTAAAGATATAAATCCCCATTGACGCCTTATTACTCTTGGCAACCTTCGGCTTTTCTTCAAATTCATAGATTGTTCCATCAGGGTTAGTATTCATCATACCAAAGCGATAAGCTTCCGATAATGGTATTTCAATGACAGCAATCGTGCAGTCCGCTTCGTTTTTCTTATGATACTCCAACATATCCCAGTAATTCATCTTATAGATATGATCTCCGGATAGGACAAGTACATATTTAGGATGGTACCTATCGATAAAAGCAATATTCTGGTAAATAGCATTGGCGGTACCCTTGTACCATTCTCCGGCTTTCCCTTTCATATATGGAGGCAGGATACTGACACCACCGTGCATACGATCTAAGTCCCAAGAACGACCATTGCCAATATAGGCATTAAGTTCATGTGGCTGATATTGGGTTAGGACTCCAACCGTATCAATACCTGAGTTCACGCAGTTTGAAAGAGTAAAATCGATAATCCGATACTTCCCGCCAAACGGTACGGCGGGTTTGGCAATCTCTCGGGTGAGTACGTTGAGGCGGCTCCCTTGCCCACCGGCTAGAAGCATCGCCACACATTCCTTACTGCGGAACATTCACTCATCCTCCTTTATATTCTTTAAGAATAT
>OBJA01001935.1_pt1 | contig 12942 bp, 12 predicted proteins | sample 1519751 | NCBI WGS metagenome assembly OBJA01 (sample SAMEA3881238, study PRJEB22517) | soil metagenome | biome: lake sediment; feature: soda lake sediment; material: sediment, water from around vicinity | place: India | collected 2013-12-23 | depth 3 m
GGCGCGAGCCGCTGGGTACGACAATATGCGTGGGCGCCCAGGCCTCGAGGCGCTGACGGCCCTCCCAGCCCAGGCGCGCCTCCAGCAGCGCCACGAGGTCCAGGCGCTGTACCTGGTCCCAGCGGTGCAGGCCCTGCAGCCAGGGCAACAGCCAGTCCTCCAGGCTGGCCTCCAGGGCGGCATCGGACAGGTCCGGCCAGCCGCCCTCCGGATCGAGGCCGCGCACGAAGGCCAGCCGCGCCTGCCACTGGCGCGCCGCATCGGACCAGGGCAGTGCTGCCAGGCCCTGCTGCCGCACCCCGTCGAGCAGGGCCCGCGCCTGGGCCGCGGGGTCGGGGCGATCGAGCGGGGCATCCTCCAGCACCAGCGCCCCCAAGCGACACTGGCGGCGCGCCGCCACCCGCCGGGCGGTCGCATCCCACTGCACCGACTCCTCCGTGCGCAACTGTGCAGCAAAAATCTGCCGGATGTCGTCCAGCTCCAGCCGGGCGGCGAGAAAGATGCGCGCCTCGCGCCGGTCGCCGTCGAGTGCGGCAATGGCCAGGTGGTCGCTGCCCCACAGGGCATCACCCGGATCCAGGAAGGCCCCCTGGCCACTGCTCAGGCGGTAGCGCCCCGGCTGGCCTGGGCGGGCCTTGGCGATACGGTCCGGGTAGGCCAGGGCCACCAGCAGGCCGGTCAGGTCCGAAGGCGCGTCTTCCCCCTGGATGCCCTGGTGGCGACGCAACTGTGCCGCCACCTGCAGGACCCGCTGGCGGGCGGCGCGATCGAGCCCTCCCTCCCGCCCCGGCTGGTGCAGCAGTTCCACCCGGTGCCGCAGGTCGAGATCACGCTCGCGGCCGCGCAGGATGTCGCGCTCACTCAACAGGGCCGCCAGCGCACAGGCCAGGCCGCCCAGACCCCGTTCCCGGCCGCGCAGCACCATGTGCGCCAGGCGCGGGTGCAGGGGCAGCTGCGCCATGCGCCGGCCATGGGCGGTGATGGCGCCCGCCGCGTCCAGCGCCTCCAGTTCCTGCAGCAGCACGACGGCCTGGGCATAGGCGCCGGCCGGCGGCGCGTCGAGCCAGCGCAGGCTGGCGGGGTCGCGGCTGCCCCAGCGCGCCAGCTCCAGCGCCAGGGGCGTGAGGTCGGCCGCGAGGATCTCCGCGGGGGTCTGGGCCAGCAGGCCGGCCTGCACGCCCTCGTCCCAGAGCCGGTAGCAGATCCCGGGGGCGGTGCGGCCGGCACGACCACAGCGCTGCTCCGCCGCCGCCCGTGACACCCGCTGCGTCACCAGCCGCGTCATGCCGCTGGTGGGATCGAAACGCGCCACGCGCATGCGCCCGGCGTCCACCACCACGCGCACCCCCTCGATGGTGAGGCTGGTCTCGGCGATGGCGGTGGCGAGCACCACCTTGCGCCGGCCGGCGGGGGCCGGCTGGATGGCGGCATCCTGGGCGGCGGCATCGAGATCACCGTACAGGGGGCAGAGCTGGATGGCGGGGGCCAGGCGCGCCTGCTCCAGGCCCTCCAGCACGCGGCGGATCTCGCCCGTGCCGGGCAGGAATACCAGCAGGTCGCCGGCCTGTTCCTCCAGCGCCCGCAGCACCGTGCGCACCACCTGGGCGACGGGGGTACGGTCGGCGGCTTCCTGGCAGGCCTGGTAGTGGACCGTCACGGGATGGCTGCGCCCCTCGCTGCGCAGCACCGGGGCCTCCAGGTAACCGGCCAGGGGGATCCCCTCCAGGGTGGCCGACATCACCAGCAGGCGCAGGTCCTCGCGCAGGACGGCCTGGGTCTCCAGGCACAGGGCCAGGCCCAGGTCCGCCTGCAGGCTGCGCTCGTGGAACTCGTCGAACAGCACCGCGCCCACGCCCTCCAGGGCCGGGTCCTGCTGCAGCATGCGGGTAAGGATGCCCTCGGTGACCACCTCGATGCGGGTGCGCGGGCCCACCCGGCTATCCAGCCGGGTGCGGTAACCGACGGTCTCGCCCACGGCCTCGCCGCGCTCGACGGCCATGCGCCGCGCCGCCGCCCGCGCCGCCAGCCGGCGCGGCTCCAGCACCAGGAGGCGCCGTCCCGCCAGCCAGTCCGCGCCCAGCAGGGCCGGTGGCACGCGGGTGGTCTTGCCGGCGCCGGGGGCGGCCTGCAGCACCAGCCGGTTGTGACGCTGCAGCAGGCGCCGGACCTCGGGCAACAGGGGATCGATGGGCAGGGGGGTCAGAGAGGTCATGGAATGTTCAGGGATGTCCGCGCCAGTTCAATCCATCCAGCCTGTAGGAGCGGGCTCTGCCCGCGAACAGCCCGGGATCCCACAGGCCGTTCGCGGGCAGAGCCCGCTCCTACAGATCCGGCGCCGGGGCGCGCGGTCCATGTGGCAGTTGGGGAGAAGGCGTCAATGCCGCGCGCCGTCCGGCGGATGGGCGAAGGCATGGCCGGCGGCGAGCTCCGCCTCCGTGGCATCGCGGATATCCAGTACCTCCAGCACGAAACGCAGCCGGCGCCCGGCCAGGGGATGGTTGCCTTCCACGGTGAGCTGGTCGCCCGCAACCTCCACCACCCGGAAGGCCAGGACGCGCCCGTCCGGGGCCTCGCCCTCGAGCCGGGCACCGGGCTGGCGCGCCTCGGGCGGGAACTCCTCCACGGGCGCCGTGATCCGCAGGGCGGGATCGTAGGAGCCGTAGCCATCCTCGGGGTCCAGCTCCACCTCGGTCTTGCCATGGATCTCCATGCCTTCCAGGGCCGCCTCGATCTTGGGGAAGGCCCCGCCGTAGCCGCCGTGCAGATAGTAGAGGTCATCGCGGAATTCCAGGGCATGCCCGTCGTCCCGGTCGAACACCGCATAGCGCAGCCGCACCACCTTGTCCTGGCGGATGCGGCCGTAGTTGGGCTTGCTGACGAAATGCAGTTTTTGTTCGCTCATGATCATCCGTACGAGAATACCGGGAGCCACATACTACCCTGCATCATTCATGAAGGTTACTTGCGAGCGGCGGTCCTGCTTGGAGACCCTGCGCGTGACCCACATAGGAGCCCGCTCCGCGGGCGATTCGCCCGGAGGACCGGGCTCCTACGTGAATCACGCGGCAGTGGCAACACCCTGGCACCCTCGCGCACGGGATACGAGAGCGCACCCGTTCCAGGCCCTTTATTTCCTGCCTGTTCCAGGGGTTGAAGCCATCCGGGACGCTGCCCATCATCGATGGCATGATCACCCTCGAGCAACTTTCCTTCAGCAACAGCTTCGGACGCCTGCCCGAGGCCTTCCACGGCCGCCTGCAACCCACGCCCCTGGATGGCGCGCACCTGGCCAGCTTCAACGCGGCGGCCGCTGCGCTCATCGACCTGGACCCGGGCGAGGCGGGACGCGCCAAATTCGTGGACTGCCTCAATGGTCGCCACCCTCTGCCCGGCGCCGACCCCATCGCCATGCTCTACGCCGGCCACCAGTTCGGCCACTACGTGGAACAGCTCGGCGACGGGCGCGCCATCATTCTCGGCGAGGTGCTCAACCGGCGCGGGGAACGCTGGGAGCTGCAGCTCAAGGGTGCCGGCCCCACGCCCTACTCGCGCCGCGGCGACGGGCGCGCCGTGCTGCGCTCCACCATCCGCGAATACCTCTGCTCCGAGGCCATGCACGGCCTGGGCATCCCCACCACCCGCGCCCTGTGCATGCTCGGCAGCGCGGAAGAGGTGTACCGGGAACAGATCGAGACCGGCGCCCTGCTGCTGCGCATGGCGCCCAGTCATGTGCGCTTCGGCTCCTTCGAGGTGTTCTTCTACCGCGGCGAGCACGAGCGCCTGCGGGAGCTGGCCGACTATGTCATCGAGCACCACTACCCGGACCTGTGGCAACGGGAAGATCGCTACCCGGCCTTCTACCGCGAGGTGGTGGCGCGCACCGCCCGTCTCGTGGCCCAGTGGCAACAGGTGGGCTTCGCCCACGGGGTACTCAACACCGACAACATGTCCATCCTGGGCCTGACCCTGGACTACGGTCCCTTCGGCTTCCTGGATGACTACCAGCCCGGTTTCATCTGCAACCACTCCGACCATCACGGCCGCTACGCCTTCGACCGCCAGCCGGACATCGGCCTGTGGAACGTCAGCTGCCTGGCCCAGGCCCTGCTGCCGCTGCTCGACCCCGAGCCGGAGGCGGCGGTGGAGCTGGCCAGGGCCGGCTTCGACCTGTACCAGGAGGAGTTCCGCAGCGCCTATGACCAGGGCATGGCCGCCAAGCTGGGCCTGCCGGAGGCACAGCCCGGTGACGACGCGCTGGCGCAGGGCTGGCTGGACCTGCTGGCCAGCAGCCGCGCCGACTACAGCAACAGTTTCCGTGCCCTGGGCGAGTTCGCGGCCGATCCCGGGCACACGGCGCTGCGCCACGACCTGGTGGACCGCGCCGCCTTCGACGCCTGGGCGCGGGACTACCGCCAGCGGCTGGCCCGGGACGGCATGGCCGGCGACGAGCGCCGTGCGCGCATGATGGGGATCAACCCCAGGTACATCCTGCGCAATTACCTGGCCGAACAGGCCATCCGTACCGCGCAGGCGGGCGATTACCGGGAGATCGACCGGCTGCTGGCCCTGCTGCAGCGCCCCTTCGACGAACAGCCGGAGATGGCCGCCTATGCCGCACCCCCGCCGGACTGGGGGCGGCGGCTGGAGGTGAGTTGTTCGTCATGATCGCGGACCCCGCAGGAGGGGGCTCTGCCCGCGAACCTTGCGTGGATGCCGGTGACGCATTCGCGGCCGAAGGCCGCTCCTACAGGTGCCTGACCCGTCTCTCCGTAGGAGCGGGCTCTGCCCGCGAACCTTTCGTGGCTCAGCCCGCTCCTACGAACAAGCAACCTTGCCACATCAACAGGAGGAATCCCATGGACATCCAAACCGACGGCGAAGGCTTCCTGCTCAATCGCGACGACTGGAGCGAGGAGGTGGCGCGTGAACTGGCGCGCCGCGACGAGTTCGAGATCGACGAGCAGATCATGAAATACATCCTGGATGCCCGCCAGATGTACGAGACCGACGGTGTGGTGCCCCCCATCCGCCGTTTCGCCAAGGCCGAGGGCGTCAGCACCAAGGAGCTGTACGACATCTTCCAGAAGGGCCCCATGAAGCTGATCTGCAAGTGGGGCGGCCTGCCCAAGCCCACGGGCTGCGTCTGATCCTGCCGCGGTGGTAGCGCGCATCCACGGATGCGTGGCCGCCGCGGCGCATTTTTTTGTGACCGGGATCGCGGATTTCACCTCCTGCGTGCCCTACCCTGACCTCGATGCCGACAGGGGGGTGTCGGCGCCTAAAGACTCCCATGCCACCGGCCGCTACCCCAGGTACCGGAGGTCCCATGTCCAATACGCAGCACAAACCCGTTTCCCAGCCTACGCCCGCCGCCGCCCGCCCCGTGGCGGGTGCCCGCGCACGGGCGCTACAGGAGCGGATCAGGACCCTGCGCGAGCAGGCCCGGGAGGCCGGGAACCGGCTGCTGGAGGCCGATCCCCAGAACCAGGAGCGGCTGCTGCAGGAATGGAAACAGGCGGAACAGTCCTGCCAGCTGGCGGAACAGGAGATGGTCCTGCTGCGCGCGCAGGCACTGGGCGCCGCACCGGAAACACCGCCCGCCGCTCCGGCCAGCCCCGAGGTCTCCACCGCAATCCCCAGCGTCATGGACCCGGAACTGGGTTGGGACCGGCGCCAGGCCGCCCTGGCGGCCTTGAACCTGCTGGAACGCTCCTCGCAGCCCCTGCTGCAGAACAGCCCGATCCTGGAACGGGGCCTGGCGCTGGCCTCGGATACCGCCAACGTCACTGCCTCCAGCATCGACTTCGGCCCGCTGGTGGAGGAAGCCCCGGCACCGGCGCCACTCCCGGAAGCATCGGTACCGGCACCAGAAGCCTCGGCCCCCATGCCGGCGCCCGCCCGCCTCCCGCCGGCACCCACACGCCTGTCGCCCCAGGTCTCGCGTACGGTCGCACGAGGTCCGCGCCCGGCACCCCAGCGGAAACCCTCCCCCAAGCCCCGCTCTCCCTTCGGCACCGCCCTGCTGGCCGGTTCGCTGTTCGGCGCTGGCTGCCTGCTGGCGGCGGCGGCCTGGCAGGGCCTGCTCCCGGGCCTGCCGTAAACGCCTCGACGGCCGCGCCCCCCCTGCAGTACAGGCGGCACGGCGCCACCCGCCGATACTGTGCATGGCGCGGGTTTTATGTTCTTATTGGCGCCGGAACCGGAATGAAGATAAATAGCAACAGGTTGTGGGGATGCAGCAACAGTAGACAACCGGCTCCGCCTTCCGCTCCGGCAGCACAACAATATCGCAACAACTCGAGGAACCCTCTATGAAAACCAGGTTACGCACCACCAGCGCCGCAGTACTGCTGGCGCTGGGCGCCGCCCCGGTCATGGCCGTGGAGAATGTCGTGCTCAATGGCTTCATGACCGCCGGCGCCACCTACACGGATTCGGATACCCAGTGGTACAACGGCAATATCCGCGACGAGATCGGCTTCGAGCAGGACAGCCGTATCGGCCTGCAGGTGGCCGCGCAGATCAACCCCAGGATGAGCGTCACCGCCCAGCTGCTGGGCCGCGCCCGCGAGGAGGACTACGATGCGTTCTTCGACTGGGGCTTCGTCAGCTACGCCTTCAGCGAGACCTGGGAAGTGCGCGCCGGCAAGATCAAGTTCCCCACCTTCCTGATCTCCGACTACATCGAGGTGGGCTACGCCTATCCCTGGATCCGGCCGCCCCAGGAGGTCTACACCAGCAACCCGCTCACCGCCATCGCCGGTGCCGACGCCCTGTTCCGCGCCCGACTCGGCAACGGTGACCTGCTGCTGCAGCCCTACGTGGGCACCAGTCGCGGCCAGAGCACGGTGGTGCCGCAGGGCGCGCTGGAGATCAACCAGATGTTCCCTCCCGAGCAGCAATTTCCGTTTGGCGCCCCCGGCTCCGTGGAGTTCGTCGACTTCGAGGCCCAGAACCTGGTGGGCATCAACGCCAGCATGAACTGGGACCACTTCTCGGTGCGCGCCGGCTTCCTCAGCATCGAGGTCAGCGCCGACGCCCTGGGCGTCTCCCAGGAAGACGCCGAGTTCTGGAGTATCGGGGCCACCATGGACCTGAACAACTTCATCGGCTACGCGGAATACTTCGAGCGCGAGATCGAGGGCGGCGCCAACCTGGGCTTCCCCAACCAGAAGGGCTACTACGCCACCCTGGGCTACCGCCTGGGCAAGTGGATGCCCCACATCACCTACGCCAAGCTGGACGAGAACGGTACGCCCAGCACCTGCGGAGGTCCCGGCCAGTTCCCCTGTGGCGAGGCCCTGAAACAGGACTCCGTCACCCTCGGGGTACGCTACGAGATCGGGGCCGGCGCCGCCCTCAAGGCGGAGGCCCAGCGGGTCAGTCCCGACGGTCGCGGCCTGTTCACCGGTTACGACAAGGACGGCAACTCGGTGCTCGACGACGATGCCATGATCTACAGCATCGCCATCGACGTCGTGTTTTAAGGGGGGCTCAGGATGAAAATCATACGGACGTTTGCAACCCGCACCCTGATGGCCGCCGGCCTGTTGCTCGGCGCCGCCTGTGCCCAGGCCGAACTGGCCATCATCGCCCACCCGGGCAACCCGCTGAACAGCATCGAACAGTCCGAGGTGGAACGCATCTTCCTGGGCCGCTCCCGTTCCTTCCCCGGCGGTGGCACGGTCAAGCCGGTGGACCAGGCACCGGGCAATGCCATGCGCGAGAAGTTCTTCGCAAGCGTATTGAACATGACCGAGGCCCAGGTGACCGGCTACTGGTCACGACGCATGTTCTCCGGCAAGGGCACGCCGCCGGACACCCTGGCCGACGACCTGGCGGTCAAGGCCCGGGTGGCCAGCGACCCGGCCAGCCTTGGCTATGTCCGCGAGGACGTGGTGGACAGCTCGGTGAAGGTGCTGCTGCTGCTCCCCTGAGAGCAGGGGCATCACGGCAAGAAAAAAGCCCGGCCATTGGCCGGGCTTCTTTTTGCCAGCGCATGCCTCAGCGGCAGGTGGACAGGAAACGCGCCGAGGGCCCCTTGCAGGGGTCGGCACTGAATTCCACGTCCGTGGCCCCCTCCGCCTGGGCGGCACGGGCCTCGCCGGGACGCGCCTGGCGGAAGGCCGCCACCGGGTCCGCGGTGCCCGCCACCGGCGCAGGGGCGGCCTCCTCCGCGGTGGAGGATACCTCTTCCGTGAGACGGGCGGCCTCGACCGATGCGGCCTGCTGTTGCGCCGCCTCGAGTTCCTGCTGACGCTGGGCCGCCAGGGCCGCCTGGCGTTCCCGCTCCGCCTGAGCCGCCGCTTCCGCGGCCTCCCGTTGCGCCTCGGCCTGGCGCGCCACTTCCGCCGCCTGGCGTTCCTGCTGCCGCCGGGCCGCCAGGGCCGCCTGACGTTCCCGTTCCGCCTGGGCGGCCCGCTCCGCCGCCTCGCGACGGGCCTGGGCCTGGCGGGCCTCCAGTGCCTGGCGCTGGGCGCTCTCCTGTTCCGCCGCCAGGGCCGCGGCCTGTTCCTCGGCCTCGCGACGGGCCTGCTCCGCCTCCCGAATGCGCTGGGCCTCCTGCTCGGCTTCGAGCGCCGCGCGGCGCTCGCGGGCCTGGCGGGCCGCCTCCTCGGCCGCCCGTACCCGTTCCCGGGCCTCGCGGGCCGCCTCCAGGGCGACCGAGGCACGGTCCTCCGCCTCCACGGCCTGCTCCGCCTGGGGCAGTGCATCGTCTGCGGGCCGCGAGTCACTCCCCCCGCCGCCAACCATCCAGATCACCACGCCCAGGGCGATCACCCCCACCCCGATGAGCAGGGGCTTGAGGCTGAGGGACTGCTCGGGAACGGGTTCCGGTGCAGTCGCCAGCAATTCCGCCTTTGCGGCCCGCAGGTGCTCCGCCACGCTGGCAGCCCGCGCCTCGCGGCTGGGTACGCCGTCCTTGTGCTTGAGATCATCGTTCATGATGTAACCACTCTCCAGTGATTCCGCCTGGCCGCCCCTGGCGGGGTTGGTTTACAGGTCGACACCCCAGTTCAACTGGTCTCCGAGCCCCTGGCGCGCTTCATCCGCCTCCCGGGAGGCTTCCGCTTCCATGGCCTGCTGCGCAACCAGCGCGGCCTGACGCTCTCGCTCGGCCCGTGCAGCCCGGTCCTCCGCCTCGCGGCGGGCCTGGGCCTGGCGGGCCTCCAGTGCCTGGCGCTGGTTGGCCTCCTTGGCAGCGGCCAGCTCCGCCGCCAGTGCCTCCGCTTCCCGGCGGGCCTGCTCCGCCTCCTGGGCACGCTGCGCCGCCTGTTCGGCCTCGAGGGCCAGACGGCGTTCGCGGGCCTCCTGCGCCGCCGCCTCCGCTGCGCGGATCCGCTCCCGGGCCTGCCGGGCACGCTCCCGGGCTTCCACCAGGGCAGCGGAGGGCTCGGCCTCGGGCGTCACGGGTTCCAGTGTCGCGGGACCGGGTAGCGCTGCTGCGGACGGCAGCTCCTCAGGGGCCTTCCCGCCACTGAATACCATCCACAGGACGACCGCCACCGCAATGACGCCGACCCCGACAAGCAGGGGTCTCACACTGGACGACTGTTGCGGCGCCGACACAGGCGTGGCCGACAAAATCTCCGCCTTGGCCGCCCGCAGACGCTCATTGACGCTGGCGGCCCGCTCCTCCCGTTCGGCATTGGCGCCACCAAGCCCCTTGTTGCTCGTTTCACCACTCATGCTGTTCACCCCCCGTACCCCGGGCTTGCGCCCTATTGCGGACAGGGTCCGCCACGACCCTCCGGGACGCGGGTCCATGTCCAGCTGCTGATGCATCAGCAGGGTCATCGGCCGATCGACCGTGATCTTGACGCCCTCAGGGCTGGCCCCGGTGGGGCAGCGCCAGGTACTGGCGGCCGCGCATCTCCGCCAGCCGGCTGGCGGTACGGGCGAACAGCCCGCCCAGCCGGTCACCCTGGTACAGGTCCTCCGGTTCCGCCGCGGCGCTCAGCACCAGCTTCACCCGGTGCTCGTACAGGGTATCGACCAGGTGGATGAAACGCCGGGCCGCCTCGTCGCACCCCTCCCGGAAACAGGGCACGTCCTCCAGCAGCAGGGTATGGAACAGCCGCGCCAGCTCCAGGTAGTCGCGGGCCGAGCGGGCCTCGCGACACAGGGAATCGAAATGGAACCAGGCCACCCCCTCCGCCAGCACCCGCGCCGGCAAGGGGCGGCCATGGATGGCCAGCGTCTCGTCCCGTCGCGGCCGGCGCGGCAGCAGCGCCTGCCACTGCCCTTCCAGCCAGTCCCGGGTCGCGCCATCGAGACCCACCCGGTAGGTCCCGCCCAGCTCCAGGGTCCGGGTGCGGTAGTCCGTCCCGGACTCCAGCCACACCACCTCCAGGTGGCGCTGGAGGCGCGCGATGGCCTGCTGGAAGCGCTCGCGCTGCAGGCCGTCGCGATACAACTGGTCCGGTTCGAGATTCGAGGTGGTGACCAGGGTGATGCCCTGCTCGAACAGGGCCTTGAGCAGGCCATCGAGCAGCATGGCATCGGCGATGTCTTGGACATGGAATTCATCCAGGACCAGGACCCGCAGTTCCGCCGCCAGGCGGCGGGCGATGATGACCAGGGGATTGGGGGTCTTGGGCAGCTCGCCCAGCTGCTGGTGCACCGACAGCATGAAGCGGTGGAAATGCACGCGGCGCTTTTCCGGGAAGGGCAGGCAATCGAAGAAACTGTCCACCAGGTAACTCTTGCCGCGTCCCGGGCCACCCCAGAGATAGAGGCCCCGCACCGGCCGGTTCGCCAGGCCCGGCAGCCGCCACCAGGCACGCGCCGGGCCGCTGGCCAGCAGCTCCTCGTAGAGCCGCTGGGTGAGATCCACCACCCGGGCCTGGGCCGGATCGGGCAGAAAGCCCTCCCGACGCAGGTCGGCCTGGTAGCGGACCCGCGGGGTCACCGTTGACTCCCGCCGGGACGCGGGCGGACCCTGGCCAGGCCGTTCCTCACGACGGGCGGCCGGGGTCCTTGCCGGGCATGCGCATATAGAAGCCCTCCGTCCGCAGTCGCTCCTGCAACGCGTCCTCGCCGTCGCGGGGCGGCATCTGCAGGTAATAGCCCTGCTCCCGGAGCTGATGGCGGACCTGCTCCCCGTCGGCCTGGGCCAGGGTCCGCTGCGGCGTGAGTTCGAGACTCAGCACGTGCTCCAGCTCACCCAGCAGTTCCAGCAGGGCGGCGGGCACGCGGCTGAACTCGCCTTCCCGCTCCACGTACAGGTAGGTATCGGCCTTGTTGCGGCCCTTGTAGATCACACAATGCATGGCGGGGGATCCCGAGATGGCTGCGGCGCGCAGTGTAGTACAGCCGCCGCCCGCGCGCACCTGACGGACCGGCGCCGGTCCGCTAGAATGCGGCCTTTCCCTTGCCGGAAACCCGCGCCATGTCCGATTGCCTGTTCTGCCGCCCCTGCCAGACCCTGCTCGAAAACGAGCTGGTGTTCGCCCGCTACGACGACTTCCCCGTCAGCCCCGGCCACCTGCTGCTCATCCCCCGCCGCCACGTGGCCAACTACTTCGACCTGACCGCGGAGGAAAAGCAGGCCCTGTGGCAGCTGCTGGACGAGGCCAAGGCGCGGCTCGACCGCGAACACCAACCGGGCGGCTACAACGTCGGCATCAACTGCGGCCCGGTGGCGGGCCAGTCGGTGCCCCACGTGCACCTGCACCTCATGCCCCGCTACGCCGGCGACGTGCCCGACCCGCGCGGCGGCGTGCGGGCGGTCATCCCCACCAGGCAGAAATACCATGATCAGCTGGCTTAAGAATCCATCATTGCAAGACCCCGCCTGCAGGAGCGGCGCAAGCCGCGAACATTCGCGGCTTGCGCCGCTCCCACGGCACCCAGTCCGGAACGCACTGGCGATACCCGCCAACGGCCACACGCTGAATCCAAACCGGAATCCAATCCACCCATGAAACTCGTATCCTTCAACACCAACGGCATCCGTGCCCGCCCCCACCAGCTGGAGGCGCTCACGCAACGCCATGCGCCCGACATCATCGGCATCCAGGAGACCAAGGTGGCCGACGAGCTGTTCCCCCTGGACATGGTGGAGGCGCTGGGCTACCGCGCCCACTTCCACGGCCAGAAGAGCCACTACGGCGTCGCCCTGCTGTCGCGCACGGCCCCCCTGCGGGTGCAGCGCGGCTATCCCTTCGACGGCGAGGACTCGCAGCGCCGCCTGATCACCGGGGTCTATGCCACACCCGGCGGGAAGGAGATCACCGTCATCAACGGTTACTTCCCCCAGGGCGAGAGCCGTGACCATGAATGGAAGTTTCCCGCCAAGCGCAAGTTCTACGCCGACCTGCTGCGCTACCTGGAAGAGAACTTCCGCCCCGACCAGCTGCTGGTGGTGATGGGGGATTTCAATGTCGCGCCCCTGGACCTGGACATCGGCATCGGCGAGGACAATGCGAAGCGCTGGCTGAAGACCGGCAAGTGCAGCTTTCTGCCGGAGGAACGGGAGTGGCTGCAGACCCTCACGGCCTGGGGCCTGGGCGACAGCTTCCGGCAGCTGCATCCGGAGGTGAACGACCGCTTCAGCTGGTTCGACTACCGCAGCCGTGGCTTCGAGCGCGAGCCGCGTCGCGGCCTGCGCATCGACGCCCTGCTGGCCAGCGCCCCGCTGCTGGAACGCTGCACCGCCGCCGGCATCGACTACGACATCCGCGCCATGGAAAAGCCCTCGGACCACTGCCCGGTGTGGGCGGAGTTCGACCTGTAGGAGCGGCCTCCGGCCGCGAATGCGTTACCGGTACCCCAGGCTGTTCGCGGGCAAAGCCCGCTCCTACAGAGGCTTGTACAGGCACCTGTAGGAGCGGCCTTCGGCCGCGAACCGGCAACCTCCGGACCTTTCGCGGCCAGAGGCCGCTCCTACAGGGTATGGATCTCCAGCCCCAGGTCCTTGCACAGATCCAGCTGCCCGCC
>OBJA01001936.1_pt1 | contig 12941 bp, 15 predicted proteins | sample 1519751 | NCBI WGS metagenome assembly OBJA01 (sample SAMEA3881238, study PRJEB22517) | soil metagenome | biome: lake sediment; feature: soda lake sediment; material: sediment, water from around vicinity | place: India | collected 2013-12-23 | depth 3 m
CACCGGGCCAGGTAGCGCCCGGTCACCAGACCGGGCGAGGATTGAAACCTCAAGTTCGGCGCCTGCTGTCGCTTGAGCCTGTAGTAGCGCCCGGTCACCAGACCGGGCGAGGATTGAAACTTGATGCCATTGTAAGAGCGAATATCACGGCGGCGGTAGCGCCCGGTCACCAGACCGGGCGAGGATTGAAACTCGCTCAGATGTAACAACAACCAGATTCTGGCAGGTAGCGCCCGGTCACCAGATCGGGCAAGGATTGAAACGATTGGCTCCACGGAACTAAGGAGCTCGTCAAGATAACCGGTGTGGCTCGGGAAATTAAGGCATTTCGATTCTCGCGAATCGTTCTTGAAATTCTATTCTCGATTGCATATCATCTCAACGAGTTTCGATAAGAAAGGATACCCATGCGACCATCTGTTGTGCTTGACATGAAACGAAGCGCGGTGCGTGAAGCGGTAAGCCGCTTCCGTACCGCGAACCCGCGTGTCTTTGGTTCGGTGTTGCATGGCACTGACCATGATGGCAGCGACATCGATCTTCTGGTCGATGCACTACCTGGTGCGACACTGTTCGATCTTGGTGGTCTGCAAGTCGAGCTGGAATCGCTGCTCGGCCTCCACGTCGATCTGCTGACGCCTGGCGATCTGCCGCCTAAGTTCCGGGCAAAGGTGCTCGCGGAGGCGCGACCGATATGAGTGAGAACCGCCTGACCGATTACCTCGACCACATGCAGCAGGCCGCTACCGATGCCTGCAGCTTCGTGGAGGGCTTGGCCAAAGAGGATTTCCTTGAGGACAAGCGGACTCAACAGGCTGTCATCATGAGCCTCCTCATCATAGGCGAGGCCGTCACAAAGGTGATGGATGGGCATGCCGAGTTCATCCAAGCACATGCGCAGGTGCCGTGGCGCAATATGCGAGGCATGCGCAACCGAATCGCCCACGGTTACTTCGACATCAACCTCGATGTGGTGTGGGATACCGTGCAGGCAGCATTACCGGAGTTACTCAAGCTACTGCCTACCGTGCGACAGGATGCCGACCATGAAGATCACAATGACGATGGGATGAAACATGACTGACAACAAGCCACCGATGTTCGGCCCTTCTTTCGTAATCGACACGGCTAGTCATGAGCCACGTTCCTGTAAGTCGATACTGATGAAGACATGAGCCGCAGCCGCCGTAAAATACCCATTGTCGGGCACGCGACCTGCCGCAGCGAGCGAGAGGATAAAAAGCTTTGGCATCAGCGCTGGCGCACCCGTGAGCGGATAGCGCTGGCCAGCGTATCGCCGGAGGCTTTGAGTGCTTATTTGTCCCTGCTGGAAAATCAGATCAGCAATGTCTGGTCGATGGGTAAGGATGGTCGCTCATACTGGTCCATCAAGCGCCAGGCTGCCACGGCGGATCGCATCGCCAACCACAAGGGACGCAACCTACAAGAATGCGCTTCGCTCAAGAAGCGCCTGCTGCGCAAGTGGATGAGCAAATGAGCATGTCCAGTGTCAAGGCGCTGGTGAGCATGGGCGCGGATCATAGACGAAGCAGAATTTCCCGCTGGCTACGAAGGGACGGCAATACCCAAAGCTCATTCGGCCAGAGAGGTAGTAGAAGTTATGCAGCGATGCAGGAATGTATCGACCAGGCGTGAGATAGGCCGTGTTGATTGGCTATGCGCGTATCTCGACGCAGGATCATAACTTGGAGCTGCAACGCAAAGCCCTGATTACAGCCGGATGCAAGAAGATCTTCGAAGACAAAGTGAATGGCACGCGGGCAGACCGGCCTGGTTTGGCTAAGATGCTCGAAGTGCTGCGCGAGGGCGACACTCTGATTGTCTGGAAGCTCGATCGATTAGGTCGGCCGGTCAAGCAACTGGTTGATCTGATCAGCGATCTGCACAAGCATGGTGTCGAGTTCAGGAGCCTCACAGACTCCATCGACACCAGTACCCCATCCGGTCGCTTCTTCTTCCACATCATGGTGAGCCTGGCCGAAATGGAGCGCGAATTAACCGTCGAGCGCACCCGCGTTGGACTGGAAGTCGCCAAGCAGCTCGGCCGCAAGGGTGGCCGCAAGCCGAAAATGACCGACAGCAAGATCGAGTCGGCCAAGGAGCTGCTGGCCAGTGGTATGCCGCCCAAGGATGTAGCCAAGAACCTTGGCGTGTCCATTCCTACGTTGTATCGCTGGGTGCCTGCCTCAGCGCAGGTTTAGTGTACAATTTTCCGTTTTCTGAGACGTCCCCCTTTAGCTCCATCTATCGGTCTATGTTGTGAGTTAGTAGCGTCCAATCACCCGATCAGGTAAGGATTGATAAACGCTATACCACCCGGATTCCCTGTCTCATGTTTTGTACCATGCGCAGTACATAGCGCCATTCGCATTTATCCCAAGGGGTGAAGCGCGGTAGCTGGAACAGGTCACTATCCTGCCGGGCAGGACCCCATGCGGTTGAAACAGCCGCTTCAAATCCGGCATCCTTGATCATTTTTACGTGTGCAGACAAATAATCTTTTCCCGGTTTACCGTTCGGGTAGGCGAACAGGTACAAGGGTGTACCGATGATGCTTCGAGTTTTACCTTGTCTTCTGCTATTTCGGTGCGTGCGGCGGCATCATCGATGCTGGCGAGAATCGGGTGGGTGAGGGTATGGCCGCCTATTTCCATTCCTGCATCGTGCAGTTGCTGAATTTGCGCTGAGGCCATCATGAGATTGTCCGGTAGCTTGACGGCGAAAATAATAAGGAAGGCTAGGGTGGGTGTGTTCACGTAACACGAGGTTTTTCAAGGTTCACAGGCCCGAGATGACAGATGGCAAACACTGCCGTGTCGCTCAATCAATATATGAAAATATTAATAAAGATATTCATTAATATTGTTTCACATTATTTGCATGGGCATCTATAGTTGCGGCGTTGTTTGAAATGACTACGGAACAATATCATGATGAATGATGCTCACCATCAGGCCATTCCCACGAGCAGAGCCACTGAAACATTACCCAAGTCTGCGCTGGCCGCTCTGCAATAAGTAGCAGTCTTAGAACATGCAAGGGCAAGCTGTTTACTCGCATATCAGAACGCATCACGGATTTTGAAACTCGATATCTGACAAACATCAATCACCACAGCACTTTTGCAATATTTATTTGAGGAGATCTTATGACAACCTTACGGCTGGGCGACACTGCTCCGGATTTCATTCAAGAATCCAGTGCAGGCCTTATTCATTTCCATAAATGGCTGAGAGATAGCTGGGGCGTTCTCTTTTCGCATCCCGCTGACTATACTCCGGTGTGCACTACTGAACTTGGCGCTACCGCAAAATTGGCTGATGAGTTCAAAAAACGCAATGTCAAGGTCATCGCGCTGTCTGTAGATCCTGTTGCGTCGCATCTGGGTTGGATCAAAGATATCAATGAAACCCAAAGCACCGAGGTCAATTTCCCCATTTTGGCGGATGCAGACAAAAAGGTATCCACACTGTATGACTTGATACATCCGAATGCCAGCACCACTGCGACGGTACGCTCGGTATTTGTGATCGATCCTGCCAAGAAAATCCGTTTGACGTTTACTTATCCCGCCAGTACTGGTCGCAATTTCAATGAGATTCTGCGGGCCATTGATTCTTTACAGTTGACGGAATACTACAGTGTAGCAACCCCTGCCGATTGGAAAGATGGTGATGATGTTGTCATCGTGCCTTCGATTGTGGATCCAGAAGTTCTGAAATCCAAATTTCCAAAAGGCTTCAATGCGATCAAGCCATACCTGAGAATCACGCCGCAACCCAACAAGTAAGATCAACCAACATCGCACACAATTTCATCATCTGGCGGTATTACCGCCATACGTAAAACATTCCCCTCCCTCGTCTGGAAAGACACCGGCAACCCTCTGGTTGCCGGATTTTTTTCCCGAATTTCTTTTACTCAGTTAAACCTGAACTGCGGTTTCTACGATTATCCGGGGTTTGCCTGATTGTCTATAGGGTATTCAGATAGATCCACGGATAGATGCCCCGGTCGTGTCCATCGTTGAATACCAGCTGGAGGCCGTAACCCATGGCATTGATAGCGGTAACACGTACATCAGGATCGATCTCGCGGATATCACCCCGCAGGCGCGCTGCACGGCACCAGGCACAGGGGCAGGCCTGGCGCAGATCGCGATGATGCAAGTGGCTAATCGTGCCATCGCTCCAGCGGATTTCGAGTAATGCTGCCGCAGCAATGTTATGAATGACCAGGGGCGTTATGCTTTTGGCGGGAGTGGCACTTATGGTCATTTTCTCGTATCCGGGGAAAGCGCGAGTTGTGCGAGTGCGATACGTACGGCTTTCCGTACTTCCGGGTCGGGGTCATCCAGCGCGACTGTGAGGGCTGTTCTGGCCGGTGAGACTGCGGAAGGAATGTCCGCCATTTCACCAAGTGCAAGCGCCACTTCCTTGCGCAAGTTGCCAATGGCGTGATTGAGCAAGGTGGTCAGTGTTGTTACCGCGGCAGCGTAGCGCAGGCGGCCCAAGGCTCTGGCTGCCTGCAGACGGACCTGCCAGTAATCGTCATCGAGTGCCGCCAGCAGTGCGGCACCCGCCTGTTGTTGGCGCAGTTTGCCCAGGGTGTTAGCGGCTTCTTCACGCACCCGCCAGTCTGGATCGTGCAATGCCATTTGCAGTGCTGCCAGCGTGCCATCGTCACCGCCCAGGCCCAATGCACCGGCAGCAGCGCGGCGTACTCCGGCATCGTCATCATCGCGCAACCGTCGCGCAAGCTCCGGCAATGCCGGCTGGTGTTTGAGCCAACCGAGCACAGCGACTGCTTCACGGCGTACTCCGGCATCGCTGTCGTCCAGAGCATTTAGGGCTTGCGGGACCACCTCCGGCAGACGCAATTCGCGTAAGGCATGCCAAACGGCAGTACGCACGAACGCATCCTCGTGAATTACCCAGTCGAGCAGGAGGGTGCCGGCCCGGGCGTTTTTCAGTTCACCAAGGCTGTGCGCCGCACGTTCCCGCACATCCGTTATCGGGTCGGTCAGCGCGCTGCACAGTGCGGTTACCACTATTGTGTCATCCCATCCTTCGAGCAGGGCGGCTGCTTCCATGCGCACAGCGGCATCGGCATCGTGCCCAAGCGCGTCAATTAATAGCGGCAGGGCTTTTTCTTCCTCGAGATCGACCAGTTTGATCAGGGCGATGCGGCGTACACCGGGATCAGCATCGCGCAGGTGCGACAGCAGAATATTGATTTCTGTATCAAAGGCATTCGTCATAGGGTGATTCGTGGTGTTGTAAAAGTCTCTGAGTGGCGCTTGCCGGGAAGATCCGGAAAGGCTGGGTGTGGCTGCCTGTTTTCTTCATGACGCAACAGGTCGAAACAGTGACGCTTGAGACGGGCGAACCGGGTGCTCGTCATTAACTGCATGCTCCGCGGGCGCGGGAAGTCGAGATTCAGTTCTTCCAGGATACGACCGGGCCGCGGGCTCATCACCAGTACGCGGTCGGCGAGAAACAGTGCTTCATCGATATCGTGGGTGACGAATACGACGGTGGTGCAGATATGGTTCCACAGATGGAGCAGTAGTTCCTGCATATTGAGGCGTGTCTGCGCGTCGAGGGCACCGAAGGGTTCATCCATCAGGAGCAGGCGCGGCTGGTTGATCAGCACGCGAGCAATCTCGACGCGCTGCTGCATGCCTCCGGAGAGCTGGCTGGGCCAGCATTGGGTGACATCGCCGAGTCCCACCAGATCAAGGATCTCTCGTGCCTGTCGGTGGCGATCGGCTTTGCTGGTGCCGCGCATCTTGAGCCCGAAGGCGACATTATCAAGCACGTTGCGCCAGGGCAGCAATGTAGGATGCTGGAATACCAGGCCCCGCTCCGGTGAAGGGCCGTCGATAGTGAGGTCGTCGACCAGCAGGGTGCCGCTGCTGTGGCGCAGGTGACCGGCGAGCATGCCCAGTAACGTTGATTTGCCACAACCGGAAGGGCCGAGGATGCAGATGAATTCGCCGGGTGTGACGGTGAAACTGAGGTCATGCAACGCTTCAAGACGATTCTTCTCTTCGCCCAGATACAGCGACAGGTGTTCAATATCGATGCGGCCGGGTAGTTCACGGGTAGTCATGCGGTTTTTCCTTGTGTGCGGTACCACGGGGTGGCGAGAGCACCGAGGCGCTTTACCAGGGCACTGCTGCCCATGCCGAGCAGGCCGATCAGCAGCATACCGACGACGACGTCGGGATAGTTCTGGATCACGTAGGATTCCCAAGTGTAGTAGCCGATACCGAACTGACCCGAAATCATCTCAGCGGTAACCAGGCAAAACCACGAGGTCCCCATACCGATAGCGAGGCCGGTGACGATACTGGGCGCCGCACCCGGCAGGATCACTTCACGCAGAATTGCCGTCGGTTTTGCGCCGAGGCTGTGCGCCGAAGCGATCAGGCGTTTGTCGACCGCTTCTACACCGTGGATGGTGTTGAGCAGGATGGGAAACAGGGCACCGGTAAAGGTGATAAAAATCATTGAGAGTTCCGAGGACGGAAACATCAGAATCGCCAGGGGAATCCATGCGACTGCGGGTATCGGCCGTAACAATTCCAGCGGTGGTAGCAGCAGATCTTCGGCACGGCGCCAGCGACCGATGGCCAGGCCCAGCACTACACCCACCAGCACTGCCACCAGGTAGCCGCTGAAAACACGACCGAGGCTGCTACCCAGATGCTGCAACAGTTTATTCGACTGCAGCAGTGCCCATGCTGCTTCCAGCACTGACATGGGTGTGGGCACGTGTTCGAAGGTAATCAGGTCGAATGTGAGGTGATGCGTTGATGCGATCTGCCAGAACAGCAGGCAGGCGGCCACCGAGGCGAAGCGCAGGGCCCAGCGGCAGGTGAGGGGGTAATTTGCATGCATGGTTTTAGTGTTCCACCAGTTGCCGGTTCACGTCCGCGAAATCGTATACTTTACCACCGTTGGCATCTGCAAACCTGTCGGCATGGCCTTTCAGGAGGAAGGCATTCAGTTTGCCATCTGCGCTGCGTACAAACCAGGCATGGTGGGCCAGCAGCTTGATGCCGGTATCGGCAGCATGAGCGTAGATTGCACGGATATTCGCACCATTGCGTTCCAGTTCGCTGAGCGCGTTCAGTGCTGCCTCAGGTGAGGCGTAGTGGCGCACCTTTTTCTCACCGCGTACCCAGATCTGTGCCAACCGCCTGAAATCAGTGATCGGTTTGCCAGTCTCCGCATCTTTGGCCTGCAAGGGAAGCGGCGCATAGTCTCGAAGCTGCTTCTCATAGTCCAGTCCGGCCTCTTTAAAGGCGGTACGGATGAAACGATCATCGATGAAACGGTCGGTGTCCAGGCTGTGATCAGTGCGCTTGAGCAGTTTCAGTGTCTCGATCGATGTGGCCACGGCCTGCCGATACTCTGGTTTCCAGCTCAGATCTCGGGTTTGCAATCCGAGCGGGCCGTGGAACAGATAATTTACCTCGGCTTCGATGCCTGATACCTGTTCGATCAGTTCACTGTATTTTTCCGGTTCAGCGGAGATCAGGCTGTTGGCTTCCAGCACGGCGCGCAGGTAGGCGACGACGATTTCCGGGTATTTTTCCGCATAGACTGAATTGACCAGTACGCCGTGAAGAGTAGGTGCGTTGGTTTCTGATCCGTCTAGAATCTTGCGTGCAAAGCCACGATTCGGGAACAGTTCAGCAAAGGGTACAAAATCAGCATGGGCATCGATACGGTTGCTGCGTAGCATGGAACCGGCAATTTCCGGTGACTGGGCGATAATGCGTACATCTTTCTCCGGATCCCAGCCTTGTGTCCGGATTGCTCGCAGCAACATACCGTGAGCGGTCGATGCAAACGGTACCGAGATAGTCTTGCCCTTGAGCTCCGATAATGATTGTACCGATGAAGCAGCTGGGACCACGATACCATTGCCGCTACCAAATGTGCTGCCCGACAGTACACTGATGAACAGGCTGCGCTTGCCGGCGTCGAGGTGGGCGATGCCGTTGAACGAACCGGGAAAATCCGCCATCACACCAATATCCAGCTTGCCAGCCACCATTTCATTGGTCAGTGGTGCGCCGCTGGTGAAATTTTTCCATTCGACCTGATAGTTCACGTTTTTATATTTGCCATCGTGCGGCAAGTATTTTTCCAGCAGCTTTTCCTCACGGATGACGAGCCCGCCAGCGGCGCAGTTGATTGTTGTATCCTGGGTACCGATGGCAATGCGAATGGTCTCGGCATGTGCCATCGTCACGCCAAGTGTCAGCATCAGGCCGGTAAATGCGGAGCAAAAGGGCGTGGACCAGTAAGGGGACTGTTTCATGGTTTTCTCCTGAGCATTTTTGTTCCTGTCATTTTTCGCTGTGGCACTGTTTCCGTTTCAGCGCAGCAGATAGGGAATATCCACCTTCACGGCACCGGTCGGGCAGTCGGTTTCGCATGGCATGCAGTACCAGCATTCATCGAATTGCATGAAGGCTTTTTGCGTTATCGGGTTGATGGCGAGCAGATCAAGAGGGCAGACCTCGACACAGACATTGCAGCCTTTATGGGCGATGCATTTTTCCTCATCAATAGTTACGGGTGCGTTCGAGCGCGCGAAAATATCGTGGGGACGATAACTCATGATTTACTCCTTAGCTAATTGCATGCGAGGCGATGCGCAGCCTGCTGTAAGCGCCGCGCTCATCGTTGTCGAGAGGGATCAGGTAGGGTTCCACGTCACGCTTGAAACTGGTCATGGCGCCGCGGCTGTCTTTTTTCAGGTGTGTATGGCAAAACCATTCGGCATCGTTGCGCTGCGGGTGATCAACGCGGTAGTGGTAGAGACCCCAGCGACTCTCGCGCCGGAATAGCGACGCACGTGCAGCCATTTCGGCACAATCGCGGATCGCGTGAACTTCAAGTGCCCGCATTAATTCGTGCGGATTGTGCGCCTTCAGTTGATCGAGATCGTTGCTGATTTCCGCGAAACGCTGCAGGCCGATCTCCATCTTTCGCGTTACCTTCGGTGGCTGCAGATAATCATTGACGAAACGGCGTAACTTGTACTCAACTTGTGCCGGTGCCAGGCCGTTGTCGCGTTGTAAAGGTGCCCGGATGCGGGTGTATTCCCGTTCGGCCTGTTCGATGTCGATGGCACTGAAGTCGCGGTCAGCAACGAAATCGGCGGCATTCTCACCCGCGAACCAGCCATAGGTGAAGGCACCCAGCATATAATTGTGCGGTACCGCGGCCATGTCACCGGCGGCATAGAGGCCGGGTACCGTTGTTTCGGCGCGCTCGTTGACCCATACGCCTGACGCGCTATGACCGCTGCAGAAGCCGATCTCGGAGATGTGCATCTCGACCATGTCATGGCGGTAGTCAGTATCTCGGTGGGCGTGAAAGCGGCCGCGGCTCGGGCGTTCATTGCTGTGCAGGATGTGTTCGATGGTCTGGATCGTTTCCTCGGCCAGATGGTTGAGCTTCAGGAACACCGGGCCGTTACCACCTTGCAGTTCCTGATAGAACTCCCACATCATCTGTCCGCTCCAGTAGTCGCATTCAATGAAGCGTTGGCCACGGTTGTTGGCAGTATAGCCACCGAGTGGTCCGGTGACGTAGGCGCAAGCCGGACCATTGTAATCTTTGATCAGCGGATTGATCTGGAAGCATTCGAGATTGGCCAGCTCGGCGCCGGCGTGATACGCCATCGCATAGCCGTCACCGGCATTAGTCGGGTTCTCATAGGTGCCCATCAGGTAACCCGACGCCGGCAGGCCGAGACGACCAGCGGCACCGCAGCAGAGAATCACCGCTTTGGCACGGATCAGATGAATATCACCATTGCGGCAATCGAAGCCGATCACACCATTGATGCTGCCGTTTGCGGCGATCAGCAGTCGCGTGGTGACAATGCGGTTGCTGATCGCGATGCGCGACCGTTTTAGCTGGCGGTAGAGCACTTTCTTGATGTCGTGCCCTTGCGGCATGGGCAACACGTAGCTGCCCATGTGGTGTACTTTTTTCACAGCGTAGTCGCCAGTTTCGTCTTTCTCAAACTTGACGCCCCAGCGGTCGAGCTGCTCGATCGTGGCAAAGCTATGCTTCGCATAGGCATAGACTGTCGCCTGGTTGACGATACCATCATTGGCGATAGTGATTTCCTTGGTGTACTGCTCTGGTGTTGCGTGGCCGGGAATGATAGCGTTGTTAAGGCCATCCATGCCCATACTGATGGCACCGCTGCGCTTGACGTTGGCTTTGTCGATCAGCAGTATGTTCAACGCCGGGTTACGCTCTTTCGCCTTGATCGCTGCCATCGGGCCGGCAGTACCGCCGCCGACCACGACGATGTCATAGTTATGTTCGTGAATTATACTGTTCATGTGGAACTTCGCCGTTCACGGTCGATACGAAGCTGGTACTGGAAGGCATCGCCACGGTAGTAAAGATGTTCGAAATCGATCGGTGTACCGTCGGTGTCGTAGGTCAGGCGTTCGATACGCATGACCGGCGATTTTTCCTTGACGGGCAGCATGTGGACCAGATCACCCTCCGCCAGTACCGCGTTAATGGTGAGATCGGCGTGGCCGAGCGGGATACCGCAATCGTTCTCGAGGATCAGGAAGATGTCGCGCGTCATCAGATCAGCTTTTTCCAGCTTGATACCGATTTCCTGCGGCAACCATGTGATTTCCAATGATATCGGCTCGCGGTTGATCAGCCGTACCCGCTTGATTTCGGTGACTTTGCAGCGGTCTGGCAGGTGCAGTTTTTCTGCTACTGTTTTCGATGCAGTGATGTATTTGAAGCTGTGAAGTTGGTTAGTCACTTCGAGACCATGCTGCGACAGCGACTCTGCCAGTCCCTGTAGCGTGGTCACGTTCTGAAAGGCCTTGGGCTGAGTAACGAAGGTGCCTTTACCATGTCGTTTGTAGATCAATCCTTCTTTTTGAAGGTCGTTGAGTGCTTGGCGTACGGTGATACGACTGATACTCAAGTATTGCATTAATCCATTTTCGGAAGGAAGGCGACTCAATGGAGGATAGGTTCCGTCGAGAATGCGCTCGCGCAGCAGCTTCCAAAGCTGTGTATAGAGCGGTATCCCGGAATGTGGAGCCAACTGCATTTTCTTTGTCTGTGCCATCTGATAGATTTTTTTCTTACTTGTTATAACAAGTGTCAAAATTGTAGGTTGATGCCGGAAGAGAAAGAACCAATTTTTATTGATAAGTATTTCAGCTGGAAGAATAAGGAGTGTCCATGCGCTTGGGTCCTGTGCTACAAGTGGTACTGGATTTGAGTGCGAATTTCCGTCATCTTGGCATCGCGCCGGTCAGCCCCGATGAGACCGACCCTCAACCTCAGACTGAGCCTTTCCAGCGAACCAGAGAAACGATAGATGATGTCGATGTCGGTTTCGCGAGTATCGGTAGCACCTTTACGCTGATAGCTGGCGTAGCTCAACGCAGCAGATATCCAGTTACTGAGGTTTACTTCCAGCCCTACCTTGTAGGCGTTGCCGGGTGTGCTGTTTTCCATAGTCTGTACCATTGAGTTGGTAAAGATGGGGCCGGTGGAGAAGGTGAAAGGTGATAGGAGTCCGCCGTGGTTGAACGCATTGTGGTCGTTCCTTACATAATTCCAAGCCGCATAGAGTGTAGCGAAACCTTTGTTGAGTGAGGTACGTAGTCCGCCAATGTTAGTATTGATTTTTCCGAGTATTGAATCTCCGTGGTCTCGTTCATGAATCAGTTGTGCGGTGATGTGGCAAGTGTTATTACGCTGAATACTAAAACTGCGATCGACTTGGAAGTACATCAGGTGGAATTGCTCAGGGATCAGATACCACCATCCCCGCAGTGCAGTAGTGTTTATCTCGTAATCAGCACCGGCGGCCCATACCCCACGTCCGGGTGCACCGGTGTTATGGAAGCGATTCGCCGAGAATTCCACGATATCTGAAAACCGGTCATCGGGGCGTCCTTTGATCCGATCCAGATAGAGTGCATTCAAGGTCAGTCCGTTTCGATTTTTTCTGGTATAGGCTACTCCCTCGTAAGCAATGGGGACCATGAATGCATCGCTTGGATTGGCGAACGGCGTATTGACCAGTTGCCTGCCGGCACGCAGCAGATTGGATGTATTCTCGTATTGCAAATAGGCCTGTCCGAGGATGCGGATGTTCTCAGAAAAATTGGGATTATTTCTGGCCGGGTTGCTGCTTCGAGTTCCTAGATCATCTGAGATATAGAGAGCTCCCGCAGCGGAGAAATTCCGGAAGAAACCGGTTCTGACCTGTAGATTCATGCCTGTGGCGAAGGCGGAGGTATCTGGTATCGTTTTGAAATTCCTGTAATTGTGGTAGGCACGGAGTTCTACGTTGATGCTTCCTTCCCGGAATACGGATTGAAAATTGTTTTCTGCGGCTGCTCCAAGTGCGATTCCACTGAGAATGGCAGAGATGCAACTGGCATAAAATATACGCTCTTTCCTCATGTTGTTTCACCTGTTTCTGCGACTTGTTATGACAAGTTGGTGAATCTAAGGGGATGCCAGTGATAAAAGAACCAATTTTTACTGATAAGTATTTTTCATAAATGAATAAGCTGTGTGGACTCGGATTTGTGCTGATACTTCCAAGGAATGCTATAGCATCCAGCTTGGATCCCAGTTCGAGATCAACGTTGAAGCAGTAACTGGCAATAGTATTTTCTGGTGCACATATATCGCAGCTTCTCGATGAAACAGAGGGCTGACTTTACCGATATCGTGACTGGCTTCTGGGAGGAGTGAAGCGGGTGGGAATAGATACACCTCAAACGATTCCGGCGACGTCGAATCAGTAGTCGATCCTGAATAATTCCTAATTGATTGATTTTGTGTTGTAAACAATGGATTTCTGAGGTTGTGATTTGCAAG
>OBJA01001937.1_pt1 | contig 12941 bp, 12 predicted proteins | sample 1519751 | NCBI WGS metagenome assembly OBJA01 (sample SAMEA3881238, study PRJEB22517) | soil metagenome | biome: lake sediment; feature: soda lake sediment; material: sediment, water from around vicinity | place: India | collected 2013-12-23 | depth 3 m
GTCAATGACCCGCTTTCCCGGTGGTGAGCGGGAGATTTCAGGCACCACGTTGCGGATTTCAAGAGAGGATGTTCAGAATATAAGAATTCTTCTGAGAGATTTTAGAAAGAAGATTCTCACACTCGCTGCAAACAGTCCCAATGCCGATCAGATTTATCAGCTTAATTTCCAGTTTTTTCCGCTGGTGGCAACCGATCGCAGAGGACGGCTTTTTGAAGAACGGGAAGAGGTATGAAAAACACGTTTCCGTTCTTCCGGTTTCTTATATCTTTACTACCGGCATTTGTTTTCTGCGGCAGTGGTTCTGATATAGGAAATCCGGATATCTCCGGATTTGTCTCCTACAATGATGGGAGGAGGGCTGGTGGAGCGATGGTTGTACTGGCCAGAGAAGGTGTGATCGGTTCAGTTGATACATCGTTTGCCAAGTCAATCGGTGCATTTACGATCTGTTTTACCGGTGCTACGTTTGATACAGCATATTGCAATGGTGATGGAAAATTTACTTTTGACAGTATTCCTCCCGGGCGATACGTGCTGGTTGCATCGAGAAACTCGCTTTTAGGGATCACTACGGTCGAACATTCCTATTACCAGGAAACCGAAGCGAAGATATCAATAAAGGACCCTGTTCAGTTATCAATAAAGTCCTATGCCGGGCAGGGCTCTGAAGAGTTTCTGGTTGCTCACATAGGCGGTACTGTTTATGCGACAGCAGCAGATAGTAATGGCGTGTTTTCATTTGATGCGCTTCCTGCCGGGGATCTGGAGTTGGTTCTGTACAAAAGTGACAACACGTTTGAGCGTTTTAAAGGTTTGACCGTTGTTGCCGGATGCAGTGCGTCAGTGATTGCTGACGCGGCGCGTGGGCAGGATGCCTGGGTAATAAAAGATTGTGGATACCGTGATCCCCTTGGGCGTCCCTATATACTCTGGAGTTCACCGGAACAGGGGGCCAGAGGTGAGCAGGTAGGCTGGAGTAAAGAGAGTCTTTACGATGTCAATATTCAGTTCAGCCATCCGATGGATACCCGCAAAACGACAGGAGCTGTTTCTGCAGTGTCAAGTGATAGTTTGACCAGGCTTGATACACTCTGGTGGATAGGTGCGGATCAGATATTTATCCGCCTTTGTACTCTTGATACTCTTGGGGAGTGCATGAGCGGCTCACCATTCAGACCCGGGGTAACGTATTCGATTGTTATCGATACAACCGCACAGAGCGGTTACGGGGTGAGTGTTGCGATTCCTGAAACATTGACTTTTATTCCTTAGATAATCTTTTGCCTGTATGAAGGAGGGGCGTTATGTTCAGATCAAAGTTAGCTTGCTGCGTCGGAATGCTTGTACTAACAGTGTTTTCAGTGCAGGGTGCGGTAATTTTTCAGGATGATTTTTCCAATCCGGGAGAATCGAATACCAACTGGAATCCCAATGACCCCAGTATTGTAAGTAAAAGTTTCACTGGGGGAGAGCTTACAGCTACCAATTCACATGGTAGTTTGGGTGGGTTGCTTATCCATTATTTAGATAATCCGCCAAGTATATTCACCATTTCTGCGAAAATAAACAGAACTACCGATAAGCCGGCAGGATTATATTTCTGCCTTGCCACGGTTGGTGTAAATCTGGTAGGGTATGTAATACGGTTTGATAACGTATCGGATATTGTTGTATGGAAAGATAGCGCTGATACTCAGGTCATGATGTTCAGAGGACAGAGCGGATATCTTTTTTCCGGCTACAATGAAATAAAGGTGAGTAAGCAAGGTTCTTTATTCAATATCTTCTGCAATGGTCACTATCTGGGAAATTTTACTGATAACCAATATCCATCCGGAAATATAGCTCTGATGCTTAGTCCGAATTCCACTGCGAAATTTGATAACGTATTACTTACAGATGTGTTTGAGGATGCACAAATACCGCACTGTTTTAGCGATGACTTCAATGATGGAAATCTGCTGGGGTGGAGTAGCTCCGGGGACGCACAAGTACAGCCTCATAACGAGAAGTTGCGGATAAAAACAGAAACGAACGGTTATGTGTATTATGGAGTAGCGCTGGAGCTGACAAATTTCGTCTCCAGAGTCGTTGTTTCACACAGAAGTGGTCATAAAAACAAGACATACGGGTTGTACCTGATGGGAGCACCTGTCAACGGTACCTCACCAATAAAGGGTTTTGTGATAAATGGTAACAGGATGTATGGTACATTCACGCCGGGTGAAAATTTCAACATCTTCAGCAGTTCGAAAATACGTGGAGCTGCATTTGTTGATGGTGACCAGACCTTTTATTACAACGACACACTTGAGCTTACCAAGGGGACATCAACCGGATACATCTTTAAGGTGAATAACTCTCCTCTGTGTACCGTACCGGACATCGGTTTTGATATTAGACAAATTGGCCTATATGTTTCCGATAGTCTTGATCTGCTGTTCGATGATTTTATTGCGGCAGAGGGAACCGATTTTGTATGTGAAGGTTTACCAGTGATTTCTCAGAGAAAAACTCATAAACCTGTGTTGAGTATTGCGCAGAAACAGCAGTACGTTTTTGACCCGCTCGGAAGAGCACTTAAAGCTAATAGTATGGCAAATATGAAACGTAAGAATCTCTCATCTGGAATCTATTTACTGAAAGGTCAGAACAGAAAAACAGTGGTTGTGACCGAACCGTGATGCGGCTCTTCTGCTCCGCATTATGGCACTTGGGGGCGGTCTCTTTGAGACTGCCCTTTTTATATGTGAAACAGCATTTGGACGACAAATCAGATCTTGCTCCGTATTCCCTTTCGGGTCCCTTTTTTGTTACGATATCTGTTCCGGTTGCTGTTCTTTTGTATATTATTAAGGGCAGGTTGTATTCCTTTTCCTGATATTGTCCTGCTTTTCATGTAAAAACCTCCTCTTTTAACTGAATACGAAATTCTGAGCATGAAATTTGCCCGAAGATGAACTGATTCAGAGTAAACCAGGGGATAGCAGGTAAACTAAGCAGGTTAAATAGTGCTTTGTAAAGGAGATGGTGCGTGAGGTCAGAAAAAGAGATGATGCTTGCAGGGGAGTTATACGATCCACTGGATGAGCAGCTTTCAAAAGAACGGTTGCGTGCTCGCTTACTCATCAGTAAGTTCAATGACTCACGAGCGGATAGCCCCGAAGAGCGGTTAGGTATTCTGAATGAATTACTTCCTCTTGGCGGGAAAGACCTCTGGATTCAGCCTCCGTTTTATTGCGATTACGGGAGCAATATTAAAACAGGCGATGGAGTGTTTTTTAATTTCAATTGTGTGGTACTCGATGTGATGCTGGTAACAATTGGCAGCAGAACGTTGTTTGGTCCAAATGTTCAGATTTATACTGCAACGCATCCTCTTGATTACAAGCAGCGGGCATCGGGACGTGAATTTGCCAAACCGGTTGTTATCGGTGAAGACGTCTGGGTGGGAGGAAGTGTTGTTATCTGTCCAGGGGTGACTATTGGTGATCGCTGCGTTATTGGTGCTGGCAGTGTCGTTACCAGGGATATTCCTTCCGAAACAGTAGCAGCAGGAAATCCATGTAGGGTACTACGATCACTGTCAGAGAAGTAAGCAGCTGTCACTCATTTATCCGGTTACCATCATGCGTCCACTTTTTTGTATGAGAACGGTCTGTATCTTAGGTATCACTTCCGGATGTATTCCATCGGGATTTTTAAGTAATTCCTGTAATTGAGCAATGGAGCAGGAGCTGATCAGAACTCGAATCTGTTCAGCAGAAAGATAGACTGAGTTCCTGAGAAGTGTCAGTGGCACATCGGTGTTTGCAGGGCCGGTATGCAGGTGTCGAGTGGAAACAATCTGCTGAATAATCGACAGGTTGTGGTTATTTTGCGCAATTTTTTTAACAATACCCGGGGTAGAGTACACGGTTGGATTCGCCAGCAGTCGTCCAAGCAGGTGGTCGTTGTGCATGCAGCGGGAGACAATTTCTTCGATGGAAGGTTCCGATTCCTCTGTAAATGGACGTGTCAGCATATCACTGTTGCTCCAGTGGGTAAAGGAATGACGGGTAAAATCACCGGTGACGAAGGTTCCGATTACCTGAGCCCCACTTTCGATAATGAGTGGCTGAATGGAATTCAGGGCATTGCCGACATTTACTGCAAACGATTCATGTGTGGAGCACTCCAGGGCTTGCATGATCCAGTTAAGTGGTGAACCCTGGTCGGCATGGAGCCATCGGGTCAGTGTGCTCACAGCCACCAGGAGATGAGAGGGAACAAGTTTACGCCGTTGTAACAGTAGTACATGGAGAAACGGGGATAATGCCGGGTATTTACCAATGTTTTGCACAAACTTCTGGAACGCTGGTGGTTTCATAGATAATTCAAAACTCAGAATCGGGACACCAAGCGGCTTACCTTTTTCAATTGCATGGCCAAGATCACCAATGGTTTTAACCTGTTCATCATTGATGGTCAGAACCGGTAATAAGCGGTAAATTGCTTTCATATCATACGGATCGACTCTGTCTGAAAGGCACCCGATCCGCTCTCTGAGGGCTGTTGCTTCACAGTATAGCAGAAAAGAGAGCTGTTTTCTTCGTGCACCGCCAATCTCTTTTCCGGCAAGAAGTAGGTCAGTCCAGGTTGCGGCGATTTTCTGGGCAACCCCAAGATCGCCCGGAGTTGTAATTCGCAGCAGTTTTTTGAGATCGTCAGTCAGTTGTCGTTCCTGTTCAGAAAGGGATGCATTTGTGTGGGTCGCACGATAGAGGAGTTGATGGAGTCGCCTGAACTGGAGTGCTTTCCATAAGACTTCTTCATCGGAACGTCCGGTATCAAGAAAACAGAGCAGTATATATTCTAAAAGTTTGGTGTCGTTGTTATTTTTGAGAATGTCAATGAGTGTCGGACCTGGTTCATGTCGCTCTTCAGATCGGCGAAAAAAAGCAGCAAGTTTTCTTGCCCCCCTGGAGAAACTCTCAGAGATGGATAATGAGTACAAAAGAGTTGCAGTTGATCTGGACGGCATACATGTCAGCCGGTCTATCCGGATTGGAGTACAAATTTTTGATACGACCCGATACTGGCGTAAAAAGGCCACGGTTTCTGGTTGCTGTATACTTCAGAGATGCTATCTGATCTGAAAAAGATAAAAATCAGACTGGACTACCAATATGCAAGGTAATAGGAATTATAAATATAGTGATGGTAGCAACTTACATTCAAGTGGCAGAGTGATGAAATTTTGCAATTTCGGCTAAACCCACCCAGTGCAGTCATTCTGAAGGGCGGAACAGATTTCCACTCGTGATAATTGAGGAATGCACTTCAAGTTCAGAAGCATTGCTTCGGTTGCAACCATCCCAGAGCTTTGTAACTCCACTGTACATTCCGGTAAGCACCAGTGAATCGTTGGAGGAGAACGCTGCGGAAATGTCAGGGTAGAGGATTATTGCCGAGTTGTGGCTGTTAGCTCAGCTCCGTTTTTTCGGTGATCAGAGTACCGTTCGCAGAGGGCAATCTCTAACCCGCCCGTGAGATCATTTCCTCTGAGGGCATGGGAACTGGTATCACTAAAGTGACGAGTGATCCATGTAAGGGCCTGAAGAGTATCTTTTAAAGTGGCATATTCCACAGCTGAACCGGCAACCGAAAGGGTAGTGCGATTTTTTACAGAGCGGCAATACCAGATGCTGCTTGCTGAAAGCACCACGAGTATCAGAGCTGCAGCGAGGGCTAAAAAAGATCTCTGGTGTCGTTGGGGGATACACACTCCCCAGATTGATTGTTCTTTTTCAGAGGGTAATCTGGTGGATGAAATCTGCTGTTTTGCTTGTGCAAAAGATTGGGTGAAAGTGTCCCATGCCTCCTGCGCTTCATGTGATGATGCAAGCCAGAAATCAATTTCCATGCTTTCTTTTTCACTGCATTCTCCAAGCAGATATTTTGATAATGTATAATAAGATGGCCTACTGACCTTTCGACAAGTCATTGTTTAACTCCGTATTCTTTTCTGTATCTTATTCCGTAGCTTTTCCCATCGTTTGTGCAATGCCTGCCTGGATGTTTGCATGACTACTGCTATTTCACTCATACGTAATCTTTCGAAAGCATAGAGAAATATGATTTCCCGCTCTTTAGTATCCAAATTGCTCATAATCATGTTCCAGAAAAGGTTTTTCTCTCCTGGTGATAAGCTGTCCTCTGCCGATCCTGTGTATTTTGCTTCATCAAACGGTACCTGTTCGTGACGGTGCTTTCTGAGGTAATTGAGACACTCGTTTACTCCGATTCGGTAGAGCCAGGTAAAATGGTGCGCCTGGTTTTTAAAGGAACCAAGCGATCGCCATGCTTTGAGGAATACAGTCTGGACGATATCTTCTGCATCTGCATTATTGTATATGTAGCGTTTGCAGAGCAGAAGAATATGAGCACTGTATTTTTTGTACAGTTCTTCTATCGTCATTTAGAAGCCGGTTTCCCTGCTATTCCCAGGAGAAAGTCTCTCTGTTTTTCATTCTGCAAATAGCGGATACCAGGAACCAGCTCACTAAGATTTCCCAGTAGCCTCCGTGCACGCTCTTTTTCACCTGCTTTTTCCATAAGGCTTGCCGTATGGACAAATGCTGCAATAATTTCATTGATAATCATTTCATTTTGATTGATTGCCACTGAGTTCGGTATTTCCGTATAGGTGAGAACGCGGCAGAGTACATGTTCATTCACATAAACAGCAGTATCTGTTTTACAAAAAGAAAATACTTCAACAAGTCCCCGTCGTTCAAGGTGGGTAAATGGATCGGACATTTTACCTTCCATATAGATTTTATAATTGAAGTTTCTGTCTTTTACGGTGGGAGAAATGCAGAGTGGTCGTGACGGATTGTCCTTCAGAACGTGAAGAAAGACAAGATCATTCATCCATACCTTAACCGTACCATCTTTTCCTGCAACAGGGGTGATACTGAGGTCAATGGTACTGGTTTCCCCACAACCTGGACGAGGGATGGTAAAATCAAACGGTTTTGCAAACCGTGCAGTCAGTTTTTCGATATCTTTGGGTGTTTGTATCGTAAAGGGTAGCTTGAGGGGGTGCTTCTGCCAGGGATGCACCTGCTTTATCATCGTGATGAACCAGGGGGTCTGGCAGAGGTAGATATTGAGAACCGTAACATCTGTTCTGATTCCTTCAGTGACCTGCATATAGAGCGGGTAGAAGGTGTCAATATCTCCACCTGTTATAAGTACTGCATCCTGTGGACATGAAAGCAGGATATTTTTCATGAATTCGTACTTCTCCGGTTCGTAACCGCCCCGTTTTTTTGCTTCAGCGAATGCTGCCTTTGCCCTGGCAATTTCGCCTGCTTTTAGATACCCAAGTGCCAGAGCAGACCATTCTGACATGATTTTTTCACGCGGTTTCAGACTGATGATTTCTCCACCATAATCGGGTTCGAATTGTACGACTTTCTCAAAAAAATGTGAAGTGATGCTGGTCTGCTCCCAGGTCAGGTCCGGTATCTCCAGATTCCGGGTGTGCATGCGACAATACAGATATCCGGCAAAATAGTGCGCTTCGGCCAGTGTGGAATCTAAAGAAAGTGCCTGATGTATTTTTTTCTCTGCCTCCTTATAGTCTCCTGCCCAGTAGAGCTGTTTGCCTTTTTGAAGCAGTATTTCAGGTTTACCTGCCCACAAGGAGAAGTATCCGGCTGTGGTTACTAGAAACAAGATCACCATGTTTACCAGTCGTGACAGGGATTGAACACTCATTATATTCATGCAAATATCCTTTCTCATACTAGTGACTACTACAAAAATACTGAAGCTGCAGCTCAACCATTAGACTATCAGGGCTGGGGGACTGTAAACCAGTTTTAAGTCCTGGGCTTTAGAAATATGTGTTTTCGCTCAACATTCCTGGTTTGACGTAAGGATTTTTAAGGACATACATTTAAAGTAATACTATTTTTCCGCCACGTTTACTTCCCCATACAGTATAATAAAGTAGTGATACCCGGTAGCTTTACCACTTAACTATGAGGTTTTACCATGAAGTTTATTTTAGTTCTTTGTGCAGTCATTTTGTTTCATTGTTCCTCCCAGGAGAGCCCAACTGGTCCCTCTCTGGACAAATTCTTATCTGTACTTAAAGACGTTCAGAAAGAGGTTACCTCAATTCGGGGGTTGGAATTCAAGCGTGATGTACATTTCGGGATACTGTCTCGCAGTGAATTTGCCGCCTACAACGATTCGTACACCTCATCGGATATGCAACTTTATGCAGTTGAATTAAAACAGCTTGGGTTTATCCCTGACACGGTAAGTAATTTTGGAAATTTGGTGGAATCCTTTAATGATGAGTTTGCTGCTGCCTTTTATGTACCCGGAACCGATTCGGTTTATGTAATCGATGCCGGTACCTATTATGAGCATATCTTTCGTTATTATGCAGCACATGAGCTGACGCATGCACTTCAGGAGCAGCATTTCAATGCATTCTCGCGATATATTTATCCTTCACAGATGATGTCTTTTTACAATAGTGACTTTTACCTCGCCCAGCTTTGTGTTGCTGAAGGGGACGCAAGTCTTACTGGTGACATTTACTTTTATTACACCTATACACCGTATACAAAACAGGAGATACTGGAGATGTATGCGGAAGAACGGGATATGTTTTTTCTAACCCTGAAGGAAACCAAAGTCCCACGATATCTGGAAATCAAAAGTATGGCACCTTACATTCTAGGGAGCGAATTTATCGGATCACGACAGAACGCACATGGATGGTCTGGCATTAATAATCTCTATCATACAAATCGTATTTCCTCTACCGCTGAAGTTATAACGTCAAATTCAGTGGCACTGGAGACGTTCGATTTCAGCACAATTGTTCCGATACTTCTTGAGAATACCAGAAGCATAAGGTTTGCCGATGATGATACGTACGGGCCAATCATGCTGATGGTATTGCTCTGTGATTATGTTGATGAGCAACAGTGCAGAAATGCATTCGGTTGGCAGGGTGACAGGATATACTATGTTATAAGTGATGAAAACCCCTTTGGCTCATTTGTCTGGGCTTTGAATTTTCAGAACGGAGAATGTGCACAGGCTCTATTTACTGCATTTGACCAATTTTTGACTAACAGAAAAATATCAGGTGGCAGTCCTGTTCGGGAACACGCCTCTGAAGGTATGATCACCTATTCGTATCAAGGAATTTCAACGACGCTGTCAATAGTGGAAAAATCAATTGTATGGGTTGAAAATGTCCCACAACCGGAACGGATAATTGCGCAGCTGCAACCAGAGATATTAGCAAAGGCCCGTACACGTGATCAGGACTATTCTTCGTTTCCCAAAGCAGATAAATGGAAGATGCTGCGGACATTAATTCATAAGAGGGATTATTCAGCAATTCATCGATAGCTGAACATTATCCACCTGTCCTATCGGATTTCAATAACCTTGGCAAAGGTTTAAAAGGGGAATTGGATGCGAATTCGGGCCTGGTAGCAGAAGACAGCTCCGGATCTTTTTTTAGAAATGTTTTGTGGTCAGTCGTTCACCCCTTGTATTGTGATGCAATCTTCCGAATATTCTGGTATTCCATCTTTTCGATCCATTGTTTGTTAAACAATCGGTTCCCGATTCCGATCCCATCAGTGCCTGCGGCAATATAATCGGGAAGGTTTTGGGGGGAGACACCACTGCAGGCAAGAAGTTTGATTTCCTTAAATGGACCTTTGAGCTCTTTAATGTAAGCAGCACCTCCTAAAAGTCCCACTGGAAAGACTTTTACCATTGTTGCACCTGCTTCCCATGCATAGAGAATTTCTGTGGGAGTCAGTGCACCAGGAAAAACAGGGATAGCATTATCATTGCAGAGGGTAATTATATCTTTACAGACAATCGGTGAAACAATAAAGCGAGCACCAGCTTCCAGGGCTTTTTCCAGTTGATGGAGCGTTGTTACTGTTCCAGCCCCGATTGTTGCTTTACCAGTAAATTCCCTGGATGCTTCTTTTATCTGTTTACATGCCCCGGGAGTATTCATTGTGACCTCCAGATAAGAAAAACCCCCGTCCAGGGCTGCCTGGAAAGCGGGGATCAGATGTTTTTCCGGAATATCACGTGCGATACCGATTTTGAGCAATGACATATGGGTCAACCCAGTGTCTGCTCTTCTGGTTCCGGGGTGGTAAGTTTGTCATAAAATTTGACAAAGTTATCACGTTCCGGAGAGTCACGGAATGCAATAGCAACACGCGGATGTTCATTGAGCATACCACTGATCATATATGGTATGATGTAGCCCCATTCGATTTTACTTTGTAAGGGAAGGTAGTGGTCTTGAATGAGTTGCAGAACTGGTCTGAGGTGGTACTTGGGATTCTGCAGAAAGCTCAGGAGCAGTTCGAGACAGCAGTTTCCGGGGCCGCGTCCGATTCCGAATACTGAGCCGTCCAGAAAATTTGCCCCATCGATAATGGCCTGAATCGTGTTTCCAAATGCAAGCTGGCGATTATTGTGGGTGTGGATACCAATTGTTTTACCCGGAAGTGCATTCTGATATTTTTTAACCAGGAAGGTGACATCTTCGGAATACATCGCGCCATAGGAATCGACCACATATACAATGGGAATACCAGTTTTTCCCAGGTCATTGAGTCCTTCATCGATTTCCCGTTCCAGATTGGTAGAAACAGCCATTATATTGACTGTCGTTTCGTATCCCTTATCCATGATCATTTCGCAGGTGGCGATTGCCTTATCAATATCTTTAATGTAACAGGCAACTCTGATCATATCAAACGGTGATTCATTTTTCGGCAGAATGTCTTCCTTTTTGACTCGTCCGATATCAACCATGCAGGAGAGTTTCATATCTGACTCGATACCATCGATAATCTGTCGAACATCGTCATCGTCACAGAAACGCCACTTTCCATAAATTTTAGGATCGAACTGATCCTTTGAGGCTTTATAGCCAATTTCCATGTAATCACATCCGGCATCACTGAGTGCCTTATAGGTTGCCCGTACAAACTCATCACTGAATTGCCACTTGTTGATCAATCCACCATCACGAATCGAGCAGTCTAAAATTTTAATTTCCGGACGAAACACAAAACCTCCTTACATGATTGTTATCGGAAAGTGATCAGTAAAATATATAACGGGTTTCACTACTGTCCCATAGGATTTCAACAAAGCTGGAAAAAGATCAGGATTAGAATTCGGATGCAGGGAAACTCTATCGGTTCTTTTGAGTTGGGCAGGACGGTGAAATGTATCTTTCCTATTAAAAAATGGTGTAAAGAAATATGCCAGGGTACAATTTACAACAGGTAATGAACGGGTTATACAAAATACAATATTTTATTGATAGATGTAGTGAACTGAACATAAAAAATAGAGTACTAAGTATCATGCCAGAGAGCTTTACTCCATGAACAGCTGTCCTGGTAGCAAAAAAGCCTGAATATATACGTTTGGTAATGATAGAGATGTTGAAAGCAACATCTCTACTTTTTTATCCACCCAGCCCCTCAATCTATTTTTGATTTTTGAAAGGGATCCGAAAGTATGATTATTGTCATAATGGGTGTTGCGGGAAGCGGGAAAACGACTATCGGAGAGATGCTGGCGAAAAGAATGAATATTCCTTTTTACGATGGTGACCTGTATCATCCTGAAGAAAATGTAAAAAAGATGGCCAGCGGTATACCATTAACAGATACAGATCGTGAACCCTGGTTACATTCGCTTGCCCAACTTGTTACCAGAGCAGAAAATGAAGGCGGGGCAGTGGTCGCCTGTTCTGCATTAAAGCAACGCTACCGTGAGATGCTCTCTAGTGGAGGTACAATACAGTTTGTATATCTCAAAGGTACACAAGAGCTCATAAGTAGACGATTACTGAAACGGAGTGGGCATTTTTTACCTCCTCAACTCCTTAACAGTCAGTTTGAAGCGCTGGAGGAACCGGATGATGCAGTTGTTGTTTCTGTTGATAAAACACCAGATGAAGTCTGCAGGGAGATAATGAGCAGGTTACCAGAAAATGGCTGATGCACGGCCCGACTTGACCGTGCAACGCAAATTACAGCACCATTTTTATGTCTTTATGCTGGGATAGACCCTTGTGATATCGATTCCGCTCTTCTTCACTGAACACCACCAGCTCTATATTCAGACTGACATATTTTCCGGTTCTGCTGGCATGTGATTTTTCTATGGAGAATGTTTCCGGCTGAATGATGGAGTTGACAGCCCGTTTCATGAGTTCCGGATCGGTTCCTATAACCTTGTAAGTCCACTCACAGGGGTACGTTATTTCAGCACGACCTTGTAAAATCATTGTACTATCCTCGTTGAAAGAAAATCGTTTTGGTACATGAGTATTTCGATTACCTTCCGGGAAAATTTAACCGTTTACCTGGTATCATTTGATCAGACGTCGACGCAGGCGCCGTATTGCAAAGAACCCTGTCACCAGAGAGAAAACGATAATAAACAGGAGATCATACAATAGAGCAGGATACATCATCCCGAAGCTCAGTGCGCGCGTTGGGCGGACAACATGGGTAAGAGGGAAAATTTCAGCAACCAGGCGAAGAACCGGTGGAAGGTTTTCAAGCGGGAAAATGACTCCGGAAAAGAAAAACATCGGGGAGAGAAATCCGGTAAAGTAAAAATTGAAATGATTGATATTAGTAACAAATGATGTGATCAGAAGTGAAAGTGATGCAAACATGATTCCGGTCAGGAAACCAATAAACGGGGTGGCCAGACTCCAGGGAAGTGGGACCAGACCAAATGAAGCGACAACCACAATAACTGCAAATGAAAAAAAGAAGCCTTTTGATCCAGCCCAGATGGTTTCTCCGATAAGCAGATCCCGCACACTGATTGGCGCTGAAAGCATGCCATCA
>OBJA01001938.1_pt1 | contig 12936 bp, 12 predicted proteins | sample 1519751 | NCBI WGS metagenome assembly OBJA01 (sample SAMEA3881238, study PRJEB22517) | soil metagenome | biome: lake sediment; feature: soda lake sediment; material: sediment, water from around vicinity | place: India | collected 2013-12-23 | depth 3 m
ATCGGGTGCTGGATAATTATTACAAAAATTTTGTGCGCTCCGGTATCCTGTTGGGCGAAACCGAAAAGACGAGGTTGCGCGAGATCAACAAGGAGTTATCATCTCTCACCCTCCGGTTCGGAAGCAACCTGCTGAAGGAGACCAACGGTTTCAAATTAGTGATCGACAAGAAGGAAGACCTTGCCGGACTCCCCGATGGCGTCATTGCTGCTGCTACAGAAGCCAAGCTGGCTACCCTTCCTGCAATATGCAGAGAAACGCGACCTGCGTGAAAAACTCTACAAAGCCATGTATATGCGTGGCGACAACGACAATGAGAATGACAACAAGCAGATCATCAACGATATCGTGAACCTGCGTATCGAAAAAGCGCAGATGCTGGGTTATAAGACACATGCCGATTTTGTACTTGAAGAGAGCATGGCCAAAACACCGGCAAACGTGTACAAACTGCTCAATGATGTATGGGAATATGCCCTTCCCCAGGCTAAAAAAGAAGCGACAGAACTGCAAAAACTGATCGATGCCGAAGGAGGCAACTTCAAACTGGCATCGTGGGACTGGTGGTACTATACCGAAAAGCTCCGCCAACAGAAATATTCACTCAACGAAGAAGAAATCAAGCCTTACTTCAAAATGGAGAATGTACGCGAAGGGGTGTTTGAAGTGGCTAACCGGTTATTCGGACTGAATTTCAGAAAGCTGGAAAACGTGCCGGTATATCATCCGGAAGCGGAGGCGTATGAGGTGCTCGACGCCGATGGGTCTCACTTAGCGGTATTCTACACCGACTACTTCCCCCGTGCAGGCAAGAACGCCGGCGCATGGATGAGCAGTTTCCGCGGACAACAGGTGCTCGACGGTGAGAATATCCGTCCGCTTATTTATAATGTGGGTAACTTCACCCGTCCCACCGGCACAACTCCATCATTACTCACCCTGGACGAAGTAGAAACCCTTTTCCACGAGTTCGGACACGCCTTGCACGGCATGATGTCGAATGTCACTTATGCCAGTGTCGCCGGCACAAGTGTACCGCGCGATTTCGTGGAACTTCCGTCACAGATTATGGAGCATTGGGCATTCCATCCCGAAGTACTGAAACTCTACGCCAAACATTATCAAACCGGCGAAGTGATCCCCGATGAGTTGATTGCTAAAATCGATGCAGCTTCCAAATTCAATATGGGCTTTATCACTACCGAGTTTGTCGCCGCAGCCCTGCTCGATATGGACTATCATACGCAGAGCGCCGCGAAAACGTTCGATGTACGTGAATTTGAAAAGAAATCGATGGAAAAGATCGGATTGATCGATGAAATTATTCCCCGTTACCGCAGCACTTACTTCTCGCACATCTTCAGCGGCGGATACTCTGCCGGATATTACGCATACCTCTGGGCGGAAGTACTGGATTCCGATGCTTTTCAGGCATTTGTGGAAAAAGGTATTTTCGATAAAGCAACAGCCGCGAAGTTCCGCGATAATGTGTTGTCGAAAGGTAATTCCGACGATCCGATGGAACTTTACAAAAGATTCCGCGGCGCAGAACCCAATCCGGTATATCTATTAAAGAACAGAGGGTTTATAGAATAGAACGTGGCTCATGCGTCGCTTTTAACGCGAACCGCATGGCAAATTAACGCGGACTGTACGGCAAACTATCCCGGAGAAGAGGTTTCTCCCGTTTTTTATATCACCGGATGATTTTCAACAAAAATTATCCGGTGATATTGGTCTTAAAAAGATAAAAAAAACGTATATTTGCACGCTCAAAATAAAAAGGCATCAAACGAGCATGAGAATTGTTCACACGCAAGTAGATGATTATCGCGAAACAACTGTTGGCTACGCCGATTTTCAATTCGACGACCGAATGGGAGTCAATTCCATACACCGAAATGAAAAAAATAAAATAATCGTATGAAACATGCCTTTATTTTTACATGCATACGAAGTTAGTAACCTGAAAAGAACATAAATAGTAAAACAAAAAGTAATATTGAAATGCAAAACAAAGGATTCATTAAAGTTTTCAGTATTATCCTGACAGCTATCAGTTTGTTTTATCTCTCCTTTACTGTAGTGGGGAGACAATACAACAAGAAAGCGGATCAATACGCCAATGGAGACTTAGCCCTGAAGAATCAGTATCTTGATTCCCTCTCTACCGAGAAAGTATATCTGAATTATACGCTTAAGCAGGTTCGTGCAAAGGAGATCGGACTGGGGCTTGACCTGAAAGGGGGGATGAACGTTATCCTCGAAATAGATGCGGCACAAGTGCTTGCCTCACTGGCCAATACCGATGACCCTCAATTCAATCAGGCATTGAGAGAGACCGTCGCCCAAAACCGCCGTGGTAGTTCGTCCGACTTTATCTCGCTATTCCGCCAAAACTACGAACGGATAGCACCCGAAGGAAGGCTGGCCAATATCTACAGCATCACTATGGGTGACAGGGTACGTCCTACCGCCACCAACGATGAGGTAATCAACATATTGCGTAATGAACTGACCAGTGTGGCCAATAACTCGTTCAATGTATTGGCTACCCGTATCGACCGTTTCGGGGTAGTTGCACCCAATATACAGAAACTGGATCGTGCGGAACGTATTTTGGTGGAGCTTCCCGGGATCACAGAACCGGAACGTGTACGCAACCTCTTGCAGGGAAGCGCCAACCTCGAATTCTGGAAAACATATAATGTGAGCGAATTAGGCGTTTATTTTAACGAGATGAATGCCAGGTCGAGCGAGTATGCCATGGCGCAAAGATCGGGACAGGCCACTACCGATACTACTGCTACAGAGGCGGAAGAGGGAACCATAGCCGAAGGCTCTCTTGCTCAGGCCGATTCACTCCCGTTGCCTCTATTCGAAGAGGAGGGGGAAAAAATCGTCATCAACAGAAGCTTTGTGGAGTATTTCAATGAACCTTACTTCGCAATGGGCGGAGCTGTGGGACCGGTAGTAGGCACCGTATCAAAGCTCGATACAGCTGAGGTGAATTTCCTCCTGAACAGATACAAAGATATATTCCCCGCCGACGTACGGTTTAAATGGGGATTCAAACCCATCGATCAGCGTGAAACTTACTTCCAGTTATTCGCCCTCAAAGGTGATGGAAGCAAGCGTGGCCCTGCATTGGATGGAGACGTGGTAACCAATGCCCGTGCCGACCAGGGACAACAGGGATCGGCCTGGGAAGTAACCATGACGATGAACTCGAGTGGTGCCAGCCGCTGGGCGACCATCACCGGTGCTGAGATCGGAAAATCAATTGCTATCGTACTCGACGGATACGTATATTCAGCCCCCACAGTGAACGGGCGTATCGACGGAGGACGTTCCTCCATCACCGGTAATTTCACACCACAGGAAGCACAGGACTTGGAGAACGTGCTTAAATCGGGTAAGATGCAGGCCGGTGTCCGTATCGTACAGGAAGACGTGGTAGGTCCTTCGTTGGGACAGGAAGCCATCCGTGACGGATTTATCTCCTTTGTAATTGCCCTGGTGGTGCTCTTTATCTTCACCTGTATGCTCTACGGTATCATCCCGGGTATGGTAATCAACGGAGCACTGCTTCTCAACTTCTTCTTTACATTGGGAGCACTCGCGGCATTCCAGGCCGTGCTTACCCTTCCCGGTATTGCCGGTATGATCCTCTCGCTCGCGATGGCGGTCGATGCCAACGTACTTATCAATGAGCGTATCAAGGAAGAACTTGCGGCTGGAAAAACCCTGCGAAGAGCATTGGAAGACGGTTACAGGAACGCTTTCTCAGCCATTTTCGACTCCAACCTCACGACCATTATCACCGGTATCATCCTCGCCATTTTCGGTGTAGGAGCTATCAGGGGATTTGCTATTACCCTTATCATCGGTATCTCCGTTTCGTTCCTTACAGCCGTGTTCATCACCCGCTTGGTGTACGAAAACCGGTTATCCAAGGATAAATGGTTACACCTCACTTTCAATACAGGATTCTCTAAAGCTATCTTCAAGGAGTATAATTTCGATTTTATTCATAACAGTAAGAAGATACTCATGGCCATCGGGGTTTTCGTGGTTATCAGCATCATCTCTCTCTTTACACTTGGATTGAATTCAGGTATCGACTTCACGGGAGGCCGAAACTATATTGTCCGTTTCGATCAACCCGTCCGTGTGAGTGATGTGGAAAATGCCCTTAACCCTTACCTCAACGAATCGGTTCGCGCCATCACCATTGGCTCCAGCAATCAGGTACGTATCTCCACCAACTATATGATTGAGGAGGAAGGCGCCGGAGTGGAAGACCAACTGCGTGACCTGCTCGGACAGGGATTACAGGAGTTCATGACACCCGGGAAAACTATCGACGACCATATACAGAGTTCCCAAAAAGTGGGGCCGAGCATTGCCGAGGATATGATCAGGAATGCATTCCTGGCTCTCTTCATAGCGCTTGTCTGTATGGGTATCTATATCCTGTCGCGTTTTCGTAACTGGGGATTCTCCGTGGGAACAGTCGCTGCGCTGGCAGTAGATACATTCGCAGTAGTGGGGTTGTATTCGCTGCTCTGGAAGGTCATGCCTTTCTCCATGGAAATGGACCAAACGTTTGTGGCGGCTATCCTCACCATCGTGGGGTACTCCATTAACGACAAAGTGGTTGTGTTCGACCGTGTGCGTGAATACAAGCAACTCTATCCGAAACGGGGATTAAGGGAGCTCTTCAACGACTCCATGAACGCCACGCTGGCGCGTACCATCAACACCGGGTTAAGTACCATCCTCGTGATCATCTGTATTCTTATATTCGGAGGTGATGCGGTAAGAAGTTTTGTTTTCGCGATGCTTATTGGTGTGGTAGTAGGAACAGTTACCAGTCTCTTCGTGGCTTCTCCTATCGCCTACAAGATTATGCTTAACCAGCAAAATAAAAAGCAGATTCAATAAAATTAGTCGTTTTCTGCGCTCGGCAAAACAAATAAATTTGTTCTGCTCTTGCTTAACAAAAACGTTGAAGCTAAAAAATAATTTACCCTATTTTCAAATAAAAAACGGGTGGCCGGTTGGTCATCCGTTTTTTGTTGTGTAACAAAAAACCTGAAGAGATTGATGCGTATCAATATTTTTTATACTTTTGCACTCTCATTACAAGCCACAATAGCTCAGTCGGTAGAGTAACGCATTCGTAACGCGTAGGTCGCGAGTTCAAGTCTCGCTTGTGGCTCTTTCAGGCGATTGTGCAAATAATATTAAAATTATTTGCACAATCGCTTTATTTTATACCTTTGTCGAAATCGTGCTATTGCTGATTACACAACCATATTTATATAATTATGTCGGCATTAAACGGACACATTTCTCAGATCATAGGGCCGGTAGTAGATGTGCATTTTGAACTTTCCGGATCACAGGAAGCAAAACTACCCGCTATAGACGATGCCCTCTACGTAAAACGTTCCGATGGCCAGAATATTTTTCTGGAAGTGCAGCATCACATCGGTGAAAATATTGTACGCACCGTGGCAATGGAAAGTACCGACGGCCTTAGCCGCGGCCTTGCGGTGGAAGCGCTGGGCCGCCCGATCAGCGTACCCGTTGGAGAACAAATCAAGGGAAGGTTGCTCAATGTGATCGGTAGTCCCATCGACGGCCTGTCGGAACTCAGTCGTGAAAACCAGTATCCCATTCATCGTCCGGCGCCGAAATTCGAAGATCTTGTCACCTCAGAAGAAATACTCCTCACAGGCATCAAAGTGATCGACCTGCTACAACCTTACCTCAAGGGAGGAAAGATAGGCCTGTTCGGAGGCGCCGGTGTAGGAAAGACCGTCGTTATCATGGAGTTGATCAATAATATCGCCAAGGGGCATAACGGATATTCTGTCTTTGCAGGTGTGGGCGAACGGACACGCGAGGGCAACGACCTGCTCCGGGAGATGATCGGATCAGGGGTTATCAGGTATGGGAATACGTTCAAAAAAGAGATGGAAGAAGGAAAGTGGGATCTGAGCAAAGTCGATTACGAAGAGGTCAAAAAATCCCAGACCACACTGGTCTTCGGACAGATGAACGAGCCTCCCGGCGCCCGTGCATCGGTCGCCCTTACCGGGTTGGCGGTAGCTGAATCGTTTCGCGATATGGGAGGTGAAGGCAGCGATACGCTGCTTTTTATCGACAATATTTTTCGATTCGTACAAGCGGGATCCGAAGTATCGGCTTTGCTGGGGCGTATGCCTTCGGCTGTGGGTTATCAGCCCACACTGGCTTCAGAGATGGGAACGCTGCAGGAGCGTATTGCTTCTACGAAGTACGGTTCCATCACATCAATCCAGGCCGTGTATGTACCGGCCGACGACCTTACCGACCCGGCGCCGGCTACTACATTCAGTTATCTTGACGCCACCACCGTGCTTAGCCGCAAAATCGCCTCTCTGGGTATCTATCCCGCGGTAGATCCATTGGAATCGTCATCGCGTATCCTCGACCCTCATATCGTAGGCGAAGAACATTACAACACTGCCATGCGGGTAAAGCAAATACTGCAACGATATAAAGAGTTACAGGACATCATCTCCATACTGGGTATGGAAGAGCTTTCGGACGAAGACCGCCTTACGGTGAACCGGGCCCGCAAAGTACAACGTTTTCTCTCCCAACCTTTCTTTATGGCCGAACAATATACGGGACAATCCGGCGTGATGGTCTCCATTGAAGATACCATCAGAGGATTCAAGATGATCCTCGACGGCAGTCTCGACCATTATCCCGAATCGGCATTTATGAACGTGGGAACCATTGAGGAAGCTATTGAAAAAGGCGACAGATTGATGGAGGAGAGTAAGTAAAGTGAAAAACTAAGAGTGAAAAGTGATAATTTGACGATTTCATGATTTCACAATATCATAATTCATAATCTTGAATTTTGAATCTGAAATCTGAATTGAAAATCGACGTAGTCAAATCTGAAATTAAAAAATATGAAACTGGAAATTCTTACGCCCGAATCTGTTTTTTATAGTGGCGACACAGACTCCGTCACTCTACCCGGTACGTTGGGATCATTCCAGATACTGAATAACCACGCCCCTATTATTTCATCGCTTACCAAAGGAATACTTTCGTTCTCGGTAAACGGAGAGATCCGGCAGATGGAAGTGACGGACGGATTAGTGGAAATGCACAATAATAAAGTAACTGTTTGTATTGACGAAATTCATTGAGGATGAAGAAGCTCACCACATATTTTCTTATTGTGCACACTGCCATGTTACTTATCACGGGATTCGGCATCTGGTTCATTCTGGACAACTTCTTCCCCGAAATAATGGTTGACCACTACTACATTATCCCTCTCTTTTTCTACTTGATGGGGGTCATTTTTATTTACCGGTTCAGACGCACTCCCGTCAACGAACCCAAAAAGATGGTCAACCTCTATATGCTTATGCGTATGATCAAGATATTCATGTCGGTAGTCATTATACTCATATATTGGTTTTTAGACAAACCTCACATCCGTGATTTCGCGATTATCTTTATAATTTTCTATCTCATCAACCTGATTTGGGAAACATATATCTATATGAGAATGGAACTTTATTTTAAATATAAGGGCGAACAACAAAAATCTTCCCAAAAGCATATCGATCAATGAAACGAGCCATATCAGGCCTTTTAGCCATTCTAATTCTCACGACTTTTCCGGTGTGGGCAGGGAATCAGGGTAGCGCAACGGAAGAGTTGAATGCAAAAGAGTTCATCTCAGAACATTTGGGCGACTCGTATGAATGGCAGATTGTGAGTGACGGCACTAAGCATATCGCTGTTCCTCTACCTGTGATACTGTATAGCAAAACCACCGGATGGCACCTGTTCCCATCGTCGCGTTTTCAGCACGGAACAAGCGCTTACAACGGATTTAAGATTGCATCGGAAGGGAAATATAAAGGTAAAATCATAGAAACGGATGCGGAAGGGAATATCTCCCGTCCATTCGATCTCTCACTTACCAAAAATGCCGCCTCCCTGCTGTTTGCTTCTCTACTGATCATACTGATAATTATGGGTGTAGCCCGGTTGCTGAAGCGTGATCCGATGAAACCCCGAAAAGGCTTTGCGGGAATGGTCGAGATGCTCGTCCTATCAATCAACGATGAGGTGATAAAACCTTCTATCGGTAAAGATTACCAAAGATATGCACCCTATCTGCTTACCGTCTTTTTCTTCATTTTCACAAACAATCTGCTGGGATTAATTCCCATTTTTCCGGGGGGTGCCAACGTTACGGGAAACATAGCCGTGACACTGGTGCTTGCTGTCGCCACATTCCTGATAGTCAATCTGACAGGGACAAAAGAATATTACAAAGAGATCTTATGGCCCGATGTACCTGCCTGGCTCAAGATACCCATTCCCCTGATGCCGGTAGTAGAGATTATAGGAACGCTCACCAAGCCCTTCGCATTAATGATCCGTCTTTTTGCGAATATAATGGCGGGGCACTCCATCGTGTTGGGCCTTACCATGCTTATTTTTATCACGGCAAGTATGGGTATGGCCATCAATGCTTCGATGACCCTTCTCGCAGTCATCTTCACGGTTTTTATCGATTTTGTGGAGTTATTTATTGCTTATATTCAGGCATATGTATTCACACTGCTTTCGGCTGTTTTTATCGGCCTCGCACGAATGGAATCCCATTCCCAGAAGAAGAAAGTGGTTGAAACCGGACAGGCCGCATAAAAAGAGATGCAATATTTGTTATTTATCAATATGTCCTTGTTTAATCAAATTTATTCATTACATTTGCACGCGAATTCAAAAAATGGGTTTGAGATTGAGGTTTGACACAATCAATTTTTTAATTTAATCTGCATAGGTTTTTTAGAAAAAATCATTGTTCAATGATGAAACAGTTTCTGGTTTATTTATTTTGTATTTCCATCACTCTGCAGTCGGTTGTAGGACAGTTCATGTTCTATGATCATTCGAACGACACTTTTTATACCTCAATACCTTCCTTTTCTTCCGATAAAAAACAGACTGACGCTCACTTTTCCCCTGCGGCGGGTTTAACTAAACAGGAACGCGACTATAACAGAAAGGTTTATAAAGATAAAATAGGGACAAACGCCGAACTCCCAAAGTTTGTGCGCGATTCGGTAGTGGAGCACCTGTTCTCCCCCTCCAATTGCCCTGAAGCGGGACAGACCTTTGTCTATTTCTCTTATCTCTTTCTTGGACACTGTTTCGACTTATTCGTTATTGAAGAAAAGATCAACAATTTTGTACATTTCTATTCTTCTTTTTTTAGAAATATCCAGATAGGGCTTCCCACTACAAAGCTCATATATCCCTATCATAACTTTTACTAATACCTCAAACGTCTGTGGTAAGAGACGTTGAATACGGTTATTTCCACCGTTTCCATCATTTTCATTATTTTATTCAATTACATTAGACTATTTGAGTCGCCTTCGCTCCTCAATTTTCAATTCTCGCTATGGTATAGCCCGGACGAGTTCGGTCTCTACTCATTTAGCTTAACGAAATAGGTCAATTACATTAGAATTTCGTGGAATTACTTACCACGTGTATGCAGGCATGGCTGTTCACACAGTTTTCGGCTGTATTCATTTGCCGCATACGATCCAATACGTCTCAATGACAATACAATAAGACCGTAGGGACGAACTTCATTTATAATCATAACAAAACAATATTTTTATGGATAACTTATCACTTTTCGTGGTAGTCTTGCTGGCGGGTATTATTTTGGTAACAGTCGGCATAAGCGTTGCCTGGCTACTCTCACCTAAATCCGTCAACTTCCAGAAAGGAGAACCGTATGAATGCGGGCTTCCCACGCATGGCACATCCTGGATGCAATTCAGGGTGGGATATTACTTATATGCCATTCTTTTCCTGATGTTCGATGTGGAAACAATTTTCCTCTTTCCATGGTCGACAGTAGTACGGGACCTTGGAATGGCGGGATTGGTCAGCATTTTGATTTTTATCGTAATCCTGGGTTTGGGCCTTGCCTATGCCTGGAAAAAGGGTGTTTTAAAATGGACGTAAAGGATATAAAAATTAAGGATTTTCCTGCCGAAGAGTTCAAAGATAACGATACGTTGCAAGCATACATCGACCAGTTGAATGCCGGTGGTACCCAGGTGATGGTAGGTAAACTCGACCAAATGATCAATTGGGGGCGGGCCAACTCCTTATGGCCCCTGGCTTTTGCCACAAGTTGCTGCGGTATTGAATTTATGGCGGCCGCAGCCGCGCATTACGACCTGGCCCGGTTTGGTATGGAGGTAACACGCAACAGTCCGCGCCAGGCCGACCTGATGGTAGTGGCCGGCACGATCGTCAATAAAATGGCTCCGCTCTTACGTCGCGTGTACGACCAGATGGCAGAGCCGAAATATGTGGTGGCTATGGGAGCCTGCGCTATATCGGGAGGACCTTTTGTAAACTCGTACCACGTTGTCAACGGTGTTGATAAAATTATCCCGGTGGATGTGTATATTCCCGGCTGCCCTCCCCGACCCGAATCGCTCTTCTACGGTTTACTCCAATTACAACGTAAAGTCAAGGTCGAGAAATTTTTCGGGAACAGGCATATTGTGCGTCCCTACAACCCGGATATGCTGACGGATCCGGAAACCGGAGAAGCCATTGACCCGGAAAACATATGACAATGTAATAATGTGCCAATGGGACAAACAACGTTCAACGTAACGAAGTGTAGTTAAATATGCCAATGAGACTAATGGAACTAATGGGACAATGATTTTTGATTTGATAATTTAATAATATAATCATTAGTAATTCAATTAGTAAATTGGCACATTAACAAATTAGCACATTAGTTTTGTCTTGGTTCCTGGCTCTTTTGTCTAAATTTTTAATCGTATGAAAGATATTCAACACGTTATATCAGAAGCGGTAAACGACGCGGTAATCGAAGAGAAACAAAAACTCACCGTCACTGTAGCACCCGAACAGTCGCACGTTTTGATCAGCGCCCTCTACACCAACGAGGAACTGCCTTTCGATTACCTGATCAGCCTCACAGGCATGGATTGGGAAGATAAACTGGGGGTTATCTATCTCCTCTCCTCTTCCAAAGACCTGGGTAAAGAGATCGTAGTCATCACGACCACAGACAATCGCAATAACCCGCTTCTCTATTCGGTTACCGATATGTACGAAACGGCCCACCTCAATGAACGGGAAGTATATGCCATGTTCGGTATCCGGTTCATCAACAATCCCGATATGCGCCGCTTCCTGTTGTCTGACGACTGGAAGGGGTTCCCCCTGCGCAAAGACTATGACGGCGACCCGGCACGTAACCCCATCACTGTGGTAAATAAGGATATCGTGGACATTGCTCCCCGTATTATGGAAGATGTCGACGGGAACTTGATAGAAAGCACTGTCAAGATCTTTGAAGATGATGATTATATAATAAATATAGGGCCTCAACATCCCTCCACACACGGGGTAATGCACTTCAGAACAGCGCTCGACGGAGAGATCGTCAAGAAAATCGATGTGAAGAGCGGATATATCCACCGTGGCATCGAAAAGCTGTGCGAGAACCTCACCTATCCGCAGATACTGCACTTCACCGACCGTTTGGACTATCTTTCGGCCAATATCAATCGCCATGCGCTTTGTATGTGTGTGGAGAAAGCTGCCGGAATTGAAGTACCGCCCCGCGCCCAATATATACGCGTTATCATGGACGAGCTGAACCGCATCAGTTCCCACCTATTGGCGTTCGCCGCCCACTGCAACGACCTGGGCGCTACCACTGCCTTTATTTATGGCATGAGGGAACGCGAATATATACTGGACATTTTCGACAAGACCTGTGGTGGCCGGCTTATTATCAACCAGGACGTGGTCGGAGGAGTGATGTTTGACATCTATGGCGATTTCCGGAAAGATGTGAAGGCATTTATCCCCTACATGCGTGAAAAGCTGAAAGAATATGACGATTTCTTCTCACACAACGCCATTGTACTCAGGCGTATGATCAACGTGGGTTGTCTGAGCCGTGAAGATGCCATCAGTTATGGCGTCACAGGTCCTGCCGGACGAGGTTCGGGCTGGTCGTGCGATGTGCGCAAGCATAAACCCTACTCTCTTTATCATCAGGTAGAATTCAGGGAGGTGATCCGTACCGAAGGCGATTCCTACGCGCGTTATCTGAACCGGCTGGAAGAAATAGAGGAGTCGTTACTTATCATTGAACAACTGATAGACAATATTCCCGAAGGGGATGTGCTCGCCACGGTAAAACCCGTTCTCCGATTGCCCGAAGGACAATATTTCCAAAGTGTGGAGACCGGCAAAGGCGAATTCGGGGTCTTTATAGAGAGTAAAGGTGACAAGTATCCTTACAGGATGAAATTCCGTTCACCCTCGATGGCAGCCGTTTCCGTGATGCCTCTGATCTGTAAGGATGAGCTTCTCTCCGATTTTATAGGCATCGGCGGTTCAATGGATTACGTGATTCCCGATATAGACAGGTAAGCTTCAAGAAAAAATAATCATATGAACTATAATCAGCCATTAGAACTGACCGGATTACTCTCCTATCTCGATATATTTTTCAGGAGTAACCTGCCGCCATTCTGGGCGTCATTGGCAGAAGGCATATTGGTACTTATCGCTGTGTTAGCGGCCTATGCCGTTATCGCATTGATCCTGATCTATGCGGAACGTAAGATAACTGCGTTTTTCCAGGCGCGATTGGGGCCTAACCGTTTAGGTAAGTATGGCTCTATCCAGAGTATAGCCGATATGATCAAGATATTGATCAAGGAAATTATCCATATCAACAGGGTGGACAGGTTTTTGTTTTACGCTGCTCCTTTCTTTGTGATATGTTCATCGGTGATGGCCTTTGGCGCCATA
>OBJA01001939.1_pt1 | contig 12932 bp, 15 predicted proteins | sample 1519751 | NCBI WGS metagenome assembly OBJA01 (sample SAMEA3881238, study PRJEB22517) | soil metagenome | biome: lake sediment; feature: soda lake sediment; material: sediment, water from around vicinity | place: India | collected 2013-12-23 | depth 3 m
ATCGAGGCACGCTTTATCCTCTGGCAGGGGGAAGATGTCCTGCAGGTTCCGGCCAGCGCCCTGTTTCGCCACGGCGAGGGCTGGGCGGCCTATGTGATCCAAGAGGGCCGCGCCCACTTGCGTGAACTGCGGCCCGGTCGGCGTAGTGGCCTGATGCGGGAGATCGAGGCGGGTCTTGTTCCTGGTGAACGGGTGATCCTCCATCCCGGCGAGGATATCAGTGAGGGGAGCCGGGTTCGTCTGCGTTGATTAGCCTGCTAGCGGTTACGGTCACGCGCCTCCGCTAGCTCGCGGGCAGTGATCGGACGGGCACCGTTGCCCCAGGCCTGGCGCTGGTAGTTGATCAGATCGAGCAGTTCATCATCGTTGACCCGGCCAAAGCGGCCGATCGGCGGCATTTGCCCGGAATACAGCTGGCGGTTGACGATCAACCCGCCGTGATAGCCAAAGATGATGGTGTCCAGGTAACGCTGGATCATGGCCGGATCGTTGGAGGTGACCCGAGCATTACCGGCCAGTGGCGGGAAAAAGCCCGGAATGCCCTTGCCATCAGGCTGATGGCAGGCCGCGCAGTGTTGCTGGTACATCACCTCGCCACGCACCATGCGCTCATCGGCCTGGGTGACGAGGCTGGCGGCGGAAAGGCAAAGCAGGCCGAACAGCGGCATGACAAGGCGGGATGGTTTGTTGTTGCGAACAGGTTGGGTCATGTTGTTACTCCAGGGTTATTCTTCGAGGGTCAGTAGCCATCTTACCAGGATGCGAATATTTTCATCAGATACGCGCCGGTTGGGCGACATCCGATCGTCGCCCCAGTTACCGCTACCACCTTCTTTTACAGTGGTTACCAGCCGTTCAAAGGCGGAGTCATCGCCACGGTAGCGCTCGGCCACCTTGACCCAGGGTGGGCCGCGTACTTCATCGTGGACATCGTGACAATTAAAACAGCGGCTTTTTTCCGCCAATTCAATCATGGCCTCGTAGCTATAGACGGTATCGTTGCCTTTGGCGAAGACGGCACCGGAAAAGGCAAGCAGGAGTATCAACAGGGCATGCGGTATCATCGGTTTGGAACTCCTTGTCACTGGGTATATGGATTATTCTAGCCATAAATCTGCTACGCTGCACGGCCTGTACGTAATGGTTTGCTGAAGGGAAAACGCGGTGACAAAATATGAATCCTCATCTTGCTGAAAGGGCTATTGTCCTGACTGCCTGGCACTGGCTGATCGGCGCGGCGGCACTGATGATCGTGCTCTCTTCGCTGCAAACCCTCAGCCACCTGATCAATCCCTTTTTGCTGGCGGGATTTTTGGCGATCATCTGCGCGCCACCGCTGAACTGGCTGCAAGACCGTGGTGTGCCGGGGCCGCTCGCGGTGGCCTTGCTCTTTTCCTTGGTTGGTCTGAGCTTCTTTCTGCTGTTTCTGGCCTTCAAGGGAGCGGCCGAGAGTCTGGCGCTTCAGGCACCGGCCTATCAGGAGCGGTTGTTTGGCTGGTTGGAGACATTACGGGATCTTTTGATCGCCCGTGGCGTTCCCAATGAAATCTTTCCCGAAACCTTGCCGTTACCGGCCACCGCCACCCTGACCGGTGCAGCTGGGGGGATCGCCAGCGGGGTGGGACAGTTCACCGCCAGTACCTTTCTGGTGTTGCTGATCTTCATGTTCCTGCTGCTGGAAGAGCGTACCTTGCTGGCCAAGCTGAATGCCGCCTTTCCCACCCGCCGTCGCGATCGGGTGCGCCTGCGTCGCTTTCTGCGCTCGGTATACCGCTATCTATTGGTCAAGAGCGCCGCCAGTGCCGCTACCGGGTTGATTGTCGGGATTGGCCTGGCCATAATCGGGGTGGATTTTGCCATCCTGTGGGGGATCCTTGCCGCGCTGTTGAATTTTGTTCCTACCGTCGGCTCGATCCTCGCTGCCGTGCCGGCCTTGCTAGTGGCTATCCTTGGCCTGGGCTTGAGTGAGGCATTCTGGGTTTTGCTGCTGTATGTTGCGGTTAATATGGTGATCGGCAACGTGCTGGAACCGCGCTTCATGGGGCGTAGCCTCGGTCTGTCGCCCCTGGTGGTGCTGGTCTCGCTGTTGGTGTGGGGGTGGGTGTTCGGCCCGGTGGGGATGTTGCTCTCCATCCCGTTGACGATGATCGCCAAGCTGGCCCTGGAATCCCATCCCGAGACGCGCTGGATCGGGATCCTGATGAGTGAGCGGGTGCGTCAGACGGCGCTGACTCCGTCATCGGTGCCGGGGACGGTGGAGCGCCGAAGCGGCGAGAGTACATAGCGAATAGTCATAAGTTTTTTATATAACCCTTGCCCGTCTGCTTTGCCTTCTCTACAATCCCGCTGCATGTTTGCCAATAATTCTCCTATCAACAGGCGCCCCACCGGATGTTGAACGCGGTTCTCAGCGGCTTCGTGCTGGCGGCGCTGGCGCCATGGCTGATCGCTCGTTTGGGCGGGCGGGCCGGCTGGCTGTTTGCTTTGCTACCAGCGGCGATCTTCGTCTGGCTGGCCGGCTACATTCCGGCGATTGCCGCCGGGGAGACCTTTTACTTCCACTACCCGTGGATCCCGGGGCTGGATATCAACCTGACCTTCCTGCTGGATGGGTTGAGCTTGTTGTTCGGCATGCTGATCAGCGGGATCGGCACCTTTATCCTGATCTATGCCGGCAAATACCTGGATGGGGACAAGGATCAGGGGCGCTTTTTCCTCTTTCTGCTCGCCTTCATGGCCTCGATGCTGGGGCTGGTGCTCTCCAGCAACCTGATCGCGCTGTTTGTCTTCTGGGAGTTGACCAGTATTACCTCCTATATGCTGATCGGCTTTCACCATGAGGATGAAAAGTCCCGCAAGTCAGCCCAGCAGGGCCTATTCGTCACGGTCGGTGGTGGTCTGGCGCTGATGGCCGGCTTGATTGCCCTGGCGATGGTCGGGGGCAGCTATGAATTGGTGGAATTGCTCGAATCGGCCGAGCTCATCCAGCAACATGCCCTCTACCTGCCGCTGCTGCTGCTGATCCTGGCCGGTACCTTCACCAAGTCGGCCCAGGCGCCGTTCCACTTCTGGCTGCCCAATGCGATGGCCGCGCCCACCCCGGTGTCGGCCTATCTGCATTCGGCGACGATGGTCAAGGCCGGGGTCTATCTGATGGCGCGGCTGCATCCGGCCCTCGGTGGTACCGAAACCTGGATGCTGGTGCTGGGCCTGTTCGGGGCGCTGACGATGTTGACCGGCAGCTTCCTGGCGCTGCGCTCCAGCGGGATCAAGAGTGTGCTGGCCTATTCCACGGTGATGGCTCTGGGCACGCTGACGATGTTGATTGGGGTCGGTACCGAGACCGCCATCGCGGCGGCGGTCACCTTCCTGCTGGCCCATTCGTTGTACAAGGGCGCGCTGTTCATGACCGCCGGGATCATCACCCATGAAACCGGGCATAAGGACTTTCGTTATCTGGGCGGGCTGCGCCATGAAATGCCGCGCACCACGCTAGTGGCTGTAGTGGCGGCGCTCTCTTTGGCGGGGATCCTGCCGCTGTTTGGCTTTGTCGCCAAGGAATTGATGTTCGAGGCGGTGCTGGGTGCCTCCACCCTGGCCACGGTGTTGACCCTGCTGGCGCTGGCCTCGGGCATGATGACCGTGGCGATAGCGGCAGTGGTGGGCCTGCGGCCCTGGTTTGGCCCCCGCCGTGAGACCAAGATAACCCCGCATGATCCGCCGCTGGCGCTGCTGCTGGGGCCAGCGGTACTGGCTCTGACCGGTCTGGTGCTGGGGTTGGTGCCATTCCTGGCTGAATACGGCATTCTTTCGGCTGCTGCCCTGGCGGTCTATGGCAGTGCCATCGAACTCAAGCTGGCGCTGTGGCACGGTTTCAATCTGCCGCTGGCGATGAGTGCGGCAAGTCTGGCAGTGGGCTTGCTGCTGTTCTGGTTCTGGGAGCGGGTGCAGCCGATGCTGGCCGGTTGGTCGTTTATCGAACGGTTTGGCCCTGAACGCGGCTATGAGGCAGCGATGCGCGGCATGGTGGCGGTTGCTGAATGGCAGACCCGCTTGTTGCAGAACGGTTATCTGCGCTACTACATCCTGACCACAGTGGTGACGCTGCTGGGCCTGGTCGGCTATGCGCTGCTGACCCGCTATCCGCTGTTGCCCGGCCCCGATCTGGCCGGACTGGAACTGCACACGCTGGTGATCGCGGCGGTGATCATCCTCGCCGCGCTGGTCGCGGTGACCACCCATTCACGCCTTGGCGCGGTAGCCACGCTGGGTGCGGTCGGCTTTGGGGTGGCCCTGATGTATGTGCTGTTCTCCGCCCCGGATGTCGGGATCACTCAGGTACTGGTGGAGACGCTGACCGTGATCCTGCTGGTACTGGTGCTGTTCCGCCTGCCTGGCTTTCTTGACCTGACCGAGCATGGCACACGGCTGCGTGATGCGATCATCGCCTTGCTGCTGGGTGGCGGTTTCACCCTGTTGCTGTTGCTGGGGGTCGAGGTACAGTTCTTCCCCTCAATCTCGGAATACTTTATCGAGCACAGCTACCCGAGCGCCCATGGGCGCAATATCGTCAATGTGATCCTGGTGGACTTCCGCGCGCTGGATACGCTGGGCGAGATCTTCGTGCTGGCGCTGGCGGCAATTGGGGTGTATGCGATGCTGAGGCTGCGTGCGGAGGATCGTAAATGAAGATGATGTCCTCGGTGATCCTGCGTTCGGCCGGCCACTTTCTGCTGCCGCTGCTGATCATCTTTTCCCTGTTTCTGCTGCTGCGCGGCCATAACGAGCCGGGTGGCGGTTTTATCGCCGGGCTGGTGGCTGCGGCGGCGATCGCCCTGTATCTGTTTTCGATGGACATTCATGCTGCGCGTAAGCTGCTGTATCTGGATCCCCGCGACCTGATCGGTGCCGGGCTGACCCTGGCGGTACTCAGTGGCATCCCGGCTGTCCTGTCGGGCCAGGCCTTCTTTACCTCGCTGTGGTGGCCGCTGAGCGTGCCGCTGCTGGGCGAGGTCAAGCTCAGTACGCCGCTGCTGTTTGATATCGGCGTCTATCTGGTGGTGATCGGCTCGGTGTTGACCATCGTGCTGAATCTGGCCGAGGCGGAGGAGTGATGCCATGGAAACCGTGATGGCCATCGTGGTCGGCGTGCTCTACGCCACCGCCCTGTACATGATGCTGCGCCGTTCCATCGTCAAGCTGGTGATCGGACTGATCCTGCTCAGTAATGCCGCCAACCTGCTGCTGTTCACCTCCGGTGGGCTGACCTCGGGAGCCCCGCCGCTGGTACCGGAAGGGATGGCCCAGCCGCTCGGTCTGATCGCCGATCCGCTGACCCAGGCCTTGATCCTGACCGCGATCGTGATCAGCTTCGGGGTGCTGGCCTTCGCCGTGGTGCTGATTCACCGCGCCTACGAGGTGGTCCGGGTGGATGATATGGATCGCATGAAGGATACCGATACATGAGTGAACTGGTCGCCCTGCCGATCCTGATCCCTTTGCTGGCCGGTGCGCTGTCGCTGGTGTTCTGGCGTTCACACGCGGCGCAACGCTGGCTTGGCGTGCTGGGTACCGGGGCCCTGCTGTGGGCCTCGCTGGCACTGTTGCAGCAGACCTGGGCGGACGGGATCCAGGTGATGCACATGGGCAACTGGCCCGCGCCATTCGGGATCGTGCTGGTCTCGGATCTGCTGGGGGCGATCATGGTAGTGCTGGCCGGGATCACTGGTTTTGCCACCGCGCTCTATTCGCTGGTCTCGCTCCCCCGGGCGCATGAAAGATTCGGTTACTATCCGCTGTTGCACCTGCTGCTGGCCGGGGTGTGCGGGGCCTTCCTGACCGGCGATATCTTCAACCTGTATGTCTGGTTCGAGGTGATGCTGGTGGCCTCGTTCGCTTTGCTGATCCTCGGCGGCGAACGGGCACAGATGGAGGGGGCGATCAAATACGTTACCCTCAATCTGTTTTCCTCGGCACTGTTCCTGAGCGCGATTGGTCTGCTCTATGGCATGGTCGGCAGCCTGAACATGGCCGATGTGGCCTGGAAGCTGGCGCAGCTCGATGACAGCGAGCAGGGTCTGGTGACCGTGGTGTCGATGCTCTTTTTGGTGGCCTTTTCGATCAAGGCGGCCGCCTTCCCGCTGTTTTTTTGGCTGCCGGCCTCCTATCACACCCCGCAGGTGGCGGTGTCGGCGATCTTTGCCGGGCTGCTGACCAAGGTTGGGGTGTATGTACTGTTTCGCTTCTTTACCCTGATCTTCGCCCATGATACCGGGCTGACCCACACCATCCTGCTGTGGATCGCCATGCTGACGATGCTGACCGGGGTGCTCGGGGCGGCGGCGCAGTTTGAATTTCGCCGTATCCTCTCCTTTCATATCATCAGCCAGATCGGTTACATGATCCTCGGGCTGGCGTTGTTGACGCCGCTGGCGATCGTCGGCGGGGTGTTCTACATCATGCACCATATCATTGTGAAGGCGAATCTGTTCCTGGTCAGTGGCCTGGTCTACCGGCTGCGCGGCAGCTACGATCTGAAACAGCTCGGCGGGCTCTATCGTAGCCATCCCTGGCTGGCGCTGCTATTCCTGATCCCGGCCCTGTCGCTGGCGGGGCTGCCGCCGTTGTCCGGCTTCTTTGCCAAGTTCGTGATTATCCGTGCCGGGGTGGAAGCCGGTGCCTGGCTGGCGGTGGCGGTGGCGCTGCTCGTCGGGCTGCTGACCCTGTATTCGATGATCAAGATCTGGAATGAGGTGTTCTGGAAGGCTGAGCCAGATTCGGGCTGCAAACCGGCCCCGGAATACGCCTATCAGGGCAACAGTCTGGCGATGTACTATCTGCCGATCACTGCCCTGGCGGTGATGACGGTGCTGATTGGCGTGGCGGCCCAGCCGATCTATGAACTGGCGGCTGCCTCGGCCGAACAATTGCTCAATCCTGGCGGCTATATCGAGGCGGTATTGGGGGTGCGACCATGATTGCGCTGACCTGGAACCTGCTGCTGGCGATGATCTGGGCGGCACTGTGGGGCGACTTTACCGGCATCAATCTGCTGGTGGGTTTTGTGGTCGGCTATCTGGTGCTGGCGATTGCCTTGCGTGATATGCCGGCATTTGCCAACTATGTGGCCAAGGTGCCGAAGGTGATCAACTTCTTCTTCTTCTTCAATCGCGAGTTGATCAAGTCCAACCTCAAGGTGGCCTATGATGTACTGACCCGCACCCACTACATGAAGCCGGGAGTGATCGCGGTGCCGCTGGATGCACGGCTGGATGGTGAGATTGCGATCGTCGCCAACCTGATCTCGCTGACCCCGGGCACGCTGAGCCTGGATGTCGCCAGTGATCGCAGCGTGCTGTATATCCACGTGATGTATCTGACCGATCAGGCACAGGTGGTGCACGAGATCAAGGATCTGGAACGGCGGGTACTGGAGATATTGAGGTGAGGTTTTTGGGCTGATGGCGACACTGATTGCTTTTATTCAACTCCTGACCTGGGTGGTACTCTCCGCGGCGCTGGTGTTCGGTTTCATTCGTCTGGTGCAGGGTCCAAGCCTGCCGGATCGGGTGGTGGCACTCGAGTTGTTCGCCTCGATTACCGTGGGGATCATTGCGGCGTATACCCTGGTTTCCGGGCAGTTGGCCTTTTTGGATGTGGCGATGGTACTGGCGCTGACTGCTTTCCTGGCCGCTGTGGCCTTTGCCCGTTATCTGGAGAAGGGGGGCAGCCGCAATGATGAATGAACTGTTGGCCAGTCTGCTGCAACTGGCCGGGGCCTGCTTTATGCTGATCGCCGCACTGGGGGTGTGGCGTATGCCGGATCTGCTGACCCGGATGCACGCCACCACCAAGGCGGGGGTGCTGGGCGCGGGCTTGATGCTGTTCGGGCTGTTGTTTCAGTTTCCCGAACTGCCGGTAATGGTGCGTGCGGTGGCGATAGTTGCCTTTACCATGCTGACCGCGCCGATTGCCGCCCATGTGATCGGCCGAGCCGGGTATTTTACCGGTGTCCCGCTCTGGGAGGGCACGCTCAAGGATGAACTCAAGGGCAAGTATGATACCGACAGCCATACCTTGAACAGCCCCGACCAGCAATAGTGGCGGAAATTCTTCTTATTCAATCATTTCCAGGATTAGGTCGATGATGTCGCTCATGGTGACGATCCCGGCCAGTTCATTGTTCTCCAGCACCACGACGCGGCGGATGGATTGATTGATCATCAGCCGTGCCACATACTTGACCTCCATGTCACCATGTACAGTGATGACCGGCTTGCTGCAAATATCATAGACATTCGCCAGGTCAATATCGCCTTCTTCGGCGACCACGGTCTTGATCACCGAGGTATAGGTGATGATCCCGTAGGCATCATGCGGATGCCCCTTTTCCACCACCAGTGACTTGACCCGTCGGCGACGCATCTCGCGTATTGCATCGCGAATGCTGGCCATCGGTGAGATGGTGGCCACGTCCTTGATCATGATGTCCCGCACCAGTGTTGGGGTGGTCTCAGATGTCATTGTTGAGGGTCTCCTGAAAATGGTGAATATGTCTTATCTTGATCCTGCTACTGTGTTCGGGCTGGAATGGTGAGCCAATCCCGCGATTAGCGCCAACTCCATGACGGTCTGGGAGGGCTTCTTTCAGCACCTGGCTACCTGTTGCTGCCCATCATACCGCTGTTCAGAACCATGTGCTATTCAGGATGAGACTTAGCTGGTATAGGGCACATTTTCCATCCAAACGGCAGGGTTTAAAATTGAAATAACCAATACAGCACTTTTAAAAAGCAATATAAGTAGGTTATAATGCTCGGATCCTCTCGCCGGGATGTCTCCGTCCCACTCCAGCTTCCAGTACAAGGCAGGTGATATGGTTTCAAAGAACAAGTGGCTGTTGCGGCTCTTTCCCTTTTTGGCATGGTTCCCAGTCAGTGGGGTCGTACTGCGCGGTGATGTCCTGGCAGGGATCATCGGTGCCCTGGTGTTGGTACCCAAGGCCATGGCCTATGCCCAACTGGCCGGCCTGCCAGTCTACTTTGGCCTCTATACCGCCTTTGTTCCGGCCATTTTAGGCGCCCTGTGGGGCTCTTCGCGTCAGCTGGCCACCGGGCCGGTGGCGATTATCTCCCTGATGACCGCTGCCGCGGTGGCCCCGCTGGCGATACCAAATAGTGAGGAATTCGTCGGACTGGTCTTGTTGCTGACCCTGATGGTGGGGGTGATCCAATTCAGCCTCGGTGCCCTCAAGCTGGGCACGATCGTCAATTTCGTCTCCCATCCGGTGATCCTTGGCTTTATGACCGCAGCGGCGATCATCATCGCGTTGTCGCAGCTGGATATGTTGTTGGGGATCCCCAAGGGCCGCAGCGACTCCTTCCTCGGTGACATCTGGGAGATGCTCGCCTATCTGCCGCAGACCCATTGGCCGACGCTGGCGATGTCGCTGTTCGCGCTGGTGATGATGTTGGGCTTTCAGCGTATCAAGCCGCTGAAGAAGGCCAGCGTGCTGCTGGCTGTGGTGATCACCACACTGGCGAGCTATGCCATCAATTATGAGAACAAGGCCAGTGGCCTGCCGGAGCAGGTGGCCGAGCCGGCGGCACGTGAATTGCTGCAGGATTACGCCCACACCCATGCTCGCATCAATGCGCTGCTGGCGGACTCGAATGTGCTGGCCGCTGAGTTGCGCGCCTTGCGCAAGGACGGTGATCCGCGTGCGGTGACCGATTTGCGTCATCGCGTCTCGTTGATTGAGCTGGATGTCGAGGAATTGGAGGAGCTCAATCGCCAGCGCCTGCATGAAATCCGCCTGATGCGTCTGGTGCGCGTGGCCGATGCGCAGGGGGGAACCACGGCGCTCTATCCGCGCGATCAGCTACCGGCTGGCATTGAGACCGATGGGCTGTCCTGGAAGGTGAAAAAGATCGATGCCGACGGCATGGCACTGACCGGTGGCGGCGATGTGGTCGGCACCATCCCGCAGGGTCTGCCCTCGTTCCGTATCCCGCCACTTAGCCTGGATATGATCATGGCCTTGTTCTCGGCGGCGGTGATCATCGCTCTGGTGGCCTTTATGGAATCGATCTCGATGGCCAAGGCCATGGCCTCGAAGACCCGCCAGAAGATCGACCCCAATCAGGAACTGATCGGCCAAGGTATGGCCAATATCGGCGGTTCCTTCTTCCAGGCCTACCCGGCGACCGGCTCGTTTACCGGCTCGGCAATCAACCTGCAGGCAGGCGCACAGACCGGCTTTGCGATGGTGGCCAACGGCCTGTTCGTGGTGCTGACGCTGTTGTTCCTGACCCCCTATCTCTATCATCTGCCCAAGGCCACTCTGGCGGTGATCATCCTGTTGGCGGTCACCAGCCTGTTCCAGATCAAGGCATTGAAGCACACCTGGAAAGCCAGTCGTACCGACGGGATCGTGGCGATGATCACCTTTGTGGTGACCCTGCTGGCGGCACCGCATCTGGACAAGGGCATCATCATCGGCGCCGGCCTGGCGATCCTGCTCTATCTGTATCGCACCATGAAACCGCGCGTGGCCCAGTTGGGCCGTTACAAGGATGGCACGCTGCGCGATATCAAGGTCAATCCGGAATTGCCGACCAGCCCGCACATCATTGCGATGCGTTTTGATGGTTCGCTGTACTTTGCTAATGTTTCCTACTTCGAGGACTGTGTGCTGGAGATGGTCGCCAACAAGCCTGAGGCCAACTATCTGTTGGTGGTCGGGGACGCGATCAACCAGATCGATGCCTCCGGTGAGGAGGCCTTGCACCAGATTGTCGAGAACCTCAAGGAGGCCGGGGTCGAGGTGATCTTCTCCGGGCTGAAGAAGCAGGTCTTGGATGTCATGCGCGCCACCGGGCTGTATGACAAGATCGGCAAGCACAACATCTTCCCGACCGAGAATCTGGCCCTGGCGGACATCTACGAACGCCTTGGTGAGCAGGCCGCCGACGATCTGTTCTGCCGGGTACCCGCCAGGGGATGAAAAAGCAGCGATGAGGTACGAGATGCCTCGAATCTGTCGGCTTGCGCAGGGCGTTGATGCGGCGTAGAATACGCGGTCTTTCGCCGGTCTGGCAGGCTGGCAAGGGCGACAATTAGTTTACTCCTTGCTCTGGACATTGGGTTCAGGGCTGTCTAATCCGTAAGGAGCTTTTGATGAAGCACTATGAAATCGTGTTTCTGGTCCACCCTGACCAGAGTGAGCAGGTTCCTGCTATGATCGAGCGTTACCGTTCGACCATCGAATCCCAGGAAGGCAAGATCCACCGTCTCGAAGACTGGGGTCGCCGCCAGCTGGCCTACCCGATCAACAAGATCCACAAGGCACACTACGTACTGATGAATGTCGAGTGCTCGTCCGAGACGATGGCCGAACTTGAGTCTGCCTTCCGTTTCAACGACGCGGTAATCCGTAACCTGATCCTGACGGTCAAGGAAGCCATTACCGAGCCATCCCCGCTGGTGCGCAGCAAGGATGAACGCCGTGATGACGATAGTAGCGAACGTGCCGCTGCCGATGATATCGACAGTGATGACGACGACGAGGCCGCTGCCTAAATCCAGGTATCGCACAGGAAGGTCGCCCGGCATGGCCTGAGCGGATCGCCTGAAGCCCGTTGGATCCCAATTTGATGCAGGAGACCTGAAGATGTCCCGTTTTTTTCGCCGTAAGAAATTTTGCCGCTTTACCGCCGATGGGGTGAAGGAGATCGATTACAAGGATCTCAATACCCTGAAAAACTATGTGACCGAATCCGGCAAGATCGTTCCCAGCCGTATCACCGGCACTAAGGCCAAGTATCAGCGCCAATTGGCCACTGCGGTCAAGCGTGCCCGTTACCTGGCGCTGTTGCCGTATAGCGATTCACATTAAAACCGTTTGACTGATGCGTTTTCTTGCCAGCTACGCTAGCAGGGGACGCTGGCAGGCGGTTGCCGTTACCACCGTCACCGCCTTGCTGACACCGCTGCTGTTTCCACTGAGCTTGCTAAGCGGTGGTGTGGTCTCGCTGATCACCCTCAAGGTGGGGGCGTTGCAGGGCCTGCAGTTGATGGGCCTGTCCGTGCTGGCGATTCTGCTGGTCGGACTGGTGCTGCCGGCGCCGATGCAGGGGTTGCCGCTGGCCCTGACGGTGCTGATGCTGATTTGGTTGCCGGTGTGGGGACTGTCGCTGAGTCTGCGCCGCACGGCCGATCAGGGACGCAGCGCCGTCCTGGCGGCCCTGTTTGGCGGCATGGTGGTGATGGCCTTCCATATCGCCAGCGACGACCCGGTGCAGTGGTGGCAGCAGTTTGCCCTGGACTATTTTTCCCAGGTCAGTGAGCAGTTGCCGCCGGATGAGCGTATCCAGTTTGAGGAAAATATTACTCAAACGGCTGCCATCATGACCGGCATCAGCGCCATGGGGCTGTCGCTCAGCCTCTTGCTGAGTCTGATGTTGGGACGGTGGTGGCAGGCCATGCTGGTCAATCCGGGTGGCTTTGGCGAGGAGTTTCGCGTGCTGCGGATCGGCCGGATGCCGACCCTGGCCATTGTGCTGGTGGTGAGCATGGCCTCCTTTGTCGGTGCCGAGGGGTTGAGCAGGGATCTGCTGATGGTGGCCATCGTACCCCTGCTGGTGCAGGGCATGGCAGTGGTGCATTGTCTGGTACACCGTAATAGCGCCAATCGCGGCTGGCTGGTGGCGATGTATCTGTTGCTGGTCTTTGCCGGGCCGGTGGCGATCGTATTGGCCTTGGCCGGTGCGGTGGATAATTGGTTTGATTTTCGTGCGTCTACCGACCCAAAGGGTGGGGGAGAGGGTGATTCCTGAGGGGCACTTGCGTAATTGACATTGAAATGAGGTAAGCAAAGATGGAAGTGATTCTGCTGGAAAAGGTTCGTAACCTGGGTGGTTTGGGTGACAAGG
>OBJA01001941.1_pt1 | contig 12908 bp, 9 predicted proteins | sample 1519751 | NCBI WGS metagenome assembly OBJA01 (sample SAMEA3881238, study PRJEB22517) | soil metagenome | biome: lake sediment; feature: soda lake sediment; material: sediment, water from around vicinity | place: India | collected 2013-12-23 | depth 3 m
TCCCGTCGACAAACACCCGACCGGTTTCAACCGCTTCCCCAAGGCGCAGATCGTCCCTGCTGACGACAAGCTCCTGGCCGTTCTCGATGACCCGCGTATGTTCCGGTGCTACGCCCATTTCAACCGCCAACTGTGCGTGCTTTACCAGATGTCGGTATTCGCCGTGAATCGGCACAAAGTAGCGCGGCTTGACCAGACTTTGCAACAGCTTCAGTTCCTCACGACTGGCATGGCCGGAAACGTGAATTTCGCTGGTTTTCTCGTAGATGACTTCGGCCCCGCGACGGTAGAGGTGATTGATCAGATCGCTGATGGCCTTTTCGTTGCCGGGAATGAACTTTGACGACAGGATGACGGTATCTTCCGGTTCGATGCTGATCTGTTTGTGATCGCCCAGGGCCATGCGCATCAGGGCACTTAAGGGTTCTCCCTGGCTGCCGGTGGTAATAATCAACACCTCTTGCGGCGACAGGTGGTTCAGATCGCGCAAATCAATGAATTGTTCGGGGTCGATCGCCAGATAACCCAGTTGGCGGGCGATGGAAATGTTGCCGACCATACTGCGACCGTTAATCAGCAGTTTACGTCCACAAAGGCGAGCCGCATCGGCAATCTGTTGAATCCGATGGATATTGGAAGAAAAGGTGGAAACGATGACACGTCCCGGACAGTTGGGGATGATGTCATCAAGGACCTTGCCGACGGTGCGTTCCGACAGGGTATAGCCTTCATTTTCGACATTGGTCGAGTCGGCCAGCAGCAGCAGAACGCCCTGTTCGCCGAATTCCGCCAGACGGGCGAGGTCGGTATTCTCGCCATCGACGGGGGTCGGGTCAATCTTGAAGTCACCACTATGAATAATCAGCCCGGCCGGGGTGCTGATAGCCAGTCCAACACCATCAACAATGGAATGGGCGGCACGGTAGGGCTCAACAGAGAAAGGGGGCAACTCAAACGGCTGTCGCGGTTTGATGGTTATCATGTCAACCAGATGGTCGAGTTCATGTTCTTTGAGCTTGCGCTGCAGAAGTCCCAGGGTCAGGCCGGTTCCGTAGATCCGTGGACAGCCGAGGCGTTGCCACAAAAAAGGCAGGGCACCGATATGATCCTCATGGCCATGGGTCAGGACCAGGCCGACAATGTCATTTTGGCGCTGTTCAAGGATGCTGATGTCAGGCAACACCAGGTCGATACCGAACATGTAGGCCTCTGGAAACATCAGGCCACAATCAATGACGAGGATCTTGCCCTGACTTTCAATGCCAAGCAGATTCATGCCGATTTCACCAAAACCGCCGAAAGGCAGGAGGCGGATTTCAGAGCTATGATGTTCAGCAGGGTTGGTCATGGTTTTCCAGACAGCGGGCGATTTGGCCGTGGACCTGATCGGTCAGTTCGTCAAGCTGGGCCATTTTAAGATCTGTGGTTGCAACCGGCGGCATGATGGTCAGTTGTACCGGCGTCGGATTGATGCGCAAACTTCCTTTGGGCTGAACCTGGTGACTGCCGTGAATGGCCAGAGGAACAATAGGAACACCGGCCTTGGCAGCAAGGAGCAGAGCACCCTTTTTGAAAGGTTGCAGTTTGCCGTCGGCGCTGCGGGTGCCTTCGGGAAAAATAATCACTGAAACACCATCGCGGATTCGTCTGGCGGCTGCGGTCAGGCTGCGCATGGCCTCCTTACGATTGGAACGGTCGATGGGGATGTAGCCACCGCGTTTCATGGCCAGTCCGAACAGGGGAATTTTAAACAGCTCCTGTTTAGCCATCCAGCGAAACGGGATGGGGAGCCCGGCATACAGCAGGGGGACATCGAAATTACTTTGATGGTTGCAGACATAGATGGCCGGGCCGTCGACTGTCAGGTTTTCGGCCCCTCTCACCTTGAGCCTCAACCCGGCCAGCCACAGGCAGCTTCGCCCCCAGAGAATGCCGCAGGTATGGACGACATTTCGATCGAACACCGACAGGCTGATGGCAATGAGTACCGCCATGAGAGTCCAGGGGTAGAAAACCAGATAAAAAAAGATAGTACGAAACACCGTTAAAGAGCCCTCCCAATATTACAATCCGAGCATTGTACTTGCTATCTGCCGGCAACGTCAAACTATTCTCATTTGTTCATGTCAGGTGTCTTCAGGGCTGCGGGAAAGCCGTTACATCTGATGGAGAAACTGGTTGTGAAATCGAGATCTCATAAAACTTTCGCCAAACCCTAACATTTTCCTAACAAAAAAAGCGCGATATTGCGGCAACCAATCGTTAACGGAGACGTCTTTTGTGGATGTCGTCATTTAAATCATCAAAAAAGGAGAGATTCATCATGATCAGAAGCAAAGTAACAAAAATCATTGCAACCGGCCTGCTGTGCTTAGGTTTGCCGTTTGCCGCCTTCGCCCTTGACCCTGCTTTGAAACCCTACACTCCGGTATCTGGGATCTCCGGTTCCTTGAAGAGTATCGGCTCCGATTCGATGAACAACGGAATGACGCTGTGGGCAGAAGGCTTCTTGAGCTTTTATCCTAATGTTACGATTGAAATCGAAGGCAAAGGATCAGGTACTGCACCAACTGCAATGGTCAGCGGTACCGCTCACTTCGGCCCCATGAGCCGCCCGATGAGGGGTGACGAGATTGACAGTTTTGAAAGACGGTACGGTTATGCACCAACTGAAATCAATACCAGCATCGATATGCTGGCTGTTTATGTTCACAAAGACAACCCGATTCAGTGTTTGACCCTGCAGCAGGTCGATGCCATTTTCTCCAAGACCCGTCGTGGTGGCCATGACCAAAATATCCGTACCTGGGGCGACGTTGGTTTGACCGGCCAGTTTGCCAACCTGCCCATCAGCCTTTACGGTCGTAACTCTGCTTCCGGTACCTACGGTTTCTTCAAAGACAATGCTCTGTTCGGCGGCGACTACAAGGATGAAGTTAAGGAGCAGCCGGGCAGTTCCTCAGTGGTTCAGGGTGTTGCCAGTGAGCTTGCCGGTATCGGGTACTCTGGTATCGGTTACATGACCGCCGATGTGCGCGCGGTGCCTCTGGCCAGTGGTCCCGGTGAGAAATGTTTTGCCGCTGCTGCTGAAAATGCCTACACCGGAGAATACCCGCTGGCACGCTTCCTGATGGTGTACACCAACTATCGCCCTGGTAGTGATCTGGATCCTCTTCGGCGTGAGTTTGTCCGCTACATCTTCAGCCGTAACGGCCAAGAAGATGTAGTGCGCGATGGTTACTTCCCGGTCTCCAACGTTATCGGCCAGGAACAACTCCAAAGACTTGGGATCAAATAGCCCGTAGCTAGGATTAAAGTTGCTGAATAAACGGTGAAAAAACTACAGCCCGGAATCCTGTTAGGTTGATAGCCGATTCCGGGCTGATTTCCGCTGTATCTTCTGAGATGAAATCAACTTGTTAGAATGTGCAGCGGAAGTCAGTCCCTAAAAGAACGAATTGCCAAGCTATTAAATGGTTAAAAAATGTCCAAACAACAAAAGATAACCGGCACCCAACGGCGCTATACAACAAAAAAAAGCATTAAATATATGGATGTTGCAGCGAAAATTCTCATTTCGCTGGGCGGGTTGGGCACTATTGTGGCTGTTGCAGGGGTTTTTGTATTTCTGGCATCAGTGGTTATTCCTCTCTTTGCTCCGGCAGAATTGACGCCGGCCCAAAAAGTTTCAACCGTTACTGAGGAAACCAAGAAGGCTCCGTTGCTGATTATTGATGAGTTTCTATTAAGTGCCTGGACCCTGGAAGACGAGGGGGCCACTGCACGTGCCTTTGTTCTTGAAAATGGTGAGACCCTTCAAGAGTTATCTCTTTTTGAAGGAAAAGTACCAAGAGCCTTCGCATATGATTCTTTATCTGAAACCTTGATAGCTGCTTTCGATGACGGTCGCGTCGTTTTGAATACCGTTGGTTTTAAGACGAGCTTTTTATTGGATGAACGAGCTCTGCCCACCGAATTGCAGGAACTTGAAGTAGGAGCAATCTTGCCGTGGGATGGGGGTATAGTCCAGCGCACCCCTGTTGGTCAGTTGCGGCGAATCAGCCTTGAGAGTGAAACCTCATCGGTTGTCGACACTGGTGTTGTTGACATTGAATTAATATCCGTCGTCATGACCGCCAGTGGTCCGGTTCTGTCCTACATGACCGATGACGGCAATTTGCGAATTCAGCGGATGGTATCACGGCGAAACCTTCTCACCGGTCAAGTGACGACAACGGTAAGTGGTGGTGCCATCACTATCGACCTGTCTCAACATGGAGTGCCGAATTGGCTGGAACTTTCAGGGCGGGGAGATACGGCATATCTGATCTGGCCTGATGGTCATATGGTACGCATCGACGGCCGGAATTTAAATGAGCTTGCGATTGCAGAAGAGTTGAGTCTGATTCCGGCAGGCGATGTGTCAGTGACAGCAGTGTCCTTTTTGATTGGGCGGACAACCCTGGTGATAGGGGATTCGAGCGGTCAGGTAAATGCCTGGTTTCGCACCCGACCGGAGGGCGTTAATACTTCCGACGGTAGCAGATTGACTCTGGTTCATGACCTCGGTAAGGGTCCCGGCGCAGTTGGCGCTTTGGCACCCTCAACCAGAAGTCGACTCCTGGCTGCCGGTTTTGCCGATGGAACCGTACGAACATATCATGTGACCAGCAGCCAACTGCTGGTGGAAGAAGTAGCCGGTCAGGGAGCTGTTTCCGCAGTGGCATTGGCTCCTCGTGATAATTTGTTAGCGGCTTTGGTGCCTAGCGGTTTAATGGGTTGGCACCTAGACAACAAACATCCAACAGCAACCTTTCATACTCTATTTGGTAAAGTTCATTATGAAGGGATGAATGAGCCGCGTTATGTTTGGCAATCCGCCGGTGGAACAGATGCTTTTGAATCGAAGTACAGTCTGGTGCCTCTGATATACGGAACTCTCAAGGCAACTTTCTTCTCCATGCTGTTTGGGGTGCCCTTGGCGCTGCTGGCGGCTATATACACTAGTGAATTTCTCGAAGACAAGCGCGTCAAGGCTCAGGTAAAGCCTCTGGTAGAACTGATGGAAAGCTTGCCGACAGTTGTTTTGGGCTTCCTTGCCGCATTGGTGTTTGCAGTTTTTGTTGAGGGGAATACCGCCAGTGTGTTGGCGGCTTTTATCACCGTGCCATTGTGCTTCGTTGGATCAGCTTATCTATTTTTACTGTTGCCTATCGAAAAATATGTCCGTTTTTCCCGTTTTCGTTTCTATATCATCGTTCTGTTTGCTTTGCCTGCCGGGATTTTACTGGCTCGTCAGTTTGGTCCGGTTCTTGAGACGCTTCTCTTTGCCGGTGATATCAAAGCCTGGCTCGATGGTCAGATCGGCACTGGAACCGGTGGTTGGTTCCTGCTGTTTTTGCCCCTGATGAGCATAATTGTGGCGGTTTTTTACGGAATGGTTGTCAATCCCTGGTTGCGCAACAAGACAGCAGGACTTTCGCGGTTTAATACTTCTCTTGTAGAGGCAGTAAAGTTTGTTTGCGGCATTTTCATTGTTGGCGGCGGTGCCTGGGTGATTGCCAGCGCACTGACGGTGGCGGGCATTGATGTGCGTGGAGATTTTCCCTTCACAGGTCAGATTATGGGAACCTACGTTCAACGTAACGCACTGGTGGTCGGCTTTGTCATGGGTTTTGCTATCATCCCGGCAGTTTATACGATTGCTGAAGATGCTCTTTCCAGTGTGCCGGAACATTTACGCTCCGGGTCTCTTTCAACCGGCGCCAGTCCCTGGCAGACAGCCATTCGTATTATCATCCCGACGGCTGCCAGCGGCCTCTTTTCTGCCGTAATGCTTGGCCTTGGTCGGGCCGTCGGCGAGACCATGATCGTGCTGATGGCTACCGGCAATACACCAGTGATGGAAATGAATATCTTTAACGGATTTAGAACCCTGTCAGCCAATATTGCCGTCGAACTTCCTGAGGCAATTGTTTTTGGAACCCATTTCCGCATTTTGTTTCTCGCAGCATTAACACTGTTTCTGTTGACCTTTACTATCAATACGATTGCAGAGGTTATCAGACAGCGGTTTCGTAAACGCGCTTTCCAACTGTAGCTGTTGTAGTGTGTCAGCACTATTAGAGATACAGAACTAAAGGTACGGCATTAGAAGATGGATAGAAACTCTTACCTCAATGTGGGCACAGAAAATAAACCAGCTGTGAGGCTCTGGCGGCGTCAGGGCAGTGGTACCTCTGTTGCTTCACTGGGACAGCCGATGGTCTGGTTAGCCGGTGGTATGCTGGCGATGTGTGTTGCCATGATTGTCGCTCTGATTTTGCTGGTGGTAGTGCGTGGTATGTCAACCTTCTGGCCGGGTCCAGTTAAGAGTTATCACCTGGCATCAGAACAAATTGTTACCGGCGAGGTAACACGTTCCGGCTCTTATGAACCCAGGCCGGAAATTATTGACGCATTACCAGCGTCGGCACGTGATCGGGCGCGACAAATGCTGGCAGCCAGTGACGGCATTGCTGAGCGTATTCTGGTTAGAACCGGAAATTTTGAACTCGATAACAATCACTTTAGCTGGGTTAGCGATTATACCATTGAGCGAATTGAGAAACCGGAATGGTTTGTGGTCATGGAGCGTCTGACCTGGGGGCGATTTTATGGTGTGCCTGTTGCCTTTAGTCTTGATGGCCAGCAAATCGCTGATAACCCTGCAGCCGTCTGGAGGGAATTCGAACGCCACCATGACGATGTACGTAAGCGTTGGCAACAACGCAGGCATCTGGAAATAAGGGCCATCGGCACGGTCAATCATGAACAGGAGAATGCTCGCCTGGTGTTGCGTGGTACTGAAATCGCTGCGCAGGAAGCCCGTAATCGTCATGGCATTCGTTCAGATGAATACCTGCAGGCACGGTCAGTATTAGAACAACAACAACAGGAATTTAATCGAGCAGAGGCGGGCTTTGAGCGGCGTTACGCCGAAATCCGTCAACAGATAGCTGAGATCAACCGTGAAAATGATCGTTATCAGATCACCATGAGAACTGATAGCGGACAGGAAAAAACCATGGGTTTGGCAGAAATTGTCAGGGCCTATCCGGCAAATCAGTTGTCTGTCTTCGGTCGTATCGGTGTTTATCTTGATCGCTGGAAGGAGTTTCTCCTGGATGACCCTCGCGAAGCGAATAGTGAGGGCGGTGTATTCCCGGCGATTTTCGGTACCGTGGTTATGACCTTGATCATGGTGGTTTTTGTCGTACCCTTTGGTGTTTTGGCCGCTCTATATTTGCGCGAATATGCTAAAGCCGGACCATTAGTGAGTGTTATCCGTATCGCTGTTAATAATTTGGCCGGGGTTCCCAGTATTGTTTACGGGGTTTTTGGTCTGGGTTTCTTCTGCTACCTGGTAGGAGGCACTATTGATCAATTGCTATTCAGTGAAAAACTTCCCAATCCAACCTTCGGGACCGGGGGTATTCTCTGGGCCAGTTTGACCCTGGCCCTCTTGACCCTGCCCGTTGTTATCGTGGCGACGGAAGAGGCCTTGGCGGCAGTGCCCGGCTCCATGCGGGAAGGTTCTTATGCTTCGGGGGCCAGTAAGTGGCAGACCATTCAACGCATCGTTCTACCAAGAGCGATGCCTGGGATCATGACCGGTATGATTTTGGCCATGGCCCGTGGTGCCGGCGAAGTGGCACCATTGATGCTGGTCGGGGCGGTCAAGTTGGCACCGCAACTACCAATAGATGGTATCGCTCCCTTTGTACACCTGGAACGCAGTTTCATGCATTTGGGTTTCCATATTTATGATGTTGGTTTCCAGAGCCAGAACAGTGAGGCGGCGATTCCTATGGTCTTTACAACAACGTTGTTACTCATTCTGATTATCGCTGTGCTTAATATCGGTGCAATCTGGCTACGCAACCGATTACGGCGGAAATTCATTGTCAGTGCAGTTTAACAAGAGACTTTTTCAATAAAGAGGCAGTTTTGATGGTGACAAGAGAGACGAATATAGCAATCAACGGTAACGATGCGTCAGCCGTTGATCCAACCTATGCAGAGCGCAAGGACCGTGGTCGCTTGCAGGAAATCGCTGCCGGTAAATGGTTTGCGCCGGTAGTTGACAAGCAAATTGATCATGAAGATGCCGTTTTAACGATAGAGAACTTCTGTCTCTGGTACGGCAAGGCGCAGGCATTATTTGATGTGTCGATGAAGGTTCCCAAATCCAAGGTGACGGCGCTGATTGGTCCCTCTGGATGTGGCAAATCCACTTTGCTGCGTAGCGTCAACCGCTTGAACGACCTGGTAGACTCGGTGAGCATTAGTGGTGAAATGAAACTCTATCAGGATTCCATCTATGCCAAAGGGGTGGATGTTATCGAATTACGTAAACGCATGGGAATGGTGGCGCAAAAGCCGAATCCATTTCCTATGACCATCTACGAAAACGTCATCTATCCCTTGCGGATTGACGGCATCCGCGATCGACGAATTCTTGATGAGGTCTGTGAAAAATCACTGCGTGGAGCTGCTCTGTGGGACGAAGCCAAAGACCGTTTGCATCAGAGCGCCCTAGGGCTTTCAGGTGGCCAGCAGCAGCGTCTGTGCGTTGCGCGTGCAATTGCCTCCGAGCCGGAAATGTTGCTGATGGATGAACCCTGTTCAGCCCTTGATCCCATCGCCACCGGAAAAATAGAGGATCTGATTGATCAATTACGTGGCGAGTACACCATTCTTATCGTTACTCACAATATGCAGCAGGCGGCCCGCGTCAGTGATTATACGGCATTTATGTATCTGGGGCAGTTGGTAGAGTATGGTGCAACGGCCTCACTGTTTAAAAAGCCGCAACTTAAAGAAACAGAAGATTATATTTCCGGTCGCTTTGGATAATGAGTAAATCTAACCGATTTCCTGACAACCAACATCAAAAAACTATTAAAGGAGAATAACAATGATCAGATCCAAAAAAATCGTCCCAATGTTCTTGCTGCTTCTGTTGGCAGCTTTTACTTTTGGCTGTTCAGCCAAGGATCTCAGTGCTTCAGGTCACGGCGCAAACTACGATCGTCCCGGATTTGTAACCGGTGTTGAGGATGGTCGCTTATGGGTTTTCCTTGCCGGGAGTAAAGAAGGACAAGCTTATGCCGCCAACAAAAGCAAGCCCGCCCGTCATGTTGTACGTCCAGGTGCCGGTCCAAACGGTATGACGATCCGCTCACCTGAGTTCGAAATTATTGAGGCCTATTTGATGTCCAAGCCAGGTTTTGTTGTTGGAGTTGAAGATGGTCGCCTGTGGGTTTTTAAAGAAGGAACTAAAGAGGCTGATGCCTATGTTGCCGGAAAAAGCAAGCCGGCGAGACACGTCGTGCGTCCTGGCGCTGGTCCCAACGGCATGACGATTCGTGCACCCGAGTTCGATATTATCGATGCTTACCTGGCAACCAAATAGTTTTGGACGGATGTCTTTTGCCTAAACCAATGAGACAGTTATGACTCAGATTTTTTTTCGTGAAATCAAACGCTTAAAAACCCTGCTCCTCGAGCAGGGTGAAGCGGTGGAAGAGCAGGTCCGACTGGCGAAACAGGCATTGCTGGATATGGATGTCACATTGGCTCAAGAGGTTGTGGCTAATGACGATGTCATCGATCAGCGTGAGGTTGATCTGCAGGAGGAGTGTTTCAAAATACTTGCCTTGCATCAACCGGTGGCAGTCGACCTGCGCTTTCTTGTGGCAGTTCTCAAGTTCAATAACGATCTTGAGCGGATTGCTGATCTTGCCGGTAATGTTGCAAAACGTGTTATCAAATTAAAGCAATTGGGTGACACAGACCTGGTATTCGATTTTGCCGAAATGGCAGCTATCGCCCGCCAGATGTTGCATCAAGCCATGGCCGCGTTGGTGGAAATAGATCCGGAAGCAACAGCCGACGTGTTCAGTCTGGAAAAGAACCTGAATCGTCTGCATAAAACAAATTCTAATACTATTAGAAAGATACTGATGAATAGTCCTGAGCGGGCGGATGCGTTGGTTCATCAACTGGTGATTTCCCGCAACATGGAGCGTATCGGTGATCTGGCCACTAACCTGGCCGAAGAGGTGATCTATGTCGCTCGCGGTGAAATTGTTCGTCACAGTGATTCGCCGTTGTAGGGTCGGCGGTGGGTGTTGTGGTGAGTATTGCTTCGGTGGATATAGAGTCTGTCATCCCCGAGGATTCTTTTCGGGAATTATGGGAAGAATGAGAGTTATTGCTCCCGGATTTTCCTTTGCTTTTTGGTTCCCATTGTTCCCAACATTCACCTCATTGTCGGTTCGTTTTACATTTTTTTATGGTTGATCTTTTTCTCTCGGCGTTGTCGGTCACGTTCCTGCAGGCGCATGCGGGTCATGCGCTCGCGCAGGCCGCCATCCTGCAAAAAATCCTTTTCAAGGCGCTTTAGCTGCTGGTCAAGCAGGTAGTTGGTCTGATGGATCAGACAAATGGCAATGTTCGCAACCACTTCGGCGGGGCGGGTGGCGACAAATTCGCGGTAAAGCTCGTAGGAAATTCGGCTGTTTTGGCTGATCTGTCGCACATAGCGGGCCTCTCTTGAGTCTTTATCCCAGATCGTCAAATCGCGAACATTCAGAAAATCACGATAATCTTCCAGTAGTTCTTCCAGGCTGGCGCGGGCCACGTTGGTCAGTTTGATCTCCATTTCTTTGGAGGTGGGCGCGGCTTTACTGCCTTCGACGATATTCTGTTTGCCCGAGCGTGCCGCCTGAACCATCTGATCGATGGTGCGGTCACCGCGCCGCAGAAAGCGGCGGCAAAAGCGGTAGGTCAACTGATAAACCACCTCGGATTTCTGGTAAGAGAGCAGGGTCCGATAATCTCCCCGGGGTGGCAAAATTGCAGACTGAGAGATTTGGGAGTCATGGGAGTTGTGCAGAGCCCCAACTTGCGGTTTCCCATGCTTCTCTTTCTTCCCATCATTCACATAGCCATTTTTCATCAGACCACCCCCCCCCACTTTAAACAATGGTCGAATCATAAATAAATACTTGCCGATTTTCCAGCAGAAACCAGGTTGCGGGATTGTCTCAGTATGAACCAGGATTTTCGAGGATGATCGTTTATCTGAAAAAAATCCGCTCAATACGTATGCCGGATAATTTCCCCCTCAACCATGTACAGCACATCCTCGGCGATATTGGTGGTTAAATCAGCGATGCGTTCGAGGTGGCGGGAGAGGGAAAGGTATTCGATCAGGGGGTCTAGTTGGTCGGGATGTTGGCGGATCCGATTTTTGACCAGGTCGTAGTTGTCTTTGTGCATGGCGTCAACCTCGTCATCTAAATGACAGACCTCACGGGCCAGGCTGCTGTCCAGATTGACCAGGGAGTCGAGACTCTTCCTGAGCATAATTTCAACTTTTGCCGCCATATCGAAGAGGGCAAAGGGAACCGGAATCGGCTCAAAGGTGCCCAGCCCTCGGGCACGCTGTGCGATATTGACCGAGAGGTCGGATATGCGTTCCAGGTCGTTATTGATTTTCAGCACTGAAACGATAAAGCGCAGATCAATTGCCACCGGCTGGTGCAGGGCCAAGGTTTTAAGACATTCCTCTTCGAGGTCGACTTCCATTTCGTTGACTTCCTGATCCCGTTCAATCACAGCCTGCGCCAGTTCTGTATCCATGTGCTCAAGAGAGTGAATGGCCTGATGAAAGCTTTCTTCAACAACTGCCGAAAGGGTCAGGATGCGTTTTTTTAAATCGTCAATCTGGCGCTGAAGGTACTGGGCCATACAGGTTAATCCTCTGTGGTTGGAAGGGCCGCTGTTAAGGGGGCTGATTGTGCAGCAAGTGCCGGTGTCTGCTGTTGCTGTGTCCGAACCGGCAGTTGCAGAGAAAAGGTGCTTCCTGATCCGAGACTGCTGGTCACCGTCACTTCGCCGCCGTGGGCCTGGGCAATGTGCTTGACAATGGCCAGCCCCAGACCGGTTCCACCAAGCTTGCGGCTGCGGGCCTTATCGGCGCGATAGAAGCGTTCGAACAGGCGCGGCAGGTGAACCTTGTCGATGCCGCAACCCCAGTCTCTGACGCTGATGGTAATGGTACTGTCCGACCTGCTGGCTTCAATCAGTATTTTGCCCTGCTGTTGGCTGTACTTGATGGCGTTGGTCAGCAGATTGACCAGCGCCTGTTCCAGCAGGGGAGCATTGATTTGAGCTTTAAGGGCGATTGGGCAAAACTGCTCGATGTGGAGATGCTTTTCTGCTGCCATACTTGCACAGGCCTGAATCGCTGACTCAATGACATTGGCAAGGCTCATCTCGGTCAAGGGCAGATCTCCCTGATCACTGTCCTGTTCGATGCGGGCAAGAATCAGCAGGTCGTCGATGATGTCGTTAAGGCGGTCGGCCTGGCGCATCATGATGTCAAGAAACTGGGTGGCGCTGTCGGGATCCTTGATGGCCCCTTCCTGCAGGGTTTCGACAAAACCCTTGATGGCGGTAATCGGCGTTTTCAGTTCATGGGAGACATTGGCGACAAAGTCGCGACGGACATTTTCCAGCCGACGCAGGCGGGTGACATCATTAAGAACGATGAGGGCACCCAGCTCCTGGCCTGATTCTCCACGCAACAGGGAGCCGTGGGCCTGAAGATAGAGATCCTCGGAGCCGTGGAGAACGATGTCCCCCTCAACCGGATCCCGTGCCGACAGGGCTCGGCGCACAAAACGTTGCAGATCGGCTTTGCGGATGGCTTCCTGAATGCCGCGACCTTGAACCTTTTCGGGAGAAACCCCCAGTAATGTCGCAGCGGCACGGTTGATACGGATGATCTTTTCACTGGTGTCGACGGCCAGAACGCCTTCGACCATGCTGGCCAGCACAGCTTCCTGTTCATTGCG
>OBJA01001942.1_pt1 | contig 12907 bp, 10 predicted proteins | sample 1519751 | NCBI WGS metagenome assembly OBJA01 (sample SAMEA3881238, study PRJEB22517) | soil metagenome | biome: lake sediment; feature: soda lake sediment; material: sediment, water from around vicinity | place: India | collected 2013-12-23 | depth 3 m
ATACTCATGGGCACTGCTTGCCAATACCACGCATTCTGGCCGAACCGCACATTCCGCCAGAGCAGACAGCAAGTTCCGCGTTCCGAGAAGATTCACCTGATAGAGGGCATTGCCGTCGTCATGAGCCACCGACGCGATACCGGCCAGATGAACGACGGCATTCGGTCGGACCTCGCACACGTACGCCCTCAGACCTTCCACGTCACTCAGACTCACCGCGCGATAACGCGCGACGTCCGCTGCTTGACGTCGGCCGAGCCCCCATACCTCCCAGCCGGCTGCCTCGAACTCCTCCGCGACATAGCGCCCCGTGAAGCCGCGCAACCCCGTAATCAGTACGCGCATATGCTCAAGCACTCAATAGGAAAAGCCGCGCCGCGCGTCTTGCAACGCCCTTTAACTCGGTCTGCGGGCATGCTCATGACTCGGGCTCGACCGGCACGGCCGTGAGCGGGTTCAGCCAATGATGTGCAATCGAGCGTGCTCGTCGCGCAACATGTTCATCAACGTTCCGCATGTTGTCGCAGGTGGCTGGAATTGGCGCGCCCGAGCGAAATGCCTCGAAGAACGCAAGCCAGTCTTCGGCACTCTGGTCGGGCGACAGCAGCCAGCTCAATGTCCGCCCACGCAGGCGTTCTCTCATGCACGCTCCGCTGTCGATGGCGGCAATCGGCAACCCCAGGGCCTCTGCATCGACGACGGCATGCGCGCCTGGCAGCCAGTGCGGCGAAGGAAGCCAGGCGATATGCGGATCGTAAACGAATACCGCGTCCGAGGCGGCACTGCCCGACTCAAGATCGACTGCCTGAAGCAGCGCCGTGCTGGCTTCCGGCAGTGCACGCGCAAGCCGCCCGAAGACCCGGAAGCAGAGCGGTAGCTCTCGCGCCTTGCATAGATCGAGCACGGCGACAAGCAGTTCCATACCGGAGCCCGTATCGATGTCGCCGAACAGCGCCACGCGCAGGCGCTCCGAGGGTTGAATCCGGCGGAGCCAGGGACGAAAACCCCGAATGTCGCGCGGTTCGGGCAGAGGCATGACCTCACAATCGCGCGCGACGCCTCCCGTACGCATGCGCCACGCAAGTTCCATGTCGCATGCCAGCAAGAATCTCGCGTTCGCAACAAGCCAGGCGCGGTCGGCCTCGAGCGGCGTCGCTGCACCGGCGACCGAAGCCGTTGCGGTCTCATCTTCGAGGTGGTGACCGGCGAGGTCATCATCGATCGCGAGGCAATCAAACGGCACATCGAGCGCGTTCAGAACCGTACGCAGCCGGCCGCCATAGCCAGAGTACCGAAGCACCAGCGCCACATCGACGCGATGCGCCCGGACCGCCACGGAAAGCGAATCCAGCTCTTGCACGGCATGGAACGGCCTGCCGCGAAGACCGAGCGGATCCACTCCCAGCATCAGACGCGAATCGAGCCTTCCATGCAGGAACAACAGCCGCACCGAAGCGCCAACGGCTGCCTTGAGGTTGCGCAGCGAACGCTCCAGATCCCGGGGTCGTGGGGCCATCTGATCGAGGACGACGAGTACCGTGGGCCGGCCGTCCGGCGCCGCCGGAACCGCCAGTCCGAGCGGGGAAGGGTACGCCTGATAACCGGAGCGCCCCCCCCAGGCCAGGTAGTGCAGCAAAGGATTGATGCCGCTGCGCGCAACCTCCGGGTGTTGCGAACGGTAGCGTTCCGAAGCGAACCGAGGTGACGGATCGCGCCCCTCACGGTGACCGAACATCAGGTAATGGAACACCGGGTTGACCCCGGCCTCGAGCACTTCGGGATAGATCGCGCCATACCATTGCGAATCCACCCACTGGCCCAGGCCACACCCGTGGGTCAGCAGACGCTCGGCACGACCGGAGCCGACCAATCTCAGCAGACGCCAGGCGACTCCAGCCAGCAGCGGGCGGCGCAACGCGGACAACAGTGCCAGTAGCGCAATGCGTCGACCGCCAGCGAGGCTGGCATCGTCTGCCAACGACGCCCGGTCGCCTCGCCCTGGCGCATCGTCGGCCGTGACCGGGACCATGGATGTGGCCGGCATCAACGGCACCACTTGGAACGTTCCGAGCCGGTTCAAGGCGTGGACGAGAGACGTCCAGGAGCCCGTGCTCTCACGGAACGCCCTGGCCAGCAGACGGCGCCGGATCACCGCACCCGCCAGCGGCGTGGGCGTGGCAACACCCCGGTCGCGCCCCGGCCTCTCCGACGGCAGGCAGGCGGCCACGGCATCATCGCGCTCAAAGACATCGAGGGCCGCAATTGGAAATGCGTCATCCAGCCAGTCATCCGCGGCAAACCAGACAAGCTCGGACCGCGCGTCGTCCACAATCCTTCTCAGCGCGGCCAGCGACGGATCAGCAACCGAGGCCTCCATCATGAGGACTTCACACACGTTCTCTGCAAAGAACAAACGCCCGCCACGCAGCAACGAATCCGGACACGCCAGCGCCAGCAATGGCGTCGCGCGCAGGCCGAGCTGCGCCAGTCGTTCGGCGAGCGCAGTGACACGCTGCAAGGAATCCGTCAGGGCAACCACCGCCAGCTCCCGCCCATCGATGCACCGACGCAGCAAACCCGTTACCCGGTGTCTGAGAACGGGAAACTGTCGAACGGCCGTGGTGGCGGACAACCGCAGCGCGAACCCGGACAACGACCCTCCATGTTGAACCATGGCATCATCGTCCATGCGATCGAGCATCGACAGCCACAGCATCCGGCATTCGTCCAGATGCCGCGGCGAATGCGATCCTTGCCCCGGGTGCAGGCGTTGACGAACGGCAACGCCCGGCACGTGAATGAGAGGGAAACGCGACGCCAGACGAAACCACATGTCGTAGTCCTGCGTGGACGGCAAACCGATATCGAATTCCCCGACGGCGTCAAGACAGGCGCGATGTATCAGCGTGGCACAACCGTTGACGCGAATATCGAACAAGGCCCAGAGTGGTCGGGCTGGATCATGTCCATCTCCCACTTCATGCCGCTCCAACACCGTTCCGGACGCATCGGTGGTGACGAAATCGCCAAACGCCATCGCCGGCTGGCCGAGTGCGCGCAGCGCAGTGACCTGCCGTTCGATCTTGTCCTCAACGTAGATGTCATCATGACTGAGCCAGCTGAGATAGGTGCCGCGCATCGCGCGAATCCCGGCATTGACCGCGCTGGCCACTCCACCATTGGTCTTGCGCACCAGCCTGACACGCTCGCCATAGCGCAAAGCCACGCGCTCGGTCGCGCCGTCGTCGGTCGACCCGTCATTGACGACGATGACCTCGACACGCGGCCAAGTCTGCGCCAGCGCACTGTCGATCGCATCGGCAAGATAGTTCGCACCATTGAAGACCGGTATCACGATGGAAACGAGCGGCAGCTCTTCTCGCTCTTCGCAACGCTCCCCGCGCTGCGCCGAAGCGTGGTCAGCGGTCGATCGCCTCATCATGCTTTCCGCCAACGGCTTTCTCCAGCACCCAACAGCGCCGCGTATCCCCCGAGAACGAGCGGCGCGACGGCCTCCGCGCTCCATCGCCGCTCGATCTCCTGCCGGTTGCGCCACACGGCGGCATCGACGAGATCGTCATCGGTGGCGGCACGCAGCAAGGCTGCGGCCAAGGCGTCGACGTCGTGCGCCGGCACGGCCATGCCACTCACCCCCGGTTCGATCCATTCGCATCCACACGCCGTGTCGGCCTGGATACAATAAGTACCGACCGTCATCGCCTCGAGAAGCGTGGTGCTGATTCCGTCCGAGATGCCGTAACCAACCACCACACGCGCCGCTGCCAGTCGGTGCACCGCGCTGGCCTGATCGGGATAGTACGGATCGGCTACGATATCGAGCCCGTTCTCCCGCGCGACGATCGTCGCCGCGCGCGCCATCACCGGCGGAGCATGCGAGATGCGAATCTGCAGTCCGTGCAGCGCGGGCGCGATCTTGTGGATCGCGAGCAGCACATCCATGCCCCGTCCAGCCCAGTGGTGGTAGCCTTTGACCAGAATCATGCGGCGTTGCGACGGCGGAGGCAAATCATCCGGGTGTGGATAGGTGGCCAGATCGACACCTCCCGAAGCGGCAACAGCGGGAAAGTGCAGCCCCCTGAAGCCCCACTGCTCGAGCAACGCGCCATCCCGCGCGCAATCGGAGTGAAAACCATCGAGCACACGCGCCATCGTCTGCAAGCGATCAAGATGCTCGGGCAACTTGCGATAGAGGAACGTATCGCTCCCCCACCCTGAAGCAATCCAGATCGGAAAATCATCGGGGCGACGCAGGCGCGCCTCGAGCCCCACGTAGCCGGCGTGTTGGAGTTCGAGCGTATGCAGGATGTCCGGACGCAGATTGTCGATTGCGCTCAGCAGCGAGTCCGGGCTGGACAGCAAGTGCGCTCCGACATGGACCGCCGATTTCAACGGCACATAACCGACACGACGCTCCGTCGCCGATGCCGCCACGGATTCAATGCGGCTGTCGTCGTAGCGCAGAATACTCCCTGCCGGGTAACGTTCGGCGGCCTCGCGAGTCGCCACCACGCCCGCAAACTCGAACTCGCCACAATAGTCCTGCAACACCGACGGAAACACCACCACCCGATAACCGCTACCAGCCAACATGCTGACCCAGCGCTGGGAATGTACGCTGACCGGGAAGCAAACCATGAGCAGCAACGGATTGGTGTCGTTCATGATGACAGGGCCGTCCTGATCAATGCGCCGAAACCGGCGTGACTGTGCGCCGCCGCCAGCCGCGAAACGTTATCGACCGAAAGCGCGTGTTCCCGGGGAAACTGCGGCACCACCAGGCAGCGCACACCAGCCGTCTCGGCGAACGCTCGCGAGACGCTGTCGACATCCTCCAGCACCACGGCCACGTACAGCACCGCATCGGAAAACGCCTGCTCCATCGCGTTCCGCGCATCCTCAACGACGGTGGCGCGGATGCCGGTATCGAACTCGAGCACGCGGATCGCGATTTCGACTTCAACGGTGGAGACGCCAACAAAGCGCACGGGCCGCTCGCGCAGCACATCGACGCAGTGGTACAGCGCCGAAATCACGAACAGCGCGCGGCGTTCATCATCATCTCGTCCATCGACGATCAAGGCCTGTTTCATGGCATCCACTTCAGGTTGAACCAATACCGGCTTCGGTTCCGCATCCTGCCACGCGGCCGGTTGCGCCGGCTGCCGCTCCCGCGTACCGCTTCATCGCTCACTGCGCGACTCCAATGCGGGCCAGCTCGTCGAGCATTTCGTCCCAGCCGGGAGCCTGCCAACCAGTCCGCTGCACGAAGGCCGTAGCGTCGAGTCGGCGGTCGCAATAGAACGCGTCGTCTTCATGGATCTCGCCGCCGCGCCCAAACCGGGCCCGCACCGCGCACAGCAGATCGTGCTTGCTGATTGGTTCAGAGCCGACATGCCAGAGCCCCTCGAGGTCGGGACAGTGTTGTAGCACGTAGGCAACGAGACGGGACGCGACCGGTGTCGTCAAGCCATTGAACCACGCCTGCGTATAGCCCCCCACACACGCGCCGGAGCGATGGAGGTACCAGTCGAGCAAGCCGTGGTGGCCGCGCAGTTCCGGTCCGATCAGGGACATGCGCAAGCACAGCGTGCGCGGTTGCCGGGGCTCCCCAAGCAACTTCGACAAACCATAGAAATCGCGGGCATCTGCCGGGTCTTCCAGGCGGTAACCATTCGCGCCACGCTCGCTTTGCAGCGTGCCGGAAAAGACGCAATCGGTGCTGAAGTGAACGAATCGTACGCCGGCTCGCGCGCACGCGACCGCCAAACGTTGCGGCAACAGGGCGTTAACCGCAACGGTTTCGGCCGCATCATGTTGGCCGTCACGTTGCTTGATCACGCCTGCGGCATTGATCACCACATCCCATTCGCCACGGTCGATGAGTGCGGCCGCAACTTCGACGTCTCTCAGATCGCAACCGGCGATCGTTCGAACCGACGCACCCCATGGCACACGATCGGCGTGTGACCGCACGGTCACCGCGACCTCATGTTCGACCGCGAGCACCATCGCCATGCGATGACCGAGCATCCCCGTTCCGCCCAGAATCAGAACCCGGCTCATGCGCCTCCCAGACGGTGATGGTAGGCGGTCAGCAGACGCACCACGGTCTCGCTCACATCGAGACGCTGGTACTCCGCAGGTACCGCCCACTGCGAGGGCGAGGAAGTCACCAGACGTACCGCCCGCATCAGCGTGGCGGCATCCGCCCCGGCCAGCATGTTGGCGCCACACTCCAGCGTCTCCGGCCGCTCGGTAACGTCTCGCAGCGTCACGCTCGGCACCTTCAGCAACGTGCATTCCTCCTGCACCGTGCCGCTGTCGCTCAAGACGCAGTACGCTTCGCGTTGGAGTTTCAGAAAGTCGAAGAAACCGAATGGCGGGTGAAACATCAACCGGTCTGAAAGCGCCACCTCGCTCGAATCCAGTTGGGCACGCAGGCGTGGGTGGGTGCTGAGAATAACCGGTCGCCCAAACGCCTCCGCGAGGCCCACGAGTCCCTCGAGCAACGCGCGCCGCCGTGGCGCAAGATCGACGTTCTCCGCGCGGTGCAGCGTCACCAGAAAATAGCCCCCCGGCCGCAACCCCAATGTCTCCAGGATCCCCGAGGTGGCAATGGCTTCGCGGTGATGCTCGATCACCTCGGCGATTGGATTTCCCGTCACGAAGATCCTGCGCGCGGGGATGCCCTCGGCCAGCAGATTGTCCCGGCTGCGTTCGGTATAGGGCAACAACACGTCGCTGCAGTGATCCACGATGCGGCGGTTGACCTCCTCGGGGACGCGGTCATCATGGCAGCGATTGCCCGCCTCCATGTGAAACACTGGAATCCCTCGTCTCTTGGCGACGATCGCAGCCAGTGCCGAGTTGGTATCACCAAGAATGAGCACGCGATCGGGATGCTCCCGCTCGATCACCTGCTCTACGCCGGACAGAATGCGCCCGGCCTGTTCGCCGAACGGGCAGGCGCCCACCTCCAGCAGATGATCGGGCGGACGCACCCCCAGCGCTTCGAAGAAGATGTCCGACAGCCGCCGGTCGAAGTTCTGCCCCGTATGCACCAGGACATGCTCGACTGACACATCCAGCCGCGCGATGATCCGCGACAGGCGAATGATCTCCGGCCGCGTGCCGAGAATCGTCATGATCTTCACGCGACCACACCTCCCTGCGCTTCGACGTCGGACAATGCGCGTCCGAGACGCCCTCCTGGGCGCATCATCTCGCGTATCGCTTCTACACCGACGAGATGATCCGCGGACGAATACTCCGCCGAAAACTCCGGCACGGCATGCTCCGCCGGACACAGTTCCGGCAACATCGGCCGTACCGCATGGTAGCCGCCCTTGCGAACAGTACGCGGAATCTCCTCTTCCGAAACGAGAATCTCATGCAGTTTCTCACCAGGACGAATTCCGGTGATCGACACTGGCGTGCCCGGCTGACGATCGTCGAGCGCTCTGGCCAGATCCAGCATGCGCGCCGACGGTGCCACCGGGATGAAGATCTCCCCGGGCTCCGCATCGCGAACGGCGTGGGCAATGGTGTCGACGGCATCGTCGAGCGACATCAGAAAGCGGGTCATTCCCGGATCGGTGATCGTGATCGGTCCTCCACGTCGAATCTGGTCGAGAAACAGCGGGACCACCGATCCGCGCGACGCCACTACGTTACCGTAACGAACCGCAATGAATCTCGTCCCCGGGCAATCGAGATTCGCACGGATGAACAACCGCTCCTGCAGCGCCTTGGTCATCCCCATCACATTGACCGGTTTCACCGCCTTGTCGGTGGACACGCCCACGACCACGCTGGGTGGATCGCGCGTTTCGCGAACTGCGTTCATCAGGTTGACCGCACCGTCCACGTTGGTGCGATACGCCTCTTCGGGAAAATACTCGCATGAAGGAACCTGCTTCATGGCCGCTGCGTTGATCACGATATCGGCGCCCGCAATCGCCGCACGCAGCCCGGAGGGATCACGCACGTCGCCAATACGGAACGCAAGGCAGCGCCGCGCACCGTCGAATATGATCTCATCGGTCGCGGTCTCCACCTGCAGCAACCGCAAACGCATGGCATGTTGCCGCGCCTCGTCGCGCGAGAAGACGACGACCCGCTCCGGACGCCCGAACTCCCCCCCGAGCAGGCGCCGCACCAGCACCTGGCCCAGGGACCCGGTGCCGCCCGTAACGACCACCCGCTTTCCTTCCACGTTCATCACGCAATCAAGCCCGATATTCCGCGGTCACACCGGTGACCGCATTGTTCCAGAACACCATCGATGTGCAGACCACACCCGACGACTCCATCACGGCTCCTGAGAAAACGCCAAGCCGTCTCAAGTTTCCCTGCCACCCCTCGGGGGGGGGGGAACGGAAACGGTAATGGCCATTTCCCGAGGGCGCTGTCAGGATGGAGCGCCCCGCATCCGTCTCCCGCACCACGCCATCAACGCCCGCCACCATACCGCATACGGTTGGGCAAGATACCACTTGAACGGCACCCGGCCATAGTGCTCGCGCACGACGTCGATCGCCTCACGATAATGGCGACGCCGATGGCTGTTGGTCTTGGTAAACAGATGATCCCGGTTGACCGCGACCGCGCGCCGCAGATAGACGGGGGGGCCACACGCCGCGGCGAGCGACCACCACAAGGCATAGTCGAACGCCAGATACATGTCTTCACGCACCCCTCCCACCGCCTCCCAGGCGCTGCGCCGCATCATTGCCCCGGGCTGCGAGACAATGCACCGCCATGCCAGCGCCCTCGCGCTGAACGGCGCGACCGGCAAAGGCGAAAGCGCCCCATCACGCAAGTTGAGCACGTCACCGTAGACCATCGGCGCGGCAGGGCGACGAATCAACGCGTCCACCAGGATATCGAGCCCTCCCGGCAACAGATAGTCATCGGAGTTGAGCCAGTACACGAAAGGCGCCGAGCCACGCGCGATGCACTCGTTGATCGCCGCCGCCTGCCCCTCGTCGGGCCGGCTGCGCCAACCGGCCAACCTATCACTCCAGCGTTCGAGGATTTCCACGCTACCGTCCGTCGAGCCCGCGTCGGCGACAAAAACCTCAATAGGTACCGACTGCTCGAAAAGGGATTCGAGTGTTCGCTCAAGGTACGCCCCCTGGTTGAAAGACGGCACCGCGACGGTAACCAGCGGACGTGCCCGCGGATCCTGCGTGCTTCCGGGCATCGAGGCGCCGTACGTGGAGGATTCACCCCTCGCTGCTGAGGCGTCGTGCACACCGAATCGCCCTGACCGGTCCGCCACCTCGGCGATACGGGACAACGGCTCGAGCAACTCCACGACGGGTAGCACGCGCTCGAACACCCGCCGGTTGGCGATCGCCGCCCTGCGGAGCCGCTCCATCTCGTCGGCACTGAATCCCGGCGCCCGGGCGAGAAAGCGCTCCACCTGCGACCAAGCCTCAGCAAACCGCCGCGCAGGATCCCGGATCGCGTCATACCCATGGTCGATGAAGTCATCCAGCACATCAAAACCGAGCCGGGCAAACCATCCCACCGTATCCGGATTACCGAACACCACGAACGGAATGCCGGCGACGATCGCTTTCAGGGTCTTTTCCGTGTAACGCTGCTGCGCCCCCGCCGACATCTCGGTCTCCGTGACCACATACAACTCGCTGTCACGGAAGGCATCGACCGGTGGTTGAAACACGCCGTCATTGGGATGCACGAACGTATCGATGTCACTCGCGAAATGGGATCCCGCGTCGATCAGCGCCCGCACCCGGGCCAACTCCGGATCGCGCCCACCAGGCGTCGTCAGCCGTTCCACATCACGATAAAAGTCCGCCGAACCCAGCGCTTCGCCATCGCGGCGGCGCTGCGTCGAGAACGAGATCCAGCCGGCAGCGCCAGTCTCTCGCAAGCGCGCCACAACCATCGCCCTTGACGGTCGCAGATGATGGTTCATGCACAGAAAGCGATACCTGCGCTGCCCCCCGCCGTCGAGCGCGAACCCGAATCTCGCCAGCGGCTCGGCTGCGCCCTCATCCACCGGGCCAGTCAGGAGGCGCCAGTACTCCGCAGCGTAATGATGGGCGCCGACCACCACAATCGCCTCACGTTCGAACCGGCACAAACGGGACAAGACCGGGACCGCCGCACGGTTCTGGGTCAGCAAGACCGCCACCCCCGGCGGGATACCGCACTTGCGAAGCCCCGCATGCAAGGCATTGAGCGTCGCCAGCAGGCGCTGCCCCTCATGCGACCAGTCGAGCACCAGAATCGCCCGTCTCGAGCGCAGCTGCTCCAGCCACTGCGCGGAAAGGCGCCCCAGTCGGAGATCGAGTGCATCCCAGGGGCTGAGCAGCAATCCTCCCTTGAAGCTGTCGACTCTCAGCCACAGCACCGGCACCGGAGCATCGAGCGCATATGCCCACTCTCCGCCGTCACCACCCGCTTCAGCGGCAGCATCACGCAAGGTGGCCAGCAGCGGGGGAGGGAAGGCCCCGACCGGAACCACCTCCGTAGTCACCGCAAAACGATCAAGCCACGCCAGCACGGCCTTTCGTATCTCATCCGGCGTCCGCTCCAGGACCGACTGCTTCAACGCCGCCCCCGCAACCACTGGGAATGATGCCGCACCAGGTGCCGCAGCAAATAGGGCAGTACCGCACGCCGTATTTCCCCGTCGGAAGGAACCCGACCGAGACACCGCATGCGAATGCGGTCCATCTCCTGTCTGCCGAGATCGAGAATCACGGAAGAAGTCTTCTGCGCCGCATGAATCCGGAACGCCCCAAGAAACGCATCCACATGGGCAAACCGCGCACCGGCATCGCGAAACCGCACCAGCAGGTCCCAGTCCAGCGCGAATCGATACGATGTATCCAGCTCTCCTCCCACACGATCCCAGATGCGACGGCGCCAGAACAGGGTTTCCTGGGGAACGAAATCCGCCCAAGAGAGCACTTCGTCATCATGATCGGGCAACACCCACCGACCGATCTCACGATCCTCTTCGTCGATCAGAATTCGATTGCCATAGATCACGTCCACATCGGGATGCGCCGCGAAGTACGCAGAAACCCGCTGCAAGGCCCCTGGCAGCAACAGATCATCGGAATTCAGCCACGCCATGATCTCGCCCTGAGTCTGCGCAAAACCGCGATTGATGGCATCCGCCTGCCCGTCGTCCGGCTCGGAAACCACCGCAGCGAGCGCTTCCGTATAGCGCTCCAGAATGGCAAGCGAGTCATCCGAGGACGCGCCATCATGAACACGATACTCGAGCGCGGAATATCCCTGGTCGAGCACGCTGCGCAGCGTGCGTTCCAGATACTCGGCCTGATTGAAGGAAGGCGTGACGATCGAGACGCTCAACGCCGCCCCGGCCGGCATCTCGTTGGATGGCGGCCGGGGCGAGCGAAGGGGTCTGGGGGCATGATGCTGCAATCGTCCCAGCGGCGGACGCAGGATCGACCACGCATACCAGCCCAGTGCCCGAACCGCCAGACGGAGACTCGCCGGTAACCCACGTTCCGAGACACGCCCGAGCATGGCCCGGGCGCGCGCCATGCGCCCAACCTGGAGACTCATCGGCTCACCCCCGGGCGAAGACGCGGCGTACGCGTGTTCCCGGCTTCACGCCGCCCGCACCCAGTCGAGATTCCGCTTGTACCAGGCATAGGCATCGCGCAGCCCCGCTTCCAGCGAGATCCCGGCCTCCCATCCCAGCGACCGCAGCCGCCCGACATCGAGCAACTTTCGGGGCGCGCCATCCGGCCGGCTACGGTCGAACTCGATGCTGCCACGGAACCCCGTCACACGGGCCACCGTTTCAGCCAGCTCCCGGATGCTGCAATCGCGACCGGTCCCCACGTTGACGTGGCTGATCATCGGCGAAACACACGCGTCCAGCGCGGCGCGTTCGAGCTCCATCACATGCACGCAGGCCGAGGCCATGTCATCCACGTGCAGGAACTCGCGCCGCGGCTCACCGCTACCCCATACCACCACCGCCTCGTCACCCGCCACCGCAGCCTCATGAAAACGTCGGATCAACCCGGGAATGACATGGCTGTTCTCTGGATGATAGTTGTCGTTGGGGCCGTAGAGGTTGGTCGGCATCACGCAACGGTAGTCACGCCCGTACTGTCGGTTGTAGCTTTCGCAAAGCTTGATGCCGGCGATCTTGGCCACCGCATAGGGCTCATTGGTGGACTCGAGCGCCCCCGTCATCAGCACTTCCTCGTGCATTGGCTGGGCGGCAAGCCTGGGATAGATACACGACGACCCCAGAAACAGCAACCGCCCCACGTCGTGACGATGCGCTGAATCGATCACGTTGGCCTCGATGACCAGATTCTCGAAGATGAACTCCGCAGGGTAGACGTTGTTGGCATGAATTCCGCCAACCTTCGCCGCAGCCAGATACACATCATCGATCCTGTGCGCGGCGAAGAAACGATCTACGGCGGCACGATCGGCCAGATCAAGCTCGGCGCGGGTTGCAGTCAGAATCCGCTCATACCCGAGCGCACGCAAACGCCTCACAATGGCCGAACCGGCCATTCCACGATGACCTGCCACAAAGACCAAGCGCTCCTTGCGTATCACCATTCAAGCTCCTGTTTTTCATCTTTCGACCCGTGCTGCCCTCGCCAGTCGCAACGTCCCGCGTCCCGCGTTTCGCGTTTCGCGTTTCGCGTGCACAATGTAACACGGCATTGCCGCTCAGAATGGGCCGCTCTCGCGCAGCATGGCGCCACGCCCGCGACGCGTGTGCTCGTCTTCCAGGTAGGCGTCGAGCACACGATCCACCTCGCCTTCGGCGCGGGTCACCCCTTCGCTGATCCAGACCGCCCGGTCGCACAACTCACGAACGGTCTCGGTACTGTGCGAAACC
>OBJA01001943.1_pt1 | contig 12896 bp, 10 predicted proteins | sample 1519751 | NCBI WGS metagenome assembly OBJA01 (sample SAMEA3881238, study PRJEB22517) | soil metagenome | biome: lake sediment; feature: soda lake sediment; material: sediment, water from around vicinity | place: India | collected 2013-12-23 | depth 3 m
TAGTTTCACATAAAGCATTCCTTTTTACTGATCCTTTCTCCTTTACGACTCCGGGGGTACGCTGGATAGATCTGCACTGGCTCTTTCAGGTTGTGGTGTATGTACTTTTTACTCTTTCAGGTACACCTGGCTTGCTTCTGCTGAAAAGTGTGGTAATCGCAGTCTCTGTGATTTTGCTGACGGTGTCGGTGAACGGTCTGAAGGGACGTCTTCTGGTTGCACTCCTTTTCCCGCTTCTGATTTATCAGTTCAGATATCTGATTACAATGCGGCCGATTATTTTCTCACTTCTGTTTTTTTCACTCTTTATCTATTGTCTTGAACGGTTCTGCAGAACAAGATCGTTCTATTGTTTGTTAATCCTTGTTCCTGTTCAAATTACCTGGGTAAACATGCAGGGGTTATTTCCAATTGGACCCATTGTCTATGTACTGTATATGTGTGGAGAACTGATTAATCTGGTAGCATCAAAGAGGTATCCGGAACAGTTTTTATACAGGTCTCCTCTTGGGAAAAAAGAGATTACTGCAGCTCTGGTGTTTTTCCCTGTGCTGCTTGGTTGCATACTGATTAATCCCTACGGTTTTCAGGTATATGATTTTTCCGGGCTCCTGTTGAAGCGGATCACTCCATCACTGCAAAATCTCTATTCGGGCAATATCGTCGAAAACACGCCACTACTTCAGATGATGCTCACTGCGGATTATAGTACTTATGTCTACAGTTTCATTGCTGTTACAGTACTTGCCTCAATGTGTATGATTCTGAATTCCAGGGTGCGTTTTGCTCATCTGCTTCTCTTGGGTGTATTTGTAGTCCTTGCATATATGGCACAGCGCAATTTAATCCTGTACGCCTATGCTGTTATTCCAGGTATTCTCTGGGGAGTGAATTATATCAGAGTACCTGGTAAAAAAAAGGATATTCTGAAGCGTATATCTGGAATAGCAACTCTGCTATGTATTGGAGTACTCATGATTGCATTGTATACACAGGTGCAGTTATGGGATATGGCCCGGTCATTTATCGCACCTTTCAGTCACCCTGTGCAGAGTACAGAGTATCTTGAAAACAATCCGGTGCCGGGTAATATATTCAATGCTGACAGGTATGGAGGGTATGTGGTATGGAAACACTACCCGGAGAAACAGGTCTTTATTGACACTAGATTATCAATGAGATCTCCGGAATTCTTCGGTGAATATCTTGCGATTCTGGATAACCCGGAATTGTTCAAACAGATAGCATCAAAATTCGGCATCACGCATGTGTTGATTCCCTGTGCCCATGTAAAACGATACCGGAAATTGGCAAGAGCACTCTATCATGATCCAAACTGGAATCTGGTGTATACAGATGGTGCTGAAGCTCTCTTTTTGCGAGATTCATTGAACATCGCTGAGAGCATATCGTTTCAATCACCTGTAACTATCGATTCAATGGTTGTTTCAATTTTGGATCGTTATAAAAATGGGAAGTCTGGTTCTGAGGCTCTTTTTCACCTGGCCAATTTTCTGTCGGGAATAGGTGAAACAGGGGGGGCAGAACGGGTTGCAGCGAATGTGGGCACTCTTGAAGGTGTGTTACTGATGGGGCGCCTGAGATATTTGCGGGGTGATTCCGGTGGTGCGATTGAGATTCTCAAGAGTTCAGATTACAGCAGGAACAAAAAAGTGATACAGATGCTGGAGTCAATGGGTGTACGGTACTGATTGAGTTTACATGATTTTTTTATATCCGGTGTTCCAGAGGGTATATTTAACATTCTATTATTACAGGGAGCAGAGGAGAGCATGAAAAAACTGGTAACTATGGCAACAGTGGTGAGTTGTGTCTTTGCAGCCTTCGCGCAGGAAGCACCAACCGGATCGACTGTTCAGCCCAGTGCAAAGGAGCTTAAGGCACTCCAGGATTTGAAGAGGACAGTACAGGGTAAAATCGTCTGGTCTTCATCACGTTCCAACAGCAAGCATGATATCTGGATAATGAATGCAGATGGAACAGGTTCACAGCAGTTGACTAGGGGTGATCATGTGGACTGGTATTCCAGAATCTCTCCCGATGGCAGTAGTGTGCTCTTTGTGAGGAGTAAATCAGGATGGGCTTCGGAAAACGATGCAGACATTTTTGACAAATGGGATCTGTGGACTGTTGCTATAGACGGCAGTGGCGAAAAGAAGGTCGCGGAGAATGCAACCTGGGGACACTGGCGCCCTTCGGGAGATTCCATTGTGTTTGCACGTGGACCAAAGGTCTTTATTAAAGACCTGAAGCATGGTACTGAGCAGTTGCTCTTCGATGCAGAAAATACATTCAAAAAAGGAACCTATGCTCAGCAACCGCAACTTTCACCTTCCGGAAAAAAACTGGCGATTACGCTTCGTGGTTCTACCCGGGAAACCGGCATTTACAATCTGGAAAAGAAAATGTGGCATTCAACCGGTGCTGGTTGTCAGATCGACTGGTTTCCCGATGAAAAAAGGGTTTTGCGGATGAATGAGGGACAGGGCAATGGCGGAACGGAGATTTTTGCAATTGATATCGATGAAGAGGGAAAGCCACTTGATAAAGTAACCGGGATGACGGTACCGAAGAAGATCCGTTTTATGGATCTGCCTGGGAGGCGTTCTCACGAGTACTTTCCAAAGCTCGACCAGACCGGGCAGTGGATGGTGTGGTGTGCAACACAGTATGGCCATGAACATGATATCTATGATTATGAAGTGTATATTTGGAATATAGCAAAAGATAAAAATAAAGATTTTGTCCGTCTTTCATTCCACACAGGAAATGACCGCTGGCCGGATATTTTTATCGGTGATGTTTCAAAGGCACAGCCTCAAAATGATGGTTCAGAGGATGCCCAATCACAACCGGAATCGGAAGTTGAGCAGGATAAAGATGATGGTGAACAATAGAAGTAAAGAAAAAACTTGCGCCTGAAAAGGCAGTGCGCAAGTTTTTCAATGAGGAGGTAGAGTGTCTATGACCTCTTCCAGCATGCTGGAAAAAGTGCATACCTATTATACATACGATTCGGAAATGTGTCAATGTAATTGATTGCACTCATGTGGAACCTTTTGATATTCTTTGTATTACAGGGTTTGTTCGTGGCACAATGAAAAAACAGGAGTAATCTGTAGAGAGTAAGCACGTTTTTTTCGTCAGGAGTTTGCATGGAACTTTTTATCAAATCAATCATTTTAGGAATTATCGAAGGTATTACTGAATTTTTGCCGATCAGCAGTACCGGGCATCTGATCCTTGTGAATCAGTTCATTGATTTTACCGGTGAATTTGCCAACCTGTTCAATATCGTTATCCAGCTTGGTGCAATTCTATCGGTTATAGTTTATTTCTGGGATAAACTGTACCCCTTCAGCTCAAAAAAATCACCTGAAGCACGCAAGGATGTCTGGATTGTGTGGGTTAAAACAGTCGTGGGTGTACTGCCAGCTGTTTTTATTGGTGTTTTATTTGCCGATATGATAGAGGAAAACCTTTTTAACTCCCATGTGGTTGCTGCAGCATTGATTATCGGGGGCATGTTCCTGTTGATACTTGAGAGAACACAGAAAAATGCAAAGTTCACTTCAGTGCAGTCACTGACCTATGGTACGGTAATCGGTATCGGTTTTATTCAATGTCTTGCGATGATTCCGGGCACATCTCGTTCTGCTGCAACGATACTTGGAGCAATGGCTCTCGGAGCTTCACGGGCTGTTGCTGCAGAGTATTCCTTCTTTCTTGCAATTCCAACCATGATCGGTGCATCCGGCTTATCCCTCTATAAATCAGGGTTTAATCTAACCGCACATCAATGGCACGTGCTTGCTGTAGGGTTTGTTGTATCATTTTTGGTAGCCTGGGCTGTTATAGCTTTTTTTATGAATTACATCCGCAGGAATAATTTCAAACCCTTTGCTTACTACCGGATTGTGCTGGGAGTGGCGGTATTCGGGTATTTTCTTTTTCAGAGTACGAAACTATAATACTATTGGGTGCTATCTGTACCAGGGATTGTAGTGAGACCTGTTTCTTTTTTATTTATTCCCTGTAACTGAGTTTCGAATTCGGTGCTGTAAATATCCAATACCGAGATAAACAGTGCTGCGATTACCGGCCCGACAATAAAACCCATGACGCCGAATACGGCGATGCCACCCAGGGAAGAGAAAAAAATGACCAGGTCATGGAGTTTTGCACCTTTACCTACCAATCGTGGGCGCATCAGATTATCAACGTTAGAAATAACAGCTGTACTGAAGACCAATATTCCGATTCCCTGCCAGATATTTCCGGAAAGAAGCTGGATACAGCCTGCCGGGATTAAAACAACCCAGGCTCCCACAACCGGAATGAGGGATAATATCACCATGACAAAACCCCAGAGCAACCATGATTTTATCCCGAAAATAAGAAGGGCCAGTGCTCCCAGCGTTCCCTGGGTCAGGCCAATGATCAGGGTGCCATAGACTGTTGCCCGGGATATCAGAAGAAATCTCGAGAAAATCAACTCCTCATAATCATCCCGGATCGGGGAGAGGTACTGGATTCTCCTAACCAGTGCTGTGCCATCTATAAAGAAATAGAACATGGTGAAAAACATTATAAGAATATCGGCCACAAAACCGAATAGGCCGGCAGATGTTTTATTGATCGCTCCGGGACCGATAGTGGCAACTGTTTTTATGGCCTCTGCGAAAAAACTGGAAATGTTAACTGTTGAAAGATTGATGTGCTTTAAAAAGGGGAGTGTCTGCATTTTTATATAGAACGTGCTCTGCGATCCCTGGGAGATGATCTCTTTGAGTACCGGTACTGCATTTTGATAAAAAGAAATCATTTGCGACAGTACTACGTGCATTACCAGGTACGCCGGTATAACGATACAGAGAAACAGGGTACAGCAACAGAGTAGTGAACTGATGAATTTGTTCCCCCGGAACAGTTTCTGTAGTTGAAGATAGAGTGGAAAAGAGAGGGTAACGAAGGTTGCAGCCAGGATTATGGGGACAAAGAAAATTTTCATGATCGGGTAGATAAGAAGTGTAACGAGGAGAAGCAGGCAGAGAATTGCGATCCTGTTAACACGAGAGACGTCTTTTTCCCCCGGTTTTGAAGGCCGGTCGGTTGGTTGTGCGATATGAACGGGGTTTCCTGTATCTGGAGCTTTTACATTCTGTTCAGATACAGTTTGCTCTGCCGGCCCGGTAGTAGTATCCATTTTTATGCATCTTTAGCTAAGGATTAAAAAAGTGTTATACCATAAGACTATAAAATACTATAAACCACGTGTTTTGAAGAGACCATAAATTTGGTAAAGGGGGCTGTCGCACAGATGGGGGGGCATAGACATATGGTTGATTGACAATTAGCCTGCAATAACGTATATCACTTTCATGGCACTGAAACGGAATAGTCTCTGAAAGGTGTGTTTTTGCGAAAACTGGTGCTCATCATACTGCTGTTTAGCAGTGTAATCCATGCCCGTAGCCTTGATTCTTTGTTCGAGCCGCTCCTGAAAAACATTCAGCTTCTTCCTGAATACTATTTACGATTCGATATCTCCACATTCGCCCTTCATCGGGATTCATTCTATAAACGCCAGTACCTTGCGGAACCACACCCGTATCTGGAGTTCTGTCTTCTTTCCTATAAAAATCTGGTCGCTTCAGTTTGGAAAGTGGATTTTCAATTTGGTCTGGGTAATGTACCTGATGACAATGTCTTCACGGTCCTCAGTGTTGATTTCGGCATTATTCCTTCTATTGAGGTGCGATTGCGGGAAATTGATATTACTTGTGGGCTGGCGCATCGTTGTTTTCATGGTATTGACAGAAGTGAGTATCCGGTTGCCTATCATAATAAACTATATGTGAGTGCAGCATCTAAAAATCACCGTCTGAATAATTTCTGGCAGAGGTTAATTGAAGATTCAGTTACTCAGTGGACCAGTCGATTGGCCTGGGATTTCGGTGCAGGTTATTTTCTAAAGGAGTTTTTCTCTGTAGACCAATCCGTTTTGAATGGCCATAATCCAGTGATTTGGGAAGTTGCCAGTGGGATCCGGTATGCTTTTTATCGTCGCAGGAGCTGGATTGTAACTGCCCGAACAGATTGGAGTGCGGGAGAATTCAGTCGGGTTGGAGGTTTTCATGTCTCAGGTGATGGGAATATTTGTTGGAAACTCTCATTTGGTTTGGAGACATTTTTCACGAGGGGTAAAAAAGGGGTGAGCCTTTATTGTATTTATCATCTTGATGACCTTCCGGCCTCACCCAATGAACCATCATTTAGTCTGGGGCATGCCCGTTTTTCCAGAAATGGTCTGGCACAGATCGGTTTAGTCTTTTTTAATTGAGCGGTAATTGGCTTGGCTTGTTGGACGGTGGTATGCTAAATAATAGACATTCCGTTTTTTTAATAGGGAGAAGGGGAAATGGTTATCAATATTAACTGCGGAACAAAGATGCTTGAAATACCTGATGGCGGAAATCTTATCGGGGTACTGGCAACTCATGGGATTCACGTTCCGTCAGCGTGTGGTAACAAGGGTGCATGCGGGTTATGTAAGGTCAAAGTAATTGCTGAAAATCATATCTTTTCAAAGCAGGAGCTGATCCGATTAACCGATGATGAGCGTTTGCAGGGAATACATTTGGGCTGCCAGGTTTCTCTGAAGGATTCTATTGAGATTGAGCTGCCTCAGGAGTACCTTTCGGCCCAGGAATACACAGCTCGTGTGTACAGCAAGAAGCTGCTTACCCGTGATATTGTTGAGCTGCGGCTTCAGCTTCTTTCCCCCACATCGATATCCTTTCATCCGGGGCAATACATTCTGATGAAAACACCTCAGATTGAAGGACGCAGAGGGGTGATGCGGCCCTTTTCCATCGCATCATCGAATGCTGGAAGATCAATTATCGATTTCAACATCCGCTTAAACCCGGAGGGTATCTGCACACGGTGGATTTTTGATGAGTTACAAGATGGTCAGGAGGTGCGTTTTGCCGGTCCCCGTGGGGTGTTTTACATCAAAAACACAGAGCGCCCGATGCTTTTTGTGGCTGGTGGGAGCGGTATGGCACCGGTGAGATCGATCCTTCAAACGATGCGTGATCATCGAATCGAACGGAAAGCGGTTTTTGTGTTCGGTGCACTCACTCAGAGTGATCTTTTTTATGGCGATGAGATGAGGCTGCTTCAGACAGAACTTCGCGATTTCCAGTTTATTCCGGCACTTTCTAGCGAGCCACTCCAGAGTGACTGGGCTGGAAAGCGAGGGCTGGTGACGGAGGTAATTGCGAAGTTACCGTTAAAAGATTACTCGGAGTATGAGGCGTATCTTTGCGGCAAACCTGCTATGATCGAAGGGTGTGTGCCGATTCTCAATAATATGGGGATTCCCAATGAGCGGATCTATTTTGATTTATTTAATGTGGCCAGAAAGTGAAAACCGGAGTATTTTTAATACAAAACTCCGGCAGAATACAGATTCTTTGAACAGGTCTGAGAAGAACTGCAGTATTTGAGGCAGTAGTGTCTTTATATGAATGGAGCAGATCAGGATAACTCGATGATGCTTCCAGAGGATGTATTTTCATCATAGAAATCCTCTTTGAAATAGTAGAATCCCTGCTCATCATTGGAATAATATTCACTGGCTTCCTCAACGAAAAATTTTCTCAGGGCAGTGTCTTTGCTTTCACCTTCAAGAATCCGATGTCGTAATTTCGATACATCGGTTGGTGTGACGAACGCAATTGCGTATTTGGGCATAAGATTCTCCTCAACCATGTTAAAAAATTCTGGATTTATTGCTGCTCAAATGGTTTCTTTAAAATAGGTTTTGAAATCAATCATGGAAATAAAAATAGTCAAAAAGTCAGGAGGCAGGATGCGCAGATTGGCGACGATCGGTTTTTTCTGGATGATTAGTGTTGTTGGCCTATATGGCGAATCAGGGGCAATTCAGAAAGAGATCGAAACGTATTTGCATGGAAAGAAATACACAGGTAAGGGGATCGGTGTTGTAATAAAAGATCTTGAGAGTGGGGCAGTCGTTGTGGATATTAACGGGCAGGAGATGCTCAATCCTGCTTCTGTTTCGAAGTTAGTGACTGGTGCAGCTGCATTCGAGATGTTGGGTCTTGGATATGAGTTCAATACCAAAATCTACATCGATGGCGCGTATAATCGTGATTCAGGGGTTATTACTGGGAATCTGTGTCTACGGGGTGGAGGTGATCCAGGTTTCAGCGCTGAGCGATTATGGCTTCTGGTACAGCATCTTTACCATATGGGTGTCCGAAAGGTTAGCGGGGACCTGGTGCTGGATGATTTCTTCTTTGACTCTGTCACAGTTGGTCCCGGATTTGACGATGATAGTTCAAGCAGAGCCTATTCTCCATTGATCAGTGCGCTTTCTGCAAGTTTTAACACGGTTGCAGTTCACAACCGTTCCGGAGACCTGGCTGGTTCACCGGTGTATGTGGATATCTTTCCCCGGATTCACGGGGTGAAGGTAGTATCAACAGCAAAAACAGTAGAGTCGGGGAAAGGTGGAAATCTGGATGTGCGTACGGTACCGACATCAACAGGTACAGATGTGGTAGTCAGAGGCAGTATGTCCCTTAATGAAAAACCGAAATACATCTACCGAAAAGTGTGGCAGACATGGGAGATGTTTGGTGGGGCGGTGCTGGCACTCTTTAAAGAGAGTGGAATTGAGGTCGAAGGAAAGATCGTTCATCAGCCTATCTCCGATAAGCTTCTGGCTTCCAAACCGTTTTACGAATTTACATCCGAACCTATATCCGTGTTTGTAGACCATATGTTTAAATATTCGAGCAATTTTGCTGCTGAGATGATCTTTAAAACACTGGCTTCAGGCAATGCACCACGTTCCTGGGAACGTGCATCTGCGGATGTTAACTCCTGGTGGAAAAAGTGTGAGCTTTCGGGCTCTCCTGTTATAAAAAATGGATCAGGAATGGGGAATATTAACAGAATAAGTGCCGGGCAGGTCGTATCCCTGCTCTCACATGTATGGAATCAGAAAACCTATCTTCCCGAATATCTCAGCGCACTCTCTGTGTCTGGAATTGACGGGACCCTCAAATCACGATTCAAAAACTCAAAACTCAAAGGAATTGTCAGGGCAAAAACCGGCACACTTAACTCTTATCAGGTGAGTACTCTTGCTGGTTACCTTCTTTTGCCAAATAAAACCTACGCTTTTTCAATTCTCTGTAACAAAGTCGGCAACGGTCAGTATGATAACTGGATGACGCAGGAGGGGATACTGGAGAAGTTCGTTAGTGTATCGGGAAAATGACAACGGGGTTTCATGTCTATACCATTCTTTCAAATTTGACGTGCTGTTTTGTAGAGGTTTGTGGTTTTGATTTATATCACCCCTCTACCTTCAATCAATGTCTGTGAACAAATAAAAAGGCCGGGGGGGATATTCCCTTCCGGCCTGGTTATTTAACCGTGCTCAGTTTCTTAAAAGGTCTGTCCCTCGACCAGGACTCCTTTCTCAAACTTAGCCTCGGAAATTTTCCTGCCTTTTTCATTGAACATGAGTCGCTTACCTTCGTAGGCTCCATCCTGGTAGGTTCCCTGTTCCTCTTTTTTCCCGTTTTTGAAGTAGGTTGTATAAGGACCATGAAGAATGTTTTTCGCCCAGGTTTGTTCCATTTTCAGCGATCCATTATCGTACCACTCCTGTTCAACCCCATGCGCATCTCCGGCAACATAGCTTTTGAGGTGTTTTTTCTGTCCGGATGGGAAGTATGTGATATCGGGACCATCCTTTTTACCCGCATTGTAGGTTACCTCAGAAGCTTTTTTGCCATCTTCGTAGTAGGTTACATAATTTCCGTGAGGGAGAGAGTCTTTGTAAGCTGCTTCGCTTTTGAGCTGCCCGTTTTCATACCAGGACATTTCCGGACCGCTTTTCATTCCATTTACATAGTTACACTCTTTATATTTTGAGCCTGATGCATAAAAAATTGTCATGGTGCTATCAGGAACACCCTGTTTGAAATACTGGTCTGACTGAAGATTTCCATTTTCAAAGTAAAAAGCTGTGCGGATGATGTTTTTCTTGGAACCCTGGAAGTGGACAACTTTTTTCTTTGCACCACTAGGGTATGTCTGCTCCACCTCTTCTTTAACAACATTATTCGATGAGCAGCCCAGAATGCCTGCTACTACGCAAAGAGAGAGCATCGATTTTATACTCATGGAGCGACTCCTTTCAACGAGTTTTATTGCTGTTTAAACGAATAACTTAAAAATGTGTTATGAAATGATCATAGTCAAACAGATAGGAACTGGTTAATCGTTAAACTATTTTTAGAGCGGACATTTTCAGCGCTTGTCCGGGGTGGGAATACCTATTATTCCTGCAGATAAGAATAAGTTTGAGTTAGAAACGAATTTTTGTATTGATCTGGAGATAGCTCATGAATTTTCGTCCCTGCATAGATATTCACAATAGCAAGGTAAAACAGATTGTAGGAAGTACGCTGTCAGATTCCGGGGAGTGTCCCAGGACCAATTTCGAGACGGAGCTTCCTCCAGCTTATTTTGCTAACATTTACCGTGAGGACAATCTCTCTGGTGGTCATGTCATCATGCTTGGAAAGGGGAATGAGCAGGCAGCGATCGATGCGCTGCGGGCGTATCCAGGAGGTTTTCATGTAGGGGGAGGGATCACTCCTGAGAACGCATCTGTTTTCCTCGATGCCGGGGCTTCACATGTTATTATCACTTCCTATGTTTTCTCTCAGGGCAGAGTGCAGTGGGAGCGGTTGCAGGAACTTTCCAGGAAAGTGGGGAAGGAGCGGCTGGTACTTGATCTAAGCTGTAAAAGACGGCAGTCATCCTATTTTGTGGTGACCGACCGGTGGCAAAACTTTACCGATGTTGCATTGTCTGCAGAAACTTTCGAGAAGCTGGCCTTTTTCTGTGATGAGTTTCTGGTTCATGCTGCAGATGTGGAAGGGAAATGTGGGGGGATAGATGAGGAGCTTCTTGAGCTGCTGGCTTCATCTGTACCTATTCTTGCGACCTATGCAGGTGGAATTCGCTCCATCGATGATATCGAAAGGGTGAAGAGCTGTGGTGCTGGTCGGATCGATTACACGATAGGTAGTGCACTGGATCTGTTCGGTGGTTCGCTTCCTTACGATGATGTTCTTATATGGCACAAGCGCCAGAATGGTTTATGAAAACATTTTTACCAAAAATTGTCCCTCTGGTACTCTCTTTATCGGCTCTTTTGCTGCTGGCTTCGTGCATGTCAAATCAACGACACGAGAAAAAACGCTTCTTCCGGATGGATACGGTTACTGAGATAACCATTGTGTCTCAAAAAAAATTGCGTGTCAACCAGCTGTGGTGTGAGATCGATTCTTTGCTCAAGGATTGGGAGGAACGGTTTTCAATAACTCATGAGCGATCAGAAGTTCGGAAACTGAATGAGCGTACAGGTGAAGTCGTTGTGGTCGGACCTTTGTTACTGGAGATGCTCCAGACAGCACAGCGATACAGTGATACTCTTGATGGGCATTTTGATATTACAATATTACCTGTTAAAGAGTTGTGGGGGTTCGGCGAAACGGAATCATTCGATAGTACTGTTCCTAACCCAGAGATGATCAGTAAAGCTTTAGAAGCTGTTGATCACAAAAAGGTAAACATCGAAGGCAATCGTGTTCATTTCCTTTCTCCGGATACCAGAATCGATGTGGGTGGTGTTGCCAAGGGTTTTGTTTTGCGGGAGATCGCCAGGGTTTTGGAAAAGAAAAAGATAATCAACTATCTGGTTGTGGCTGGAGGTGATATTGTCGCATCGGGAAAACGCAGTGATGGCAGACCCTGGAAGATAGGGATTCAGCACCCTAGAGACCGAGATGCTGTTGCGGGGTCAGTAGATATTGACACAGGATCAATTGTTACAAGTGGCGATTATGAACGATTTAGAATAGTAAACGGCATCCGTTATCATCACCTGTTTGACCCTCGTACAGGATACAGCAGTAGTGAAAATCAGAGTGTGACTATTTACGGAAAAGACCCTGTAGAGGTCGATATCCTGAGTACTGGCTTGTTTTTGCGATCAGCTGCTTCGATAGTCGATTATGTAAATTCCCGCCCACAGTTGGAGGCACTGGTTATCGACTCTTCAGGAACACCTCATTTCAGTGATGGCTGGAAGGGAACGGTGACTCGTAACCAGGACTAGAACGTTAATACCATGTCCATCACTTCTTCCATTCGGTATCCATTGCGATTAGGAAATTCGTTTCATTTTATGTTTACCCATCAAAATTTCCAGGTTCCTCAATGATATCAGGTATCTTTCAAAAATGCGTGTAATTCGATAAGTTTGGGGAGGCTTTGTTCAAATTGGTCCAAATGCATGCTGTTTGGTCCGTCGCACAGGGCCTTTTCTGGTTCCGGGTGTACCTCAAAGAAAAGGCCATCAACCCCCATGGTAAGCGCTGCTTTAGCCAGAGGAAGAGCTAGATCGCGGTTTCCTGATGAGCACCCCTGCCCACCTCCGGGCATCTGAACACTATGTGTGGCATCGAAAATAATGGGTTTGCCGAACCTCTTCATGGCTGGTATTCCCGCGAAATCCACCACCAGACGATTGTAGCCGAAGAATGTGCCTCGTTCAGTTATCCAGGTATTCTGACCTGTTTTTTCGATCGAGAATTGCATCTCCTCCGGAGACATGAACTGACCCTTTTTGATATTTACATATTTTCCAGATAAAGCAGCATGATGCAGAAGGTCGGTTTGTCTGCAGAGAAATGCAGGGATCTGCAGTACGTCAACAACATGTGCCGCTTCGGCGACTTGTGCAGTCTCATGAA
>OBJA01001944.1_pt1 | contig 12894 bp, 12 predicted proteins | sample 1519751 | NCBI WGS metagenome assembly OBJA01 (sample SAMEA3881238, study PRJEB22517) | soil metagenome | biome: lake sediment; feature: soda lake sediment; material: sediment, water from around vicinity | place: India | collected 2013-12-23 | depth 3 m
AATCTCTTCCAGTCCCACTCCCACCCTTTGCGTCTTTGCGCCTTTGCGAGAGAACCCGTTCCCTTTCCCCAAAGGCCTTCTCAACCGTTCCAACTCCTGTCTCCTGAATTCTGAATTCCGACTTCTAACTCATATAACTAAATTAATTTGGTTTCTTCGTGTACTTCGTGCTCTTCGTGGTTAAATAATCAAAGCCTTTATTCTGTCTTCGAAAGGACGCCACAAGGCGTTTTTCTTAACGTATAAGAATTGTTGTTTCTCTTTGCGAGAAAATAAAGATAAACTTGCATTTAGACTTGGATTCTTCATGCCCTTCGTGCTCTTCATGGTTATAAAAAATAGGGGCAAGAAGATTGAATTGTCCAATTCAAATCCAAAGGACGCCGCTAGGCGTATTTTTATTTTGGAAGAGCGGAGAGCCGAAGTTTCTTTTTTGAAGAAATATTGCCTGTAGGGCAATAAATCTGATTCGATTAGTTCTGTTTTGGAAACCATGAAGACTATTAAAACCATGAAGACCATGAAGTTGGAAGTGGAAGCATTAGGGAAGGTAAAGGTTTTAGCAGATCTCATTAGAAGTAAAAACCCTTGGCGAGAAAAAATCCCTTGACATCGGGCAGTTCTTGTATATACTTTAAAATATAAAGTACTTTAATATAGGAGGAAGAACTGAGATGGAGAGGGAAGATGCGTTGAAGAGTCTGGGTATCATCCAAGACATGGTGAAACAGACACGGAAAGAAGTTGATCGTTCGGGGCCGTTTTTGATCCTATGGGGCTTTTTGGTTTTTGTTGCGTGTATCGTTCAGCATTGGCTGGTGATCAGTGGCGTTCGCCATGATGCTCCCTACATTACGCTCTGGCTTGTTAATAATAGCATTGGAGCGCTTGGCTCCATAATCATCGGGATACGGATGCAAAGATCGTCCCCAGGTCGTATTGTCAATTCATTGGGCAAAAAGATCGGGGGAATATGGGCAATCACTGTCGGTTCAATTATCTCCCTTGGTGTGCTTTCCGGTTTCAAACTATTTCCACCCCAACATGTTTGGGCCCTTGCCACGCTCTTTAGCGGAGTGGGTCTTGTCGCCACGGGACTCTTTACCGAACAACGCGTTTGGATTGTTCTAGGTATCCTTTGTATTCCGATGGTTGTTTTGATGTTTATCTATCCTATGGCCCAGTTTCTTATGTTTGGCATGTTCTTTGGAGTGAGTTACATGACGGTGGGTATTCAATCGAATCGATCGAGAAAACGGGATGAGGCTAACAAAACCTTGTATTCTTAAGAGCAAAAAGTACTTGGAGATCATTTGATTACTCCCACTTTGAGCTGGTTTTAGGTATTGAGGAGGAAACGCCATGTCGCCCACATTAATGAATCAGTTGGATGATGCTTTTACCAATGCATTGCGCTTGGCGATCGTCTCGGCGCTCTTTCCTGTGGAAGGAATGGATTTTACGATGCTAAAGAAGATCACAGGGGGGACCGATGGCAATTTAAGCATTCAAGCCCGTAAGCTAGAAGAAGTTGACTATATTCAAGTCGAGAAAGACTTTGTGGATCGAAAGCCAAAAACCACCTACCGACTTACGGACAAGGGTCGGGAAGCTTTCCGACAGTATGTGTCATTGTTAGAGGAGGCAATTAGGGATAAGGACAAAGCATTTTAGACGTTTACTGAGAAAGGATTAGGATACCATCCCTTAGAAGGGAGGAGTCATGTTGCCCTTTGCAGATCCTGCTGTTTTTGGTAGAGCCTTTGGAAAAATTGTCATGGAGTATCAGATGGGGGATCGGGACTGCACAATTCTTTTCAGGCTATGTTCCGGACTATCCGCTGGGTGTTTTAGGGTATTATTCATTTGGCCTAATCATCACCGATCATATTTCTAGGAGAAAATTTAAGCTGCAGATTTAGTTGTTTATTAGTGAGGAGGAAGCCCGTTGCAAAAGTTATATTCGCGGTGCTTTAATGTGGATTATTATGAAAAGGATGAGACCACTTGGGTTGTTCATTCCAAATTGATCGATGATATTCATGAGATATCCACCGAAGTGGAGGTGGCCGTTCCTGATATGACCATCCTGGACGCAAAGATTCATTTTGAACGATACCCGTTGGATGTTTGCCCAAAGATCGAGGAGAAAGCGAAGAAACTGGTGGGAATCAATCTTTTCAAGGATTATCAATGGAAATCATTGATGATCTTCTTAGGGCCAAGAGGTTGCGGGAATGTCCTATCCATTCTGGGGCTGGGATTGCAAGCGCTCATCTACACCTATTTCCCTCATCAAATCAAAATAGGCAAAATGAGCGTGGAGGAGTGGGAACGATTCATGGCAACCCGGCTGAAACGCGCTTGCCTTGGGCATACCTTATTCGGGAAGAAACAGGCGAAATGGTGCGAGTCGATTAATGAATAGCGATGTTATTCAAATAACCAACACGTTTTATAAGGCTCTGATGCCTGCTGTATTTCGTCAACGGCTGCACCGCTTCGCTGCGGTCGTGGATTTGGATGGGGATTCGGTGACTGTGCACATCCCCAATTCCGGTCGACTCAGGGAACTGCTCTATCCCGGCAATAGGGTCTGGCTTCATGATGAAGGACACCCCAAACGCCAGACCCGTTATACGTTGGTGGCGGCTGATGTCTCCGGTGGCCGGGCGTTTATCGACTCCCGCTTGCCCAATCGAATTTTAGCACGGAATTGGCGAGATCTCCCGCAGCTATCCAGTTTCGGTCAGGCCTGGACGGAGGTGGCTTATGGGGGAAGTCGTTTTGATATGGCGTTGCGTTGTGAGGATGTGGAAGAAACCACCTTATTGGAGGCCAAGTGTGTGACACTGGTGGAGGAGGGGACGGCCTTCTTTCCCGACGCGCCCAGTGAGAGAGGGCGCCGACATGTGCTGGAACTGGCGCAAGCTCAGGGAAGAGGGGATCGGGGCATGGTGATGTTCTTTGCGCAACATCCGGCTGCCGAACGAATTATGCCTCATCGAACCACGGATCCTGCTTTTGCCGACGCAGTAAAGAAGGCGATGGAAGCTGGAGTTGCCTTCTATGGGGTTCGTGTTTTGATTGGCGATGATAGTTTGGAGTTATCCGAGATTCCGGTGGGTGAGGCTTGAGCTATCAAGGAGCTTCCCTGCGAAGAACCGCTCCTTCCGGCACGGAACGGTTACAGGGAAGGAAAACACGATAACCGTTGTGCCCTTCGGCAATGGGTTGACCCTCTTCATCAGTCATTTCTATAGTATCGAGCGGTAGAATGTCATCGGGTAATAATAAATCAACTTTATCTCCTGCGGTTAAACGGTTTCTCAACTCAATGAGAAGCCGTTTTTTGTCATTGTCGTATCGTAAGACCGTTCCAGCCAGATGGTGGGTCTGGACAGCTTTCTTCATGGGCTGGGTGGCCAGGACGTGTTCGTCGGAGAAGTAAAATCCTGTGGTATAGCTTCGGTGAGGGACTTTGGCTAATTCCTCCAACCACTCAGGGCGGCAAGTATAACCTTCAGGGTTGTTTAAGTAGGTATCCAACGCGCGGCGGTACACTCGAGTGACGGCGGCCACGTAGTAAGCGGACTTCATCCGTCCCTCCACCTTGAGGCTGACCACTCCCGCCCGAAGGACCTCGGGCAAGTATTCGATGAGGCAAAGATCCTTGGAGCTCAATAGATAGCTGTAACGTTGATCGTCTTCGAGATGAAGCGGTTCCTCCGGACGGGTCGATTCCACCAATTGGTACTCCCAACGGCAAGGGTGGGTGCAATCTCCCAGGTTTGCGCTGCGGCGGTTTTTATCATAGGAAAGGAGGCAGCGGCCGGAGATGGCCATGCACATCGCCCCGTGGATAAAGAGTTCGAGTTCGACCTCGGGAACAGCGGCAGCGATCTCTGAGACTTCTTTGAGGTTCAATTCGCGGGCAAGAACTACGCGCTGGATACCTTGGTCTTTCCAGAAGCGGAGCGCAGCGGCGTTGGTGGTGTTCGCTTGGGTGCTGAGATGAATAGGAATTTTTGGAGCGGTTTCTTTGACGATCTGCAGCACTCCGGGATCACTGAGGATAACGCCATCGACGTCAAGGGTAGAGAGCGCTTCAAAAGACTTTTGGATGAGGGGAAGGTCGCTGTTGCGCGCAAAGATGTTTGTGGCGGCATAGACCTTTACGCCGCGTTGGTGAGCTTCATCGACCCCGGTTCTCAAATCATCATGGGTAAACTCTGAGGATTGGGCACGGAGACTTAAACCTTCAACTCCAACATAGACCGCATCGGCGCCGTAGAGAATGGCGGTGCGTAGTTTTTCAAGGTTGCCTGCAGGGATCAGAAGTTCGGGACGGTTCATGGGCTCAGCTCCTAAGTTTGAGTGCGTTATTCAATCCATAGTATAGCAGATTTGCGTTGGATTATCGAATCATAAGCAATAAATTGAGAAAGTCGCACTTGACAATAGTAAAGTGAAGATGATATGATTTGCCATGTAACCTATACTACACAAAAAGTATACTATAGGTTATAAATAGAGTGAAAAAGGTTACGGAGGGATTCAAATGACGAACCCAGAGACAACCCATATGCGGCAGGCTATTGGCTATATCATTGCTCGTGATATTTTTCTGCTTTTATTAATTACGGGTCATGTTCTATTCTATTATCAGTGGATTATCGGCCCATCCGTCCTTTGGGTATTGGCTGTGGGGGCTGTTGCATGGGCGATTATTTACGTGAAATCAGTAAAGATGTATTTGAAGATAAGACGGGACAGATATCTCCGAGATGCTTATTATGATGAATACTTCAAGAACATCATGCTTAAGTCGGGTTATCGCGGATATGTAGCCGTTTTTATTCTCTGTTTTGCATTGATTGTTGTAAGTGCAGTGTCAGATCTAGTTTCCATTCATATTAACCTCCCATACCAGATTGTCTGCGAATTCATCATTATGGTTGGTCTATTCACTGATGATGTATCAAAAATCATTGAGTTAAGCAGGTGATGGATATGGGGAAAGAACCATTGAAGAACAACCTTAAAGTATTTCGGGCAAAATTTAATCTCACCCAAGAAGAATTGGCAAAACAAGTGGGCGTGACACGGAAAACTATTAATACCATTGAAAACGGTATTTTTATTCCTTCTACATTTTTGGCGCTAAAGATCGCCAAAGTCTTCAGTGATACGGTTGAAAACTTGTTTTATATTGATGAAGAATAAGAGGTGGGAACGGCGTATGGCATCGATTCAAAGTCGCTTTATTCGTTCGTTGATCGTGAAGTCTAAAATGAGACCGTTGTTTGATCCGATGAGGAGCAGCATTCAACGCATACGCAAGGAATCTTCTAAGATGTCAAGGGTGATCAAGGTTCCTCCGGGGGTGTACATCGAAGGAATTTTGATTGAAAACTTGTCTATTGAACATATCAGAGCAGACAACGTGCCTGAACATCAAGGAAAGGCAATATTATATCTTCATTCCGGGGCTTTTTGCTTGGGTTATGCCAATAATCATCGGGAATTTGCTGCCCGATTATCAAAAACAAGCCAAATGCCGGTATTTGCTGTGGATTATCGGTTGGCTCCAGAAAACCCTTATCCAGCAGCAAATGAAGATTGTATAGCCGCCTATCGCTGGTTGATGAAAAACGGTTATGACGCTAAGAATATAATCCTAGGCGGTGACTCAGCGGGCGGAGGGTTGGCGCTAATGACAATGCTTTCTCTTCGTGATGCGGGGGAGCCATTGCCTGCGGCGGCATTTTTGATATCACCGCTCATTGATTTGATCCACTTTGATGGTGAGTCCTATGAAACACGGGCCAGCGCGGATCCGCTAAATAGTCTGGAAGGGTTACGGATGTTTGCGGACTATTTTTGTCCACTGGCAACTAAGCCGGAGGCATTATCCCCGCTGAATCAGGCTTTAACCGGCTTGCCGAAGCTATTGATCCATGTGGGCGATGATGAGATCATTCTAAGCGATAGTATACGATTGGCTCAACGGGCCGAGGCATGCGGTGTCGATGTGACATTAAAAATATGGGGTGGAATGTGGCACATATTTCATGGTTTCGCAGCGCTGGTGCCGGAGGCAAAGGCGGCATTAGAGGAGATTGGGAGGTATTTGAGGCAAGGGGTTGATGAGGGGAGCAAACCCCTATTTTACAAGGCGTTTACATGATGTGAAAGAATACGTGAATACATCTTCCGCATGATGAAATTATGCCGTTTTGGTATAGCAATTAACCGACCGCTTCCTTAGAATTGTATTACCGGAAGAACCATACGTTTGCTGGTTACCATTCTTTTGACCGATACAATCTCTTGCGGAAAGGTTGCATTGCCATGAAGACAAATGGATTGCTTCAAAAACAAGGTCTATACGACCCCCAATTTGAACACGATGCGTGCGGCATTGGTTTTGTCGTCAATATTAAGGGAGAAAAATCCCACGCCATCGTTACTCAAGCTTTAACCATCTTGATGAATTTGACACACCGAGGCGGAGTGGGCAGTGAGACCAATACGGGGGATGGCGCCGGTGTTTTGATGCAGATTCCCCATGCTTATCTGAAGAAGGCATGTGCTGGATTGAACTTTTCTCTTCCCGAAGCGGGTCGTTATGCTGCAGGAATGATCTTTTTGCCAGCTGATCCCGCTCATCGCCGCTACTGTGAAGCGGCTCTGGAAGAGATTATTCGCGCAGAGGGACAGAGCCTATTGGGATGGAGGACGGTGCCCACCAACAATCGTTCCTTGGGAAGGACAGCAAAGGCGTGTCAACCTTTTGTTCGCCAAGTCTTTATCGGTCGTGATCCAAAGATCAATGAAGAGCTGGATTTCGAACGAAAACTTTATGTCATTCGCAAACGGGCTGAGCAAGCCATTCGCTATATGGGCGGCGAGGGCGGAAAATCGTTCTATATCGCCAGCCTTTCCAGCCGAACCATGGTCTATAAGGGGATGCTCACCGCTGAACAGGTCGGTGAGTTCTATACCGAATTAAACGATCCCGAGGTTGTATCCGCCATGGCTCTGGTTCATTCCCGCTATAGCACAAATACCTTTCCAAGCTGGGAAAGGGCTCATCCCTATCGCTATATTATCCATAACGGGGAGATCAACACATTGCGGGGGAACGTCAATTGGATGGCGGCGCGGCAGGCGAAGCTCCAGTCCCAACTCTTCGGCGACGATCTCCAAAAAGTGTTGCCCATCATTCAGACCGACGGCAGCGACTCGGCGATGTTCGATAACTGCCTGGAGTTTTTGATGCTGGCCGGCCGTTCCTTGCCCCATGCCGCGATGATGATGATACCGGAGCCCTGGTCAAATCATGAGAGTATGAGCGAGGAGAAACGAGCTTTTTATGAGTTCCATAGCTGTCTCATGGAGCCGTGGGATGGTCCGGCCGCTGTCGCGTTCACCGACGGTTCGGTGGTGGGGGCCGTTTTGGATCGCAATGGCCTGCGTCCTTCTCGTTACTACGTGACCAAAGACGATTTGGTCATCATGGCCTCTGAGGTCGGAGTCGTCGATGTTGCTCCAGAGCGCGTTCTGGAGAAGGGAAGACTTCTGCCAGGTCGTATGTTTCTGGTGGATACCAAGGCGCAGCGGATCATCACCGACGAGGAGCTCAAGCGTGAAATCGCGTCAGAGCATCCCTATCGTCAATGGTTGGATGAACAACTTCTAACCTTGGAAGACCTACCCGAAGCTCCAGAGCATCCCGCCTCCGATCCCGAGACGCTATTGCAGCGGCAGAAGGCCTTTGGCTACACCTATGAGGATCTCCGGTTGATTCTCGGACCCATGGCCAATGACGGGGTGGATCCCATTGGAGCCATGGGAACCGATGCGCCCTTGGCGGTGCTCTCGGAGAAACCTCAACTGCTTTATAACTACTTCAAACAGCTCTTTGCCCAGGTCACTAATCCGCCCATCGATGCGTTGCGAGAAGAGATCGTGACGTCGACGGAGACGATGATGGGTTCCGAAGGCAACGTCTTGGAACCGGGGCCGGAGAGTTGCCGTCTGATCAAGCTCAAGATCCCGATTCTGACCAATGGAGAGCTTGCCAAACTGAAAAACATCGATGAGACGGGATTTTCCTCGGTGACACTCCCCATTCTCTTCGAGGTCGATCTCGGTGGCGCGGGTCTGGAGAAGGCCATGACCAACCTCTTTAAGGCAGCGGACCAAGCCATTCGAGAAGGAGCCAATATCCTGGTCCTCTCTGACCGGGCTATCCATGAGAAACAGGCGGCTATCCCTGCGTTGCTGGCGGTATCCGGTCTGCATCATCACTTGATTCGCGAGAAGACCCGTAACCAGGTCAGCATCGTCTTGGAATCCGGCGAGCCCCGCGAGGTGCACCATTTCGCGCTTCTTTTAGGCTACGGCGTATCGGCTGTCAATCCTTACATGGCATACGAAACCATTGAAGCGATGATCGCCCAAGGCATGTTAGCCGAAGAGCAGCCTAGGAAGGCCGTTGCCCGGTATATTAAGGCCGCGGCAAAAGGCGTCGTCAAAGTTCTATCCAAGATGGGCATCTCAACCATCCAGAGTTATCAGGGCGCCCAGATCTTTGAAGCGCTCGGCATCCATCAATCCGTCATCGATAGGTACTTTACGGGGACGCCCTCGCGCATCGGCGGGGTAAAGATGGATATTATCGCCGAAGAAGCCCGTCGCCGACATGGGGCTGCTTATGGAGAGCGTGCCCGCGGGAACGAACCTCTAGACACCGGTGGGCATTACCAATGGCGGAAAGACGGAGAGGAGCACCTCTTTAATCCGGAAACCGTTCATAAATTGCAGATCGCTTGCCGAACCGACGATTACGAGCTCTATAGGGATTATGCCCGACTCATCAATATCCAGACCCAACGAGCTTATACTCTGCGTGGCCTCTTGGAATTTAAGAAAAATCCATCCATTCCTTTGGATGAGGTGGAGTCGATCGAATCCATCTGTCGTCGTTTTAAGACCGGAGCTATGTCTTACGGCTCCATCAGTCAAGAAGCCCACGAGAGTTTAGCCATTGCCATGAATCGAATCGGCGGCAAGAGCAACACTGGTGAAGGCGGTGAAGATCCGGAGCGTTTCAGGGTGTTGCCAAACGGCGACTCCAAATGCAGCGCCATCAAACAAGTGGCCTCCGGCCGCTTCGGCGTGACCAGTGAATACCTGGTCAATGCCATTGAGATCCAGATTAAAATGGCGCAGGGCGCAAAGCCGGGTGAAGGCGGCCAACTTCCCGGGCGGAAGGTTTATCCCTGGGTTGCCAAGGTTCGCCATTCCACGCCGGGAGTGGGTTTGATCTCGCCACCGCCGCACCATGACATTTATTCCATTGAAGATTTGGCCGAACTCATCCATGACTTAAAGAATGCCAATCCTCAGGCGCGCATCAGCGTCAAACTCGTCTCCGAGGTTGGCGTTGGGACGATCGCCGCCGGTGTCGCTAAGGGTCGGGCGGATGTCATCTTGATCAGCGGCTACGATGGGGGGACAGGAGCTTCGCCCCGCACCAGCATCCGCCATGCGGGATTGCCTTGGGAGTTGGGCTTGGCCGAAACCCAGCAGACATTGGTCATGAATGATCTCCGAAGCCGAGTCGTGCTGGAGACCGATGGGAAGTTGCTGACGGGCCGAGATGTGGCTGTCGCCGCTTTGCTCGGCGCTGAAGAGTTTGGATTTGCCACTGCGCCACTGGTCGTCTTGGGCTGCGTCATGATGCGCGTCTGTAATCTGGACACCTGTCCGGTGGGGGTTGCCACCCAAGATCCGGAACTGCGCAAGAAGTTCTGCGGTGATCCGCAACATGTGGTAAACTTTATGCATTTTGTCGCCCAAGAGCTGAGGGAGATTATGGCGGAATTGGGTTTCCGGTCCGTGGATGAGATGATCGGCCGGTCGGATCTGTTGATGCCGTCGTCATCCATGGAGACGCATTGGAAGGCTCATGGACTCGACTTCTCAAACATCTTGTACCAACCCGAGTCGGAATTGGAGATCGGACGACGTTCGTTGATCATGCAGGACCATGGGCTTGAGGCATCATTAGACCAGAAGGTATTGCTGGATATCTGCAAACCTGCATTAGAACGGCAACAACCTGTGAGAGCCATTGTTCCCATTCAGAACACCGATCGGGTTGCCGGAACGATTCTCGGTAGTGAAGTGACCAAACGCTATGGTTCCGATGGTCTGCCCGATGATACCATCCGACTGCATTTTAAAGGTTCCGCCGGTCAGAGTTTTGGAGCCTTTGTGCCCAGAGGCATCAGCATGACGTTGGAGGGCGATGCCAACGATTATTTGGCCAAAGGTCTTTCGGGTGGGAAGATCGTGGTCTACCCGCCGGAGGGGTCCACTTTTGTCCCAGAAGAGAATATCATCATCGGCAATGTGGCCTTTTATGGGGCGACAAGTGGCGAAGCATATATTCGCGGCGCGGCCGGAGAGCGATTCTGTGTTCGAAACAGCGGCGTTAAAGCGGTGGTCGAATCGGTGGGAGATCATGGTTGTGAGTATATGACCGGCGGTCGGGTCGTCGTCTTAGGAAAGACGGGTCGAAACTTCGCCGCAGGGATGTCGGGCGGTATCGCCTATGTCTTCGACGAGCATGAAGAGTTTCCCCGGCGGTGTAACCGAGAGATGGTGGAGTTGGAACTCTTGGAAGACAGCGAGGAACTTCAAGAAGTAAAGTCGATGCTGGAACGCCATGTCGAATATACGGGCAGTACACGGGCCAAAGACATCCTCGCGCGCTGGAAAGATGCTGCTGCCTGCTTCATCCGGGTGATACCCAAGGATTATAAACGGGTATTGGAAGCGATGCGCCGTGTCGGCGAAGCGGGTATGAGCGGTGAAGAAGCGGTTATGGCAGCCTTCGTCGAGAACAAGAGCGATCTAAAGCGTGTGAGCGGAAATTAAAATTTCGCAAAAGTGATAAGAGAAAAGGGGAAAAGGGGAGAGACACCGGCTTTTCCTAACCCTTCACCCTTTGTAAATTGGGAGTTGAGCATTATGGGTAAGCCTACGGGATTTATGGAGTATCAGCGACAATTGCCGGAGGACCGTGCGCCGACGGAACGAATCATGGATTGGTTGGAGTTTCATGGGCATCTCTCAGAGGAAGAGATGCGGGTACAGGGCGCTCGTTGTATGGACTGCGGCATTCCCTTTTGTCACTCCGGCATTTTAATTCAAGGCGCGGCCTCGGGTTGTCCCCTCAACAATCTGATTCCCGAATGGAACGACCTGATCTATAGAGGGTTGTGGAAGGAAGCCGTTGCTCGACTGCTCAAGACCAACAATTTTCCTGAGTTTACGGGTAGAGTTTGCCCTGCTCCCTGCGAAGGCTCTTGTACGTTAGGTATCAATGAGCCCCAGGTAACCATCGAACAAAATGAATGCGCCATCATTGACCGGGCCTTTGCAGAGGGTTGGATTCAGCCGGAGCCGCCGCTGACTCGTACGGGGAAGAAGGTGGCGGTGGTGGGTTCCGGCCCGGCGGGAATGGCTTGTGCGGATCAACTGAACAAGGCAGGGCATGAGGTTACCGTCTTTGAACGGTCGGATCGCATCGGCGGGCTTCTGATGTATGGCATTCCCAATATGAAGTTGGATAAATCCGTCGTTCAACGGCGGGTCGATCTGATGGCGGCGGAAGGCGTATCCTTCGTGACCGGTACGGAGGTTGGCATAGACTATCCTGTCGATCAGCTGAAACGGGAGTATGACGCTGTCATTCTCTGCGGAGGCGCCACGAAACCCCGGGATCTTCCAGTGGAAGGTAGAGCTCTTAATGGCGTTCATTTTGCCATGGATTTTCTCCATGCCAATACGAAGAGCCTCTTGGATTCTGACCATAGGGATGATAACTATATCTCGGCCAAAGGCAAGGATGTCATCGTTATCGGCGGCGGAGACACCGGCACGGACTGTGTTGCCACTTCAATTCGGCATGGCTGTCGAAGCCTGGTTCAATTTGAAATCCTGCCCCAACCGCCAACGGAACGGACGGATGATAATCCTTGGCCGCAATGGCCCCGGGTTTTAAAGGTGGATTATGGACAGAAGGAGGCGGAAGCTGTCTTTGGCAGCGATCCAAGAACCTATGGCATTACCACCAAAAAATTTGTTGGCGATGCCGATGGAAATCTCCAAGAGGTTCACACCATTCAGGTTCAATGGACTAGGGATGAAAATGGCCGATTTGTGATGAAGGAGATACCCGGAACCGAGAAAGTCTGGCCTGCCCAGCTGGTTCTTTTAGCCATGGGATTTGTTGGCCCCGAGGATCAACTCCTGGAGCAACTTGGAATCGAACGGGACCCTCGTAGCAATGCTCATGCAGAGTACGGAAGATATGCCACCAATATTCCAAATGTATTCGCTGCAGGCGATATGAGACGGGGACAGTCCCTTGTTGTATGGGCGATCCATGAAGGACGCGGCGCTGCCCGTGAGGTGGACCGGTACTTGATGGGCGAGACGCTGCTGCCGTAATGCCTCAGACTTAAATCCCCCCCTGTCCTTGAAGGAAGGGGGGGTTATTCTGTTCTAGACAGGGAAAAGCCGCTTGATTTGGGATATTAATTACCACGAAGATGTCACGAAGACACGAAGATGTGTATATTATTCAGTTTATAACGTTTTTCCTTCAAGTAGTCGTGTCAGCAAGCTGGGGGACGTGAAAGGATGAAAATTGGGGATAACCTCTCTCTTGCTCTCCCCTAAAGGGGAGAGTAACCTAAGCCTTTGGTAGTAAGGGTTTGCGCCAATTATGTGGTAGGAATTTGAGATATTTTCTATGTAGTCGGCCACGTCAACAACCGTTGACGCAAGCGAAGCAATGAAAATCTTAAGTTG
>OBJA01001945.1_pt1 | contig 12892 bp, 11 predicted proteins | sample 1519751 | NCBI WGS metagenome assembly OBJA01 (sample SAMEA3881238, study PRJEB22517) | soil metagenome | biome: lake sediment; feature: soda lake sediment; material: sediment, water from around vicinity | place: India | collected 2013-12-23 | depth 3 m
GGCGTTTCAACTTCGAAGTAACCTCGTTCGTTGAACATTTCCCGCATGGTATTGACGATTTTGGTGCGTTTGATAAACGTATCTCTCACCTGCGGGTTGACGATCAGGTCAACATAACGCTGGCGGTAACGCTGCTCTGGATCGGTAAAAGCATCGTAGGTAACGCCATCCTTCTCCTTAACCACCGGAAGTGGCCGGAGCGACTTGCTCAAAATGACCAGCTCTTTCACGTGGACCGACTTTTCGCCCATCTGCGTGATAAAAGCAAAACCTTTGACCCCGATAATGTCGCCAATATCGAGCAACTTTTTGAACACTTCATTGTATCCGGTTTTGTCTTCGCCCGGGCAAATTTCATCGCGGTTGATATACAACTGGATGCGGCCGGTATCGTCCTGGAGTTCAGCAAAAGAGGCTTTCCCCATAATTCGCTGGCTCATCAAACGGCCTGCTAATGTGATATCCTGAAAATTCCCTTTTTCAGGTTCAAAATTTATTTTGATGTCGGCTGCTTTTGTATTGACGGGGTACTCTTCGGCCGGGTAAGGTTCAATACCCAACTCACGTAATCTGGCGAGTGAATTTCTGCGGATAACTTCCTGTTCGCTAAGCTCTGCTATACTCATCTGTCCTTTTCTGTTTGAAAATAATCTTCTGAAAATTTTGGTGCAAAGATAACAAAGAAAAGTAGATTCCCTTGTCAGCAAAATTTCAAACTAAAGCTTACATAATCAGATGTTTATAATTTTCAGATGAATGTTAATAATTTTAGCTTGGGGCTAATGGTTTGAATGGTTGAAATTTAGGTTGCGGCCATTCTTTAATGTTAACAGAATATGAATTAAGGCGGTTCTTTTTCTTTCCAGATCAGTATGCATTGATTATCTTTGAAAAATTTAAAACCCTGCACACAAACGAGGCATAACCAATCAGGATGGACAAAATCTGGAACATTAAAACCGAAGGCGATATTAATGTTATCAAGCATTTATCGGCTGCCCTCAATGTGAACATGGTTATTGCGAACCTCCTGGCACAACGGGGGATTACAAGCTACAACGAAGCAAAAACATTTTTCCGCCCACAACTTTCCGACCTGCACAACCCGTTTTTGATGAAGGACATGGACAAGGCGGTTGACCGGCTCGAACAAGCCATCCGAAACGAAGAAAAAGTGTTGATTTACGGAGACTACGACGTGGATGGCACAACATCAGTGGCGCTAATGTACCAGTTTTTGCGAAGCCGGATCAAAAACCTCGATTACTACATCCCCGACCGCTATTACGAAGGTTACGGAATTTCGTTGACCAGCATTGAATACGCCGCCCGCGAAAAAGTTTCGCTGGTTATTGTTCTGGACTGCGGGATCAAAGCTGTCGAGAAAATCAGAATGGCCAAAGAAAAAGGCATCGATTTTATCATTTGCGACCACCACAACCCCGACGCCGACATTCCTGAAGCGGTTGCGGTGTTGGATCCCAAACAGCCCGATTGCAATTATCCGTACAAAGAACTTTCGGGATGTGGCGTGGGTTTCAAGTTGTTGCAGGCTTATGCCAAAAAGAACGATGTTCCGGTTATCGAACTTTATGACCTGCTGGACATGGTGGTGGTCAGTATTGCATCTGATATTGTACCGGTTACCGGAGAAAACCGGGTGCTGGCATACTACGGACTAAAAAAGCTCAACAGCAACCCCAGCCTCGGCTTGAAAACCATCATCCAGTTATCGGGGTTGAGTGGGCAGGAAATATCGGTGAGCGACATCGTGTTTAAAATCGGACCGCGACTGAATGCGTCGGGCAGAATTGAACACGGGAAAAAATCGGTGGCTATTTTGGTGGTTACCAACGAAGAAGAAGCCATTGACTTGGGCAACGAAATCAATTCGTATAACGAGATCAGGAAGACACTTGACCGCGACATCACGCAGGAAGCGCTCGACATGATTGCGCACGATCCGACGCAGACCGAACGAAATGCTACCGTACTATACAACCGCGATTGGCACAAAGGCGTCGTGGGCATCGTGGCCAGCCGCCTCACCGAACATTATTACCGTCCTACGGTGATTTTGACGGAGTCTAACGGTTTGGCAACCGGTTCGGCCCGTTCGGTGAAAGATTTCGATTTGTATGAAGCAATCGGTTCATGCAGCGATTTACTTGAATCGTACGGCGGGCATATGTACGCCGCAGGGCTGACCATGAAAATTGACAACATCCCGGCTTTCACCCGCCGTTTCGAAGAAATTGTTTCCAAATCGATCACCAATTTGCAGCAAACCGATACCATCGAAGCGGACGCCAAAATTCAGTTGTCGGATATTACACCCAAGTTTTACCGGGTACTGAAACAATTTGCACCCTTTGGCCCGCACAACATGACCCCGGTTTTTATTACTGAAAATGTTTTGGACAGCGGTACCAGCCGGACAGTTGGCAGGCAACTGGAACATTTAAAGCTCGACCTGGTGGAGCCAACCGGGAATTCACCTGTTTTTTCAGCTATCGCCTTCAACATGGCCGATTTTTATGAAGCCATCAGCCAGGGACTGCCGTTCGATATTTGCTATTCCATTGCCGAAAACGAGTTCAGGGGCAAAACCAATATTCAACTCTACATACGGGATATTTCCGCCAAATTATATTAATCCAAATTTCACTAACCTTAGATGATTATGAACCTGAAAAAGAAAGAAAACCAAAACCAGTTTACAGGCAGTAACATGGTTTTGGGCGTGCAATTTTTGTTTGTTGCCTTCGGGGCAACTGTATTGGTGCCGTTGCTGGTAGGCATTGACCCGGCAGTTGCCTTGTTTACTGCGGGGATTGGTACCCTGATCTTCCACCTGATTACCAAAGGAATGGTTCCCGTTTTCCTTGGAAGTAGTTTTGCTTTTATTGCCCCGATTATTGAAGCGACAAGGTTGTACGGCCTGCCCGGGACTTTGTCAGGCATTGTAGCTGTTGGTTTGGTTTACGGCCTTGTTTCGGCTGTGGTCAAATGGCGCGGCATCAAATTTATAGAACGTTTGTTCCCCGCCACAGTTGTCGGCCCGGTCATCATGATCATTGGCCTATCTCTGGCCAGTGTCGCTATTGACATGGCCAAAACACATTGGATCATCGCGATTATCAGCCTGGCAACGGCGGTCATTGTAGTGGTTTTTACCAGGGGATTAATCAAACTGATCCCGATCTTTATCGGCATCATCGTGGGTTATTTAGCCGGGTTTGTTTTTGGAGTTATCGACTTCACCCCGATAAAAGAAGCAGCATGGTTTAGCCTGCCCGGTTTTATTCTGCCACAGTTTAGCTGGGGAGCTATTTTATACATGGTTCCGGTTGCTGTTGCGCCAATCATTGAGCATGTTGGCGATATGTACGCCATTGGCGGGGTTGCCGAAAAGAATTTTATTGAAAAACCCGGTCTGCACCGTACGTTGCTTGGCGACGGGATTGCCACCGGTATCGCCGGCCTGGTGGGCGGCGTGCCTAATACCACTTATTCGGAAGTTACCGGTGCCATTTCACTGACCAAAGTAACCAACCCTTTCGTGTTGAGGGTTTCTGCCGTTACTGCCATTGTATTTTCTTTGATAGGTAAAATCAGTGGAATTTTGAAAACCATCCCACAAGCTGTTTTGGGCGGAATTATGCTGCTGCTTTTTGGCCTGATCGCTTCTGTCGGTATCAAAACGCTGATCGATTCAAAAACCGATATGACCAAAATCCGCAACCAGGTGATCGTTTCGATCGTACTTACCGTTGGTATTGGCGGAGCCGTCATTTCGTGGGGCAACTTTTCGCTGGCCGGCATTGGGTTGGCTGCCGTGGTTGGAATCTTGCTGAACCTCGTACTTCCGGGTGAATCAAAAGAAGTGGTGCTTAAAAAGTAGATCTGTTCTTGCTTTCGGGCAATCAGCTTTTGCTGAAAAAAAATAAAAAAAGCCTTCCGGTTTGGAGGGCTTTTTTATTGAAGCGATTTCACTGCCGGGCTTATTTTTCTGATTTTTTAATCTCGTCAAGCGGTTCGATGACTCCATAATAGCTCACCGATTGTTTGCGATTCGACAGAATGCTCATCGTGGCATAACCAGTATTGCCGGCTTGAATGAAGATTTTAAAAGCATCTTTGGTGGTATCCACTTCTATCCTGATTTCATAACTTTTTTTCTTCTCGTCTTTTTTGATATTCAAAACTTTGGCTTCTTCTTTAAATTTGATGCCACCTTCGGTGCTGCCGTAATCAGATTGGTAGGCCCGCCCGTAAAATGGCAGCCAGGCTTCCACCTGAGTGCTGTCAACAACCAGGTCATAGGTCGAAGTCAGGTTGATGGTTGAACCGCTCATCGGGGTAACTGAACGGGCTGTAAACTTGAATTGTTTATTTTCAATGATCTGTTCTATTTTTTTCTCTTTATCTGTTTTATCCTGGCTGAATGAATATCCAAAGGCACAGGCAACGATCAGGATAAATAATGTTAAATATTTCATAGCTAAGCTTTTCTTTAAAGTCCGCGTTAAATCAGCAAATTAGATGCCAGAGTTGAAAGAAAGCATGGAAGGCAGTATCCCAAGCCATGGGAGGGCATGTAAAACGGGCCAAAAGCAGCATTTAATTGCCTTTGGCCCGCCATCCGGATAGCAGAAGCTGCAACCGGTAAAGGTATCAGGTACCTATACCATCAGGTGGCATCGGTTTATTTTTCAGCATTTAACAATGGGTTCGCGTACATCTGGATAAACAACTGTCTTTGTCGGTCTGCATCGCCGTTACCAATGGTATTTACCAAATCCTGCAATAATTCGGAGAACTTTTCGCGTGTTGCATCCTCAACTTTGTCGGCGTGTTTGTTTTCACCCGAAAGCAGATCGGCAGCCAGGAAATTGTTGGGCCAAAGCCGGTAATTTTTATAAATACGCTGGTCAATGTAGCTGGCCAACTGTTGGATGCTGTCGTTGATGGTTTCGGCTTTTGCAAATTCGTCAAGCGGGGCATCGATCGGTTTTCCGAAGGCAAAATGAACGCGTCCTTTTGGCCGGGTCAGCCCGAAAGCCATACTTTTCATATCGTCGGCCGGGGTTTTTTCGTATCCTTCGCTTTCGCGTTTATATAACTCCTCCACCTTCGAAATTCCGCAGGGTTCACGCTCGTATGAAATCGACAGCGGCACAATCTGCAGTTCGCGGAAACCTTCGGCAAAACCTTTCTCATTGCTCAGGTTCAGCATCTTAAGCAATGCCTGCTGTGTCTGGTCATTGCCGTCTTTGGTACGACCTTCGCGCTGGGCGATCCACACTGAGCGGTTCCGTTTTGTGACAGCTTCGCGGATGTACTGCGACAACTTTTTCGAAGCTTCCAGCAGTTCGCGGGCAGGCAGGTTTCGTTTGACAACAAAGGCCCTGTTAAGTTTGACGGCATGCAGGATCCACTCATAAATAAGCAGGTTATTGCCAATAGCCACTTCCGTTGTGTTCATTCCGGCATTGACAATAATGTAGTTTAAAATCCCGGAATCGAGAATGATGTCGCGGTGATTTGAAATAAACAAATAACTTTTTGCCTTGTCCAGTTCATCAATCCCGCTCCAGGTAACCCCACTGGTTGTTTTTTCAATGATCCAGCCGTTAACAAGCGGGTACATAAACTTCATCTGAAGTTCATTGACACTTTTTATACCCGACAACAGTTGTCTGGCTTCCTGCAGTTTTTGTTCATCCCGAAAAATAAACCTCAAAACTTCCTGAAAAACTTGGTCTTTCAACAACACATTGATGTAGTGATTGACTTCGTGATCCTCGTAAGGCCTAATATCGTCGTAGTTCATTTTTCCCCATTCCTTTAAGTTTCGAAGGGGCAAAGATATAAAATGGAAGTTAAAACCTGTACCTTGCCTGAAATTTCACTTCTGTCCGTTTATTACCCTGAATTTCACTGTTTCCGCTCCCGATAAGGTCGGCAGATGGATAATAGCTTCGCGAAACTTTCATCCAAATATCGATTTTTTCACAAATTTTAACTTTTCCATTCACATAGAAGCGAAAACCTTCGTCGTAGAAAGCGGGTATAGAGAATTGGTAAAGCATATCATTTTCATACAGATAAATCCTTGAATCGTAATCATCCGTATTAAAATAAGCGACCCTGAGCCACCAGGCTGATGTTTCGTTTTTAGTTTTGAACCCGATGTCCTGCGAAAGTAAAGCGCCATGCGAAAATTGCTCATGTTCATGCCAAACCCATTCGGCCCGACTTTTAAAGAGCAGGTTTTCGCCCCATTTTCCGTCCAGTTGTAAACGAAACTTTTGCCTCGTTTGCGATAAGTTGATTTTTGTCAGTTCGCCGTTTGCTTTCACTGGTTTCTGTTCATAGAAATAGCGGCTGTAAAATTTCCATCCATGTGACAAACGATAATCAAACTGAACCAGGTATTCGTGGCCCGATGCAGGGGCGGCTGTCGTATATTTTATCCACCGGTGCTGAAAAAAATCAGCATACATCCTCACATTCAACCTGGAAAAAGGACGCACTACTGCTCCAAGGTAAATTCCTTGCTCATCGTTTGCCTGGCTTCCTTCGGTGAATGCGGCGGCAAGCGGGGCATTGTATTTTTTGCCGATATTCCGGTAAATGAATGAAAAGCCAAACTGATCGGCCGGCGCGGCTTGAAGCCCGTTCAAAGTGGCCAATCCACCTGTGCAGGACCAGGCCGTTTCGCCAAAAAAGTAAAACCGGTTGAAACCCCATTGGTAGTCGGCTCCAAAATTTGTAAGCTGGTCGCCTTCAAACAAAAAACGGGTGTAATCGGCACCGCTTCTTTTCAGCGGCAATTCGTACCGGTGATGGACTGCCGAAATTCCCAGTGAAAATTGGCTGGCCGAATATTTCAGATTTGTTCCTGCAATTAAACTGCCCACAACCTTTTTGTCTTCGATTTCGCTGATGGTTCGGTGTAAACCCGATGTTTGAAATGAAGTAAAAATCGCTTTTCCGTCAACGCTGTCGCGGTTGGCATCGAAGTTTTTGGATGAAACGAATGAATGGAATTTGAATTTTCCGAAGGAAATGTCAGTCGCCACGCCGCGCATAAACCGGTTTTCATCGGTTGAGGAGTAGCTGCGGATGCCCTGGTTGAATTTTGCCACATTTTCGACTTCGGCTGATTTTGAAAGTGAAAAACCTTGCCAGGCCACCAATCCCTGACCAAATTGCACAATATAATCGCCAGCATACACCCGCTGTTTTCCATGCAAAAACCCAAAGTTGACAAAACCGCTGTAAAAATCGAAGCCGTTTTGATTGGCGCCCGAGAAGAAACTTTCGCCTGCGTCTTTCTCTGAAGTGAGGCCGGCCTGCACATTTTCGGAGGAATAGCGGTACCGGAAATACAATTTTTGGGGCGAACCTTCATATTTTGCCGGTTCGCGAAAACCTTTCTGCTTTTCAAGCAGGCGGATGCCGCGAAACAGCATTTCGTGTTGTGAAAACTTCCGAACGGTGTGTGGCGCCACTTCCCCGAAAATTACAAAATGCTGCAAAATCCCAATCAGCTGAGGATCGAAGCCTTCAATGCTGTTCAATTCGTAAACCGAATAAATTTGCCCGTACTGTTCCCGGTATTTCAGCAAGTTTTCAATCTGATTGGGTGATAAAAAATAAAGTCGCTGAAAATCTTCGCGTGTTGCCTGGTTAATATTGAATGGCTGCCGGCGCATCAATTGAAGCTCTTCGATCAGTTGCTCCACATCGGCGGTTTCATCTTCTGCAAAAGCAGCCTCAATGATGTTCTCCAGTTCAGCCTGAAAATCAGTTTCAGCCACTTGTCCAAGCACTCCCGAACAGGCGAATATAAAAACCAGAGGGACGAGAAAGCGTTTCATGGCAGTTGGTAATAGATTGAAAAAGAAGGCGAATAGCCCAAATATTGGTGATAGCTGAAAGCGAGGTCGGTTTGAAGCCTGTTCATGGTGTAACCAACGCCAAGCGAAAAAATCGCTGCACCGGTTTCGGCTCCCATGCGCAACTGAACCTGCTCACGGATGCGGAATTCGGCGCCAGTATTTATTTCCACACTTCCACCGGACTTTTTTCTGGCTTCAACTGAAAGCAGCAAAACTTCGTCAAAAACTTTGTGTACACCCAGACGGAGCACCATTGGGTAGTCAAAATCAAGATATAAAGTTTGGAGAGTAAGTTCGTGTGGATTGAAAATTTGCGCACCGACGGAAAAACCGTTATCCAAATGCAATTGTGCGCCGATATCGGTCATCAGGCTACCCGCGCTGCGCCTGTTCTCGGGGAGGTACAAGCTGAAATAATGAAACTGAACGGCCGCCGACAGTTTTTTCGACAAACTTTTGGCCAGCCCAAAGGTCAGCTTGTTTTCGCGAAAATCACCTTTCCCAAACTGGGAAAAAGCAAAGCCAAAAGCTGCATTTTTGACCGGAAGCAAAAGAAAGGCAGATGTTGTCCGAAGGTCGTCCAGCAGAAAACGGTTTTCATATTGGGCTCCAAAAGCAACGTTTTTTACATTGGCGTAGCCTGCCGGGTTGGAATAGACCGAAACCGGGGACTGCAAACTGGCTGTTGCATCGCCAACTGCCCGAAAAGCAGCAGGAACCCGGAAAAATTCCTGGGCCGGAGCCGTGAACCAAAAAACCAGCAAAAAGATAAAAACCAAACCTTTATTCATGACAAAAGGATGTAATTAACACATCCTTAAGCACAAGCAACCCGAAGGTACGAAAAAATAAATTAAAAAACCTAATTCGTCTTGAATTTGTATTTTACTTCTGATAAATCCTGGTTGGCTTTTACAATTTTATCTTTCAGATTTTCTTTGAATTGTTCCAGTCGCGCCATCAGGTTTTCGTCACCCAGGGCCATCATCTGAACTGCTAAAATACCGGCATTTTGCGCACCGTTGATTGCAACCGTGGCAACCGGGATTCCCGGAGGCATTTGCGCGATGGCCAGCAAGGCATCCCATCCGTCCAGGCTGGCTTTGATCGGAACACCAATCACCGGCAAAGTGGTCATGGCAGCAATCACGCCCGGCAGGTGGGCAGCCATACCGGCTCCGGCAATAATCACTTTAATACCGCGGCTTTTGGCGCCTTTGGCAAACTTCTCAACAGCTTCCGGTGTACGGTGGGCCGAGAGGGCATTTATCTCGAAAGGGACTTCAAACTCATCCAGTATTTTTGCCGCGCTTTCCATCACGCCAAGGTCCGAGGTGCTCCCCATAATGATACTAACTTTTGCATCCATCATTTCAATTATTTTTATTTCTTTGTACTTTTTAATTTTCGGGCTAAAATAATCTAAAATAAAGAGATTTAAAACTCATCTCTTCACAAACAAAAAACCAGGAAAATGAGTACTGTAAATATCTTAGACAAGGAATTCGAGCTATTTATACCTTATGAAAAGATCAGGGCGGTTGTGGAAAAAATGGCTGATGAAATGAATGAAAAGCTGGCTGGCAAAAATCCCTTGTTCCTTTGTATTTTGAATGGTTCGTTTATGTTTGCTGCTGAAATATTCAAGCGGATCACCCTGCTTGATGCCGAAATCACCTTTGTAAAAATGGCGTCTTATTCAGGTGACCACACCACCGGAACAATCAAACAACTGATCGGGTTCAACGAAAGTTTGGAAGGACGGACCGTGGTTGTTTTGGAAGATATTGTTGACACCGGCATCACCATCGAAAATACCATCGAACAAATCAGAAGTAAAAACCCTGCTGAAATCCAGGTTGCCACTTTGTTGCTCAAGCCGGATGCCTTGGTAAAAGAAGTAAAACTGGACTACGTCGGTCTGGAAATTCCCAACGATTTTATCGTGGGATATGGGCTTGATTACGACGGCCGTGGCCGCAACCTGATTGACATCTTTAAAGTTGTCAACTGATCCTCCGGGAACTAAAAAACCAAATTCTATATTTAACATGTTAAATCTGATTCTATTCGGGCCTCCGGGTGCAGGAAAAGGGACTCAGGCTGACTTTCTGATCGAAAATTTCAGACTGGTTCATTTATCAACCGGAGACTTACTACGTTGCGAAATTGAGGCTCAATCCACCCTTGGCAAAGAAGCCAAAAAATTTATGGACAAAGGGGAGCTTGTTCCAGATGAAATTGTAATCGGCATGATCAAAAATAAACTGAACGCGAATCAGCATGCCGAAGGTTTTATTTTCGACGGCTTCCCGCGGACGGTTGAGCAGGCCAAAGTACTTGACCAACTGCTGGAGGAAAACCAGACGCCCGTTAATGGGATGCTTTGCCTTGAAGTTGAAAAGGAAGAACTTGTTTCACGCCTGCTGAACCGCGGAAAAACTTCCGGGCGATCGGATGACCAGGATGTGTCGGTGATTGAAAACCGCATCGCGGTTTATCACAAAAAAACTGCCCCTTTAAAAGAATATTATGCCGCACAAAACAAACATTTCGCAATTGATGGCATGGGAACCATTGACGAAATTGCCGGGCGTCTGCGGAATACGGTGAGTTCGTTATAACCGTTTCCAAAACTGATTAGAAGACGAATGTATGGGATGCATTCGTCTTTTTTTGTTTATTTTGCAATCAAACTGAAACATGCATGGCTGAAAACAATTTTGTTGATTATTTGAAAATATTTTGCCGCTCCGGAAACGGAGGGCCTGGTTCGGCTCACCTTCGAAGGGAAAAATTTGTTCCGAAAGGTGGACCCGATGGCGGCGACGGCGGTCGCGGCGGCCATGTGATCGTCAAAGGAAATGCACAAATGTGGACACTGCTCCACCTGCGTTACCAAAAGCATGTTTACGCCGGCCACGGCGAATCGGGCGGGAAACAGGGCAGTTTTGGTTCCGATGGCGAAGATATTACCATTGAGGTTCCGCTGGGAACAGTTGCCAGAGATGCCGAAACCGGCGAATTTTTATTCGAAATCACCAAAGATGGCGAAACGCAATACCTCGCCAAAGGTGGCCGCGGCGGGTTGGGAAATACCCATTTTAAATCGGCAACGAACCAAACGCCACGATATGCGCAGCCGGGCGAGCCGGGCGAGGAAGGCTGGAAAATTCTGGAACTGAAAATTCTGGCCGATGTTGGGCTTGTGGGTTTCCCGAGCGCTGGAAAATCGACCCTGCTTTCGGTGGTGTCGGCGGCCAAACCCAAAATTGGCGATTACCCCTTCACTACCTTGGTGCCAAACCTTGGAATCGTTTCGTACCGCGACCAGCAGTCGTTTGTAATGGCTGATATTCCGGGAATTATTGAGGGAGCGCACGAAGGAAAAGGATTGGGATTGAGGTTTTTGCGCCACATCGAGCGGAACTCCATGCTTTTGTTTATGGTTCCTGCCGACAGCAAAGACTACCGCAAAGAATACAACATCCTGCTCAATGAACTGGAAAAATACAATCCTGAATTGCTGGATAAAGACCGCTACCTGGTAATCAGTAAATCAGATTTTTTGGATGAGGAACTTCAGAAAGAAATCAGCCGGGAACTGAAAGATATCCCGCACAGTTTCATTTCGTCAGTAACCAACCAGGGCATCCTTCAGCTAAAAGATAAAATCTGGCAAATTTTAAACCCTTCATGATTGCTTTTATCGATACCATCAAACAAATTGACCAGTCCATTTTTTTCTATTTTAATGGAATGAACAGCCCGCTCGGGGATTTGGTGATGGCGTTGTTTACCCAAACGGCGACCTGGCTGGTTTTTTACCTCGCCATCATCGTTTTTATTATCGTAAAATTCAGGACGAAGGCAGTGGTGGTGCTGATCATGCTGGGCCTGGCAATTGTGATCAGCGACCAGTTTTCAACCTTCGTGAAAGAAATTGTTCAACGTTTACGCCCGACTCACGACCCGGCCATCCGCGATTTGGTGCACAACGTTTATAAAAAAGGCGGTTTGTACGGTTTTTTTTCTTCACATGCTACAAACACATTTGCCCTTGCGATGTTTTCTGCCAGGTTGTTTAAAAATTTCAGGTACAGCCTGCTTATTTTTTTGTGGGCCGCCATGGTCAGCTATACCCGGATTTATGTTGGCGTGCATTACCCGTTCGATGTACTTACGGGCATGGTGGTTGGCATCCTGATCGGCTATTATATGTACAAACTGCTGCTTTGGTCCGAAAACAGGTTTTTCCTGCTCAAAATTCCCAGGGTTTCAGACACCGGTTTAAGCAACCGCGAAAGTTACCTCGTTTGGCTGATTTTATTGCTTTACATCGGTGCATCTGTGTTGAGTCTGAATCAGTTGATGAATACAAACCTCATTTGATATGGACCAGGAGCTTTTGCAGGAATACAACCGGTTTTTATCCCACGACCGGAACCGTGTAACGAAGTTGAAGCACAAAATCAGGCAGTTGGCGGTTTTAAGGCTGCTGGCTTTTCTGCTCGCTCTGTTTTCGCTTTTTTTTCTTCCCAGGTTTTCGCCGTGGCTGGCTTATACTTTAGCCGGAATATGCCTTGTTTTATTCTTCTATTGGATTAAAGTATTTCTGAAAAAAGAAAAAGAGAAGGCATTTTATGCCCGTTTGGCGGAAATTAATAAAAATGAAATTTGTGCCCTGAATGAAGATTATAGCCCGTTTGACGACGGCAACGAATTTACCAGCCCGCACCATCCATTCACTTTTGATTTGGATATTTTTGGAGAAGGTTCTGTTTTTCAATTCATCAACCGAACAACGACCCAGTTGGGAAAAAAGAAACTGGCCGGTTATTTAAGTGAACCCGAAACCGATATTCCGACTTTGAAAAACAAGCAGGAAGCCTTGCTTGAACTGGCAAAATACACCCGCTGGCGGCAATATTTCGCTGCAAAAGGAAATACAAAAGACGAGCAGGACTTGCAGTTGCTCAGGC
>OBJA01001946.1_pt1 | contig 12891 bp, 11 predicted proteins | sample 1519751 | NCBI WGS metagenome assembly OBJA01 (sample SAMEA3881238, study PRJEB22517) | soil metagenome | biome: lake sediment; feature: soda lake sediment; material: sediment, water from around vicinity | place: India | collected 2013-12-23 | depth 3 m
CCTATGCTTGTTAAATGGTGGAGATGAGGGGAGTCGAACCCCTGTGCAAGACACTTTATAAAGTACTTTCTACATGTTTATTCTATTTATAAATTCATTACACAAACGAAACAGACAAATGCATGTATAACTATTCTATAAGGTTCGTTTATTGATCTAGAAAATTCAATAAGTATAACTTACTAAAGTTGGGCCGCAGAAGAACCGTAAGTAAATTCATCGTTGGCTCGCACCTCTTCTTAGGCAGCGAAAGATAAAGATTGGTTTCCGGTTATTATAACCTCAGCCTTTTTACTTGAGCAACCAAGACATGCTTATACTTTATGCCATGCCGTGACGAATCCTTAAACATCCCCAGCGCATATATCTTACACCAAACCATTTACTTTGTAAAGAAAATTATTGAAAATTGTCAAAATAGGACATATACGCCCTGTTCGGTATTGACTAGATATGATAAATTCATAGTATGGGAGGGTATAAATAGATGAAGTTTATATTGCAAAGCTTATTCAACCTGACGTTTTCCAGCTTTATCGTCTCTCAGTTTGGTGGTAAAAAACCGGAAAACATTCAATCACAAGAAGATTTAAGACATAAAATAATTATTAACGCAATCAAATCTGCGTACGGTTACCATACACACATGAAATCTCTTGTTTTATATATTGGTAAAGACGAAGAACATTGTGTGGTTTTTGAGACGGAACTTTTAAAACATGATGTTCATGAACCAACAACAGCTATTTATTGGTTTAAGGGAACTGAAATCTCAATGGTAAATCTTGCTTGGATTGATATTTGGCATTTAAAAAATGAATATCTAAATCTAATGGAAGATTATCAAGAAAGAATAGATTATACTCCTAAAATTCAAGTATTTCTAGATCAAATTGCAAAGTCCAAAGAATCAAAAGTTTGAGAAATCAAACTTTTTTCTTTTTAAGAAAATGAAATCAATGATGATAAAAATGATATAATATCATTAGTAACTTGAAAGGAATATTTCAACATGATAAAAGCAGTTATTTTTGATATGGATGGCACCATACTAGATACACTAAAAGATATTCAAATCGCAGTTAACTATGCTTGTCAAATCAAATCAATTGAACAAAAATCACTGAAACAGATTAGAGATGGTGTAGGAAATGGTGCATATACACTGATTAAACGTGTTGTACCAAGTGGTTATACAGAAGAAGAAACTAAAGATTTCTTTAAGATTTATCAAGCATATTATAATCAAAACCATACAGCAAACACAGGTCCTTATCCAGGGATTTTAGAATTACTTGAAAAATTAAAAAATCAAAAGATCTTATTAGGTGTTGTATCAAATAAGTTTGAACATCTTGTTGACGCCTTAAATAAAGAAATGTTTAAAGGATATTTTGATGTTTCTATTGGTGAAACAAAAGGTGTTCCCATTAAACCAGCACCAGATATGCTATATAGGGCACTTGATGTTCTTGGTGTAAACAAAGATGAAGCTGTTTTTGTAGGGGATTCAGATACGGATATGATCACTGCTAAAAATGCCCATGTAAAAAGTATTGGTGTGACATGGGGGTTTAGAGATAAAGAAATATTACTAAAATATGAACCATCATACATTGTAGATAATACACATGAGTTATTTGATATTATAGTGAAGGAAATTTTAACATGAGTCTAATTAGATTAGTTGATGTATCAAAGTATTATAAATCAGAAGAAACTGTTTCAGTTGGTATGAAACGGATTAACCTTGAGTTTGAACTTGGGGAATTTGTTGCTGTTACTGGTGAATCAGGATCTGGGAAATCAACATTATTAAATGTCATCAGTGGTCTAGATGGTTATGAAGAAGGAGAACTTTATTTATTTAATGAAGAGACGTCTCATTACACCATATCTGATTGGGAAAGATATCGTGGTGCATATATTGGCTTTGTTTTTCAAAATTATAATATTATTGATTCCTATACCGTTTTTCAAAATGTTTTGTTAGCGCTAGAAGTTCAAGGATATGATCCTAAAAAAAGAAAACAACGTGCTTTAGAATTAATTGCACAAGTAGGTTTGACATCACATAAAAATCATAAAGCATCAAAGTTATCTGGTGGGCAAAAACAACGAACAGTCATCGCACGCGCTCTTGCTAAAGATTGTCCTGTTATCGTAGCTGATGAACCGACAGGTAATCTTGATTCGGTGTCAGGTAAAGAGATTATAAAGTTGCTTCATGATATTAGTAAAGATAAACTTGTCATTGTTGTTACACACGACTATGATCAAGTAAATGATTATGCAACAAGAAAGATAAAAATGCACGATGGTGAAGTTGTTGAAGATAAAAAAGTTAAACCATATGAAAAAATCGAGTTAGCAAAAAAGATTAAACCAAGCTCGTTATCACTGGTAACTATGTTACGGTTTGCTGTAAGGAATTTGCTTGCACAACCTAAAAAGCTCATATTCTTATTGTTGCTTCAAATACTCGTTATAGGTGCTTTTACAATTACTTATACCGATCGTATCTCATCGGTTAGGGAAGCGGGTATCCAGCAATCTTATTATTTTCAAAATGTGCCAAAAACAAGGCTGCTCATTGAAAAAAGAGATGGATCATCATTTACTCCTTCTGAAATAAGTAGTATCCGCAGTCATAGTCGAATTAATCGTGTATATGAGCATGCATTTTTGTTTTATAACAAAGAAGATATTTATCTAAAATCTTCTAATGGTTATGAACAAAGATCGGTATCTAAAACAGATTCACAACATGCTATTTTAAGTCGCGATATAGAGGGTAGGAGACCAACTGAAATCGATGAAATCATATTTGGTGATGAATATAGTAATTTTCAAATTGATGATGTTGTTTATCTAATGACTTATGATTCACTAGAAATTTTACAAACATTTAAGATTGTTGGTATTGATAAATTAGGAAGAAATACCATTTATTTTTCTGATGCTTATTTGAATCAAGAAATTAATGATACGCATTTAATAGATATTGAAGTTTACAATCAGATTAAAAATATGCTTCGTTTTTCAATGGAGATTGATTTTCAATCTAATATCTATTCCGTTTATGTAGGTGATATTGGCAACCTAGATTTGTTTATCGATGGTGAAGGTGGAAGGACATTATTAAGTAATCAAAGCATAACCATTAACTTTGAACGTTTGTACAATTATGATTCATTTTCTGTTGAACTGACAGGATTAACTATTTCTGTTCCTAATACCCTACCATCATATCAACAAATTTTTATGAAACAATCCTTGTTTGATAGTTTTATTGCAGAAGAAATGTTGAGATTTGAAGAAGATTACCAAAATGAGGGTTTAAACATGCTTTCGATTAGCGTCAATGGATATTCATCAGGTACAAAAGTCATTCAATCATTAAACCCTGAAACGTATCGTATCTATTATCCTTCATATATTGCATCACCTATGAGAGATTTTTTAGTCTTTTTCCAAGGATTATTAGCCGTCATCTTTTTAACTATCATGGGATTATTCCTTTACTCTATTGTTCATGCTGTATCGAAAAACACAATGAATTCTAGGAAAAAAGATTTTGCAATATTTCGATCAATTGGGACAAATCGCTCTACACTTGCTAGATTAGTTGTCATCGAACAAATGATGATGGCAGTTATTGGTTTTATCATTGCTCTCATCATCATGAGACTCCTTGGAGAATATGTGTTTTTCTTAAGAGAAACACTTGATTATATGGAACTTAGAGATTATTTCTACTTACTCATTGTCTTTGTATTGTTTGGAGGATGGCTAGGTCTCAGATTTAACAAGAGAGTTTTCAATCAATCTGTGATTGAAACACTCACACAAAGCAAGGGGGATTAATCATGATAAAAGTTAATCATTTGCATAAATATTTTAACCGATTTAAACGAAATGAAATTCATGTATTAAATGACATCAATTTAGAATTCCCTGAAAAAGGGCTTGTTGTTTTACTAGGGCCATCAGGTTCGGGTAAAACGACACTCCTAAATGTTTTAGGTGGCCTTGATAAAGTTCAATCAGGAACGATTGATTTTGACCACACACAAATTGAAGGATATGATGCTGGCACTTGGGAAAAGATACGTAATGAAGCTGTTGGTTATGTTTTCCAAAATTACAATCTATTGCCTGAACTATCTGTTTTTGATAATATTGCTTTTGTTTTAAAAATGATTGGTATCCAAGACCCTCAAGTTATTGAAGAACGAGTTCATTATATTTTAAATGCTTTGAATATGTATCCGTTTAGAAAGAAAAGAGCTTTGCAACTATCTGGCGGGCAACAACAAAGAGTAGCGATTGCACGTGCTTTAGTCAAAAATCCTAGGATTATTATTGCTGATGAACCTACAGGAAACCTAGATAGTAAAAACACGCTTGAAATTATGAACATCATCAAACAAATTTCAATGGAAAAACTTGTTGTTTTAGTCACGCATGAAAAAGATATAGCAAACTTTTATGGTGACCGCATCATTGAGTTAAAAGATGGTCGAATTATTTCAGATACCGATAATGAGATCAATCATGAACATCAGTTTGGAACAGATGATATCATTTATTTAAAAGATTTAAATCAAGTCATTAACGAAGGAAAGACTGAATTAAATGTTGCACTGTATAAAGATCATCAAGATGAGGAAGAACCTATTTCAGTTCGTTTGATTGTAAAAAATAAAACACTATATTTAGATGTCAATTCACCATATAAAAAAATTAAGCTTCTTGATAAAAACGCCGGTGTAACCATTAAAGATGAACATTTTGTTAAAAAAACAAGAGCTGAAATGATTGAAACATCATTTGATGTCTCAAAACTTGATAATAAAAATGTTCATCGTCAACCTAAAATACTTGTTTCAATCAAGCAAATTTTATGGATGGCACTTATCAAAGTAGCGAAGACTTCAAGAAAAGGTAAATTGATGTTGTTTAGTTTTTTTGTAGCTGGATTGGTCATCGCCTTTACCCTTTCATTTTTAGCATCCTCGATAATTATTGAACCAGAGAAAAACATGATTATAGGTAAAGACTATATAAGTCTTTATAAATACTACAATGGTGACAGTATCACTTATGATGATTTAATGTCATTTAAGGATGAAGATGATAATTCTTTTAAAATCAATTCATTTGGAAGCCAATTACCACTTGTGTTTGAAAACACACCTTTTCAATCATATGATTACATCTACGCAAGAATAGATTATTTAAAAGACTTTAAGAAATCAGACTTAACTCATGGTGATTTACCTAGTAATCCACAAGGTGTTTTAGTTTCAAGAACATTAGCTGAACGTATTGTTAATAGTTCTTTAGGACAAAACATGGGTATATGGTCGATTAGACATTTGCTGCAAGAAAAACTAAAGTATGGTAGTCAAACCATTGAGATTACAGGCATTTTAGATATCGAACAACAACTCATCTTTTTTGATCCATTAATGGCAGCTTATGCATATGACATCAATCGATCACCTAACTCGATTATTGGATATGAACTGTTTATAGATGATATTGAAATTGTTGAAGGAAACTACCCTACTGAAAATCAAGTTTTAGTAAGTAAAGAGCATTATGATCGCTTTTATGCAAGTAATGTTCAACCATTTCCTAAATATTTATCAAATCTGCCGTATGAAGTGTCAGGCATCTATGAAAGCACCTTTGAGTTACCTAACTTTTTGTCAACATATGAGCTGCAAGAAAAGCTTAGGTTAGAAAATGAGTATAACATTTTCATTAGGACCAGTGATAAGCAAACCTTAATTGAAGCATTGACACAAGCGTATCCAAATCATGAAATTAATGATATTTATGATTTAGCGCTGATGAGTGCACGCGCACAACGCGATATTGTCTTATATTCATCACTTGGAACTGCAGGATTCATTATCGGATTCGCTTTGTTAGGGTTTTATTTCATTATTCGATCTTCACTGATATCTCGTATATATGAAATTAGTGTATATCGGGCATTAGGCGTTCGTAAAAAAGAGATTTTTAGATCATTTATCATTGAAATCATCGTTTTAACAAGTTTATCAACACTTATTGGTTATGTGTTAGCAAGCATTGCGATTAGTAAGCTTCAAGACGGTTTACTAGGCACATTACAACTATTCAAAATTACCCCTTTAAGTTTTATTGCAGGATTGATTATCATGTATTCAATCAATATTATTGCCGGTTTATTCCCCGTTTATTTACTCCTTCGAAAGACACCAGCTCAAATTTTAGCTCAATATGATATTTAAAAAAATGAACCATTCAAGCGAATGGTTCTCATTTTTTTAAATCCAGGTTGTTATATCATTAATATCTAAACGAATCGATGGATATCCATCTTCAGCTTTTTTACCAATGGACACAATTAATACCGGTTTATATCTGTTTTCATCTAAACCTATAGCTTTTGCAATTTGATCGTGTCTGAATCCGCCAATTGCACATGTATCATAACCATGCTCTCTTGCGATCAACATCAAATTCATAGCAACCAATCCACCATCAATCAAACCACCTTTTTCAACTGCTTCTAAACTTAATGTATTGACCATATTGGTTATATTTCTCAGTTGTTTTTCTCTGACTTCTTCAGGCATAAGTCCATATTTTACGGCTTTATTATAAATTTTTTCAGCAAGCTCGTATTTTTTTAAATCTGTGAAAATACAAATCATAGCAGAAGAAGTTTCCAGTTGCAATTGATTTCCATATAATATGGGTCTTAATTTTTCTTTGCCTTCATGTGTTTCAACCACTACAAATCGCCATGGTTGCATATTCATAGAAGATGGAGCACGTGTTGCTTCTTCTAATATGATTGTCATCTCGTCTTTTGATATTTTTAAATTATCATCATACTTTCGTATGGAACGTCTTTTTGTTAGCTCACTCATGATAACACTCCTTTTTCATACATCTTTATTGTAACATTTCTAAAAATCATAGTTAGCCATTTTGCATTATAAAATTATGCTATAATACCATTGGAAGGATGATTAATGTGCCAACGAAATTTATATTTATTCGTCATGGAGAACCTCGCTATGATGAAGTAATGGAAAGAGGTTATGTTGGAATGGGATTTGAATTAGGGAAACTTAGTGAAAAAGGTGAGTTGCAAGCAGAAAAAAGAGCAAAAGATCCTATATTAAAAGATGCTGAGCTTATTATTTCATCTCCTTATACAAGAGCGCTTCAAACGGCTGCTATCATTTCTAGAATAACAGGTATTAAACTATCTGTTGAAAATGATTTACATGAATGGAATCCAGATACCAAGTTTATTTATGATTATGAAGTGAAAGATAGTTTTAATGAATATTTATCATCTAATGGTATTTTACAGAAACATCACCAAACGCGCTTTGAACCTTATGAAAACGTAAAAAAAAGAGTTGATGCTGTTTTAGATAAATATAAAAACTACAAAAAAGTAATTGTCGTGTGCCACGGTATAGTGATATCAACTGTTACACATTTTTCTGATGTTATTGAACATTGTGGATTAAGAGAAGTCATAAGATAATGGATATTAAAGCAATTGAATCATGGTATATTAAAAACCATCGCAAATTAAAATTTAGGGAAACAGTTGATCCTTATCATATTTGGATTAGTGAAATTATGTTGCAACAAACACAAGTTGAAACAGTAATTCCTTATTTTGAGCGGTTTATAGAAATCTATCCTCAAATTAAGGATTTAGCAAATACAGATTTAGAAAAACTAAGAAAAGTTGTTGAAGGTCTAGGCTATTACAGAAGATTTAAACTGATGCATCAAGCAGCATTAAAAATTATGAAATCACATCATGGTGTTTTTCCTAAAAACTATGATGAAGTTTTAAAATTACCTGGTATAGGTAAATACACTGCGGGTGCAATCATGTCAATTGCTTATCATAAACCTTATAGTGCGCTCGATGGTAATGTCATTCGGGTATTATCAAGGTATTATGGTATAGAAGATGACTTTCGGTTACAAAAAAACAAAGATAAGTTAAATCAAAAAAACCAAGACATCATCGCTTCAGCAACTCCACAAATTTATACACAAGCACTCATGGAATTAGGTGCACTCGTTTGCAGACCAAAAAATCCAAAATGTGATATATGCCCAATACAAGAGCATTGTGTTGCATATCATCAAAATTTAACAGATATTCTTCCTGTTTTATCAAAGCTTAGTAAACCCAAAGTGTTTAATTATATTACATTAGTAATTAGTGATAACAAACATGTTTATTTGCGTAAAAGAGAAGAATCATTGCTTGAAGGTATGTATGAATATCCACAATATGAGGCAGAAAGCATGTTTTATGTTAAAGATTTGCTTGCTGAAAAAGGTGTGTTTATAGACTGTCATGAAGTATGTCATACATATAAACATGTTTTTAGCCATCAAACTTGGCATATGGACGTCTTTCAATGCAGATTGATTAAAAACCCTGACTCAAGTTGGATTCCTGTTCTTAAACAAGATATAACAAATGTTCCTATGGGCATTGCACACCGCAAAATCAGTTTACTAAATGATGATTAATTGTTTGATTGAAGATTTATACTTCTGTATGATAAACTTAACATAAATAAGTTGAAGGAAAATTATGAAAAATTATTTAGAAGCATATAAAACCATGTTTAACGTTAAAGAAGAAGGTAAATTATATTATTCACCAGGTCGAGTTAACTTAATTGGAGAACACATTGACTATAATGGTGGGTTGGTTTTTCCTTCTGCAATAAGTATAGGCACATATGGTGTGGCAGGAAAAAGAAGCGATTGTTTTTTAATGCTCTATTCTGATAATTATCCTCATGAAGGTATCATCATGGTCGATTTAAATCAGCTTCAGTTTGATAAATCTCATGGATGGGCTAATTATGCTAAGGGTATTTTTCATGAGATGAAAAATAGAGGATATGATATCCCTTTTGGGATTAACTTGTATATAAAAGGCAATCTACCAACTGCAAGTGGGTTATCTTCATCCGCATCATTAGAAGTATTGGTCGCATTTATAGCTAATGATTTTTATCAATTCGGTTTGTCAAGAACAGACATGGCTATACTAGCGCAACACGTTGAAAACAACTATATGGGTATGCATTGTGGTATTATGGATCAATTAATTATTGCAGAAGGTATCAAAAATCACGCCATATTAATGAATACTGCTACACTGGAAATGACTCCTTCTAAAGCTACTTTTGATGATTATCAATTGGTCATCATGAATACTAATTATAAACGAAAAACAACCGATTCAAAATATAACGAACGCGTTAGAGAATGTCAAGAGGCATTAAATATACTCAAAAACAAGTATGATATTGACTATTTGTGTGATTTGAAACCATATCAACTAAATGAAATAGAAACGTTTTTAAATCATCATATATTATTTAAGCGTGTTAGACATGCAGTAACTGAACAACAAAGAACACTTGATGCGATGGATGCTATGAAAAATGCTGATTTACTAACATTTGGTAAGTTGTTAGATGAATCTCACCAATCACTAAAAAATGATTATGAGGTTACAGGATTACATCTCGATACATTGGTTGATGCAGCAAAACAATCAGGTGCTATTGGAGCTAGAGTGACAGGTGCTGGTTTTGGGGGTTGTGCAATTGCTCTTGTGAAAAATGATTTTATCTCTAGGCTTGAACACGAAGTGCAAGTAACATATTATACAAAAACTGGCATTATGCCTGAATTTTATCTTGTTGAGTTTACAGATGGAGTTAAAAAAATCATATGATAAAAGCTTATCAAAAATGTTTAGATACTAAATATGGTGAAATAGATATAATAACGCTAAAGTCAGAAGATATGGAAGTTATTTTATCATCTTATGGTGCAGCAATCTATCAAATCAAAGTACTGGGTCATTTAGTGACGGTTGCACCACAAAACTTTGATGACTATTTTCAGTCGCCATTTTTTTATGGTAAAACCATAGGGCGCACAAGTGGAAGACTCATCTTACCATCATTTAAAATCAATCATGCTTATTATCCGATTAAGCCATTTAGAGGAGAAAAAATTAAACTTCATGGTGGACCTACCGGGTTTTCTTTTCGTCATTTTAAATCATTTAATCTTCAATCGTCAGATAAATATGCATCGGTTTCATTTCAGTATACATCTTTGCACATGGAAGAAGAGTTTCCAGGTGAAATGGATGTCATTGTCACGTATAGATTAACTGATGAAATGGATTTATGGATTACCTATGACGCCAAGTCTGATCATGATACATTATGTAACCTAACTAATCATACATATTTTAATTTGTCTACAGCATCCAATCATATTTATAACCATGATCTGTTGATTCATGCGAATGCTTATTTAGAGATAGATGAAGAAAATATTGTTCTATCGAAAAAAGAAACATATCAAACACCTTTTGATTTTCATTTAAAAGCAAATTTAGGGGAACGTCTTTTTGAGATGAAACAAACACCATTTAATGGTTTTGATCACACATGGTTATTAGATGATGTTATCAATAAAATAGAGGTTGATGAGCCATCTTCACCTGTAAGGCTGGCCGTAGAAACATCTTATCCCGCGGTTGTTATTTATACGCACAATCATCCTTCTCCAACACGACTCGAGCAATTCAAGCATGATGGAACACATTCAAGTTTCACTCTAGAGTGTCAATTTGAGCCAGGTGGAATAAACTATTCCTATTTAAATTCAAGTATTTTAAGAAAAGGTGAGAAGTATCACCACTTTATAAAATATAAATTTATTGAAAAGTAGGAAAAACATGATGACATCTTTATATTTATGTGCACTATTATCTTATGTGCTAAAGAACAACTTAATCGATAAAAAAAGATATTTGGATCACCAAAACATCCTTTTCTCATTTTTTAATGAACCGATAGGCGCATGTGAAGTTGGTTTAAATTTATCATATGATGAAATCATGAGTTATCTATTAAAAATAGCATATGATAGAAAGATGTATTTATTAGATTCTATTGATGAAATGGATGCTTTTGAAGCGAAAATCATTGATTTACTCATGCCATCTCCCACTATCGTTAAGAAGACATTTAAAGAAAAAATGAAAATTTCACCAGATCATGCGACTGATTATCTATTTAAGTTATCTGAAAATGTCAATTATATTAAAGTAAAAAGACTAAAAGAAAACGTGCATTGGGAATCAAAGTCAGCCTACGGAAAACTGGAATTAACCATAAACTTAGCTAAGCCTGAAAAAGATCCAAGAGATATTGCTAAGGCTTTAGAATTTAAACCGACCTCTTTATCAGATATACCTAAATGTGTTATTTGTAAAGAAAACGAACAAAATTATCATAATGCGAGAATGAACTTAAGAATTGTACCTATTGTTTTAGGAAATGAACTATGGCATTTTCAATATTCACCTTATCAATATTATAATGAGCATGCGATAATTTTACATGATGAACATAGACCGATGCATGTTTATGAAAAAACATTTACATACTTATTTGATTTTCTTGATCAATTTCCATCTTATTTTATAGGATCAAATGCAGGATTACCCATCGTCGGTGGATCTATCTTAAATCATGATCATTTTCAAGGGGGAAAATATCATTTTCCTATTGAAAAAGCAGATGTTTTATATCAAATTGAAAATGAAAACGTCATGATTAATCTTTTGAAATGGCCACTTTCAACTATCAGAATTCAATCTCAAAATAAAGAAAAATGTATGTATTATGGGATTAAGGTATTAAAACGTTGGCAAGATTATGAAAATAAAGCATTAAGAATCATTCCTTTTACAGATCAAACACCACATCAAGCCATTACGCCGATTGTTAGAAAGCGTGATAATCTATACGAGCTAGATATTATTCTAAGAAATAATCGAACAGATGAAACATATCCTCAAGGTATCTTTCATCCCCATGAAGATGTTTGGCATATAAAAAAAGAGAATATCGGGCTTATCGAAGCCATGGGACTAGCCATATTACCAGGAAGATTAAAAGTAGAACTTGAAGATATGATAAAGGTATTTAATCAAGATTTTTATCATGAGACATCACTTGAAAAGCATCAAGATTGGATCATATATCTTAAACACAAATATAAAACACTCGATTTAGATATTTTAAAGTTTGAAATGGGTTTGAAATTTGAACGCATTTTGGAAGATGCAGGTGTTTTTAAACAAGATAAAGAAGGCATTGATGCATTCATTCGTTTTGCTAATCAGCTATAAAAAAAGATGATTTCTCGGAATCATCTTATTTCTTTAGATTAAAAAATTCGTGAACACTTGGGTTATTTTTTAGTGCAACAAATAAAGGTAATCCCAGTAAATACATGACTGCGAATTCTCCGATAAATACTGCGGGTATTGTTATATAAAGCATGCCTAAATCATATGCATATGTCAAGATGAGTCCTACGATGATGCCATTTGCAAGAGCAGGCATTAAAAGTGATACATAAATAACTTTTTTAGTTAAAACCATTAAAACTCCGGCTATGGTTGTTGCTAAAGTTCCAAAAATGACATCATAAATGACTGCACCGCCTAACAGATTAGCTAAAAAACATCCAATCGTTAAGCCAATTATGCTTTTTTTATCAAATAGCACCAAAATCATTAAAACTTCTGCAATTCTAAACTGAATCAATCCAAAACTTGCAAATTGAAACACATAAACGAGTACAACATAGATTGCAGCAATCATCGCTTGCAAAATAAAGTCTTTTAAAACAATTTTATTCATTTTTGTCTCCCTGTTTTTATATGCTGGTTTCCTAGGGTACAGCAAATTATTTCATACTCAATCATTTTAGCAAAGATGTGTTATAATT
>OBJA01001947.1_pt1 | contig 12888 bp, 5 predicted proteins | sample 1519751 | NCBI WGS metagenome assembly OBJA01 (sample SAMEA3881238, study PRJEB22517) | soil metagenome | biome: lake sediment; feature: soda lake sediment; material: sediment, water from around vicinity | place: India | collected 2013-12-23 | depth 3 m
GTCTATCAGTTAGATGAAAACCTCGAACGGCCAGATCCGGCATCCTGTAAGCAGCCTTTTGGCGTTAATGGACCATCGGAGATTATTGACCATGCTGCATTCCGCTGGAACGATGCTGCCTGGAGAGGTGTTTCTCCTGAAGAGATGGTTATTTATGAATTGCATGTAGGAACATTTTCACCGGAGGGAACCTTTGATGGCATCCTTAAAAAATTGGATCACCTTCTTCATTTGGGAGTAACTGCAATAGAGGTGATGCCATTGGCGCAGTTTCCAGGTGAACGAAACTGGGGGTATGACGGAGCATATCCCTATGCTGTACAGATCTCCTATGGAGGCCCGGAAGGGTTTAAACGGTTTGTTGACGAGTGTCATTGCCGGGGTGTAGCTGTCATAGTAGATGTCGTCTACAATCATCTGGGGCCGGAAGGGACCTATGTGTTTGATTACGGTCCGTACTTTACAGAAAGGTACATAACACCCTGGGGGGCGGCTGTCAATTTTGATGAGGCATGGAGTTATGGTGTACGTCATTTCTTTATCCAGAATGCGCTGAGCTGGTTTGAATTATATCATATCGATGCATTGCGACTGGATGCGATTCAGGGAATATTCGATTTCGGTGCAAAACACATTCTCAAGGAGTTAGCAGAAGAAACTGATAAATTTTCAAAAGAGAGCGGACGAAAAAGGTATCTTATTGCTGAAAGTGATCTCAATGATATACGGGTAATAACTCCGATTGAAGAGAACGGCTATGGTATCGATGCTCAATGGAATGATGATTTTCATCACTCTATACACGCACTGCTTACAGGTGAGCAGAAAAGCTACTATGGAGACTATGGGACCATTGACCATCTCGAAAAGGCTTACCGTGAAGGATTCGTATACACCTGGAGCTTCTCTCAGAACAGAAAACGCCATCATGGAAGTTCCTCTGCCCACGTTTCCGGTAAGCAATTAGTCATCTGCCTTCAGAATCATGATCAGATCGGTAACCGCCTTTTGGGGGAAAGGCTCTCGATGCTGGTTCCCCTTGAAGCTCTGAAGCTGGCAGCAGGAGCACTTTTCACCGCTCCCTACATTCCGCTTTTGTTTATGGGCGAAGAGTTTGCCGCTAAGACACCGTTTTTCTATTTTATCAGCCATTCAGATGAACACTTGGTTCAATCGGTTCGTGAAGGACGGGCCAGAGAATTTGCTGAGCTACATTTTGGTGGTGAACCTCTCGATCCACAGAATCCTGCCACGTTTGAGGCATGCAAGCTTGATTGGGGTGCAGTTGACACAGGAATGCATGCCGCAGTATTGTCTTTTTACCACACTATGATAGAGATACGGAAAAAAACGCCGGCACTCTGTAATATCAATAAAGAGAATATGCATGTTTCACTTTCTTCCGATAAAAAAGTGTTCGTGGTTCAGCGGTGGTTTAAAAAAAACCGCGTAACTGCAGTAATGAACTTTAGTGGTAAAAAATGTACTGTGAGTCCTGAGATGATTCCGTTTTCAGGGGAAAAGATCATCGACTCAGCAGACTCGCGATGGTCAGGTCCAGGTGCTGCAATGCCTGAAAAAACAGGATTGGCAAAGGAGTACAATTTGACGGCCTATAATTATGTTCTGTATGCAACAGCGTAGCTTTTTTATAATGGTATGTGAAATCCGAACTTACTGGTGATATTTGTCGCTAAGTACGACATCCTTTGCTTCAGGGTACGATACCACTTGCTTTGTACTGACAGGTGTTTTTCGCTTTTTCCGGAATTTGTGCATATAGAGAACACTTCCGCCATAGAGTACTACCATGAAAAGAGTGATATTCAAAGGTTCGTGGAGAAATTTTTTGTAGTTAAGGAATTTTTCACAGAATAAGGAGATACTGGAGATAAGAGGAATATGTATCAAATACGGATAGAAGGAGCTCCTTCCGATCATTCGTATAAATGGTATGGAGAGGATTCGGGGAATGAGTCCCCGTTCATCGGCAAGGCAGTACAGGATGACAACATACATTGGTGTTAGCAGGCTATGATAAGCAATAAAGGATATTGTCTTGTCTGGGTGTGTCCGTAAAGTAAGAGTCTGGTAAATCAGTATAACTGAAATGAGAATCAGAGAATTATTGAAAATGCTTCTTACGAGTGAATTCTTTCTTGTTCCTGTGGTTAGTTGAAAAAAGCGTGCAAGCAGCATCCCGATTCCAAATTCAAAGAAACGAACCGGTGCAAAAATGTGAAAAAATGAATAGAGATTTTGAGTGGAACCAATTGCTCCATAGAGAAGTCCCCAAAGTAACACAATAGAAAAGCAAAGCACTGATAACAGAAAAAGAACTCTTTTTTTGTTGATTTGTAATGTTAATCGCAGGATAGGACCGAAGAGAATATAGCAGAGAAAAAATGCAGAAAGCGCCCAGGATGGAGTATTGAGTTGGTAGCTGAAAAACGGGAAAAGAGACCAGAGTAGCGATAAATGCATGAAAGCTGAAAAAAACAGTTTGGTAATGTCAAGAGATCCGGATGGTATCTTGTGGGCCATGAAGATCAGAATCATCAGTACTGTTGTAAGTGCATGTAACGGGTATAATTCAGAAAGACGTTTCTTTATAAATGGAAGGGTTTTGAAGGTGGCAGCCTGAGCTGAGAACTTGGTCGCAAAAATAAAGCCTCCAAGAATAAAGAATATCGTTGCATGAAATGCCGGACCTTTCAGAACCCTAAAGAGCCACGCTGGGGAGCCACCGAGGTTGTATAGACCACCAATGTCTTCCAAATGAAAGAGCACTATATTCACCGAGGCGATTAAACGCAAGCCATCGATCGCATTAAAGTATCGTTTTGAGCCAGAGAGTTGTGACATTATATTTCCAGAAAAGGTAAAAAATACTATTTATTGAAAGCATGAAAAAGAGTCTTAGGTTACTAGGTGAACATCTCCTCAACAGCTCACATTTGCCAGTAAGATAAATTGTTGGATTATTTGGGCCGGTATGGTTCAAAAGTTGTCCTGCGAGCCTTTTGGGCATTTTGATTCGTGAGACATGCCTGATTGTAGAGGTACTCCTGGCAACGCTTTGCTTTTCTGCGCGTGGAAGTTCTCTGGCGGCTATAGCATCCAGTGGGAAGAAGATTCCATGAATTGGTTGTATCCATAAAGCAGGCATCAAGAATCTCCAGACACCGATTGCGTGAAAGTGTGTCTTCTAGGGGAATCAGCAGTTCAATTCTTCTGTCCAGATTACGCGGCATCCAGTCTGCTGTTGAAAGATACACCTTTTCCTCTCCGCCGTGATGGAAATGAAGAATACGGCTGTGCTCAAGAAAACGATCGACAATGCTTCGCACGTGGATATTTTCGCTGATCCCGGGAATTCCGGGGCGAAGACAACAGATTCCGCGGATATTGAGGTCGATTCTGACACCAGCCTGTGAGGCTCTGTATAGGGTAGCTATTACCTGTGGATCGGCAATGGAGTTCATTTTTGCACGGATAAAGGCATTTTGTCCCTGTCGCTTTCGTTCTATTTCACTTTCAATGAGCTCTATTATTTTCTCACGAAGTCCTGTTGGAGCCGATTCAATCATCCGGTATCGCATAGGTTGTGAATATCCGGTAATCGCGTTGAAAAATGCGGAAATGTCTGATCCAAGATTATCATTGCAGGACATAAAACTGGTATCGCAATAGAGATGAGCAGTGATCTCATTGTAATTACCGGTGCCAAAATGAATGTAGCGTACCAGGCCGTGAGGTTCACGACGAATAATAAGACATACCTTGGCATGGGTTTTCAATCCTTTTACACCGTAGAGGACCTGTGCACCAGCATCTTCGAGCTCCTTTGCCCATTCAATGTTTCGTTCCTCATCGAATCGTGCCTTTAATTCGACAATCGCAGTTACGTATTTCCCTCTTTCTGCAGCTTTAATCAGTGCTGCTACAATTGGGCTGTTCCGGCTTGTACGGTAGAGAATCTGTTTAATGGTAATTACATCGGGGTCAAGAGCAGCCTCTTCTATAAAGCGCACGACTGGTTCAAAGCTCTCATACGGGTGATGAAGAAAGATGTCTTTTTTAGAGAGAAGGTCAAAAATGTTTACTCCTGGCTCCAGAAGTGGTGATTGTCTGGGAGGCCAGGGGTCATTTTTCAGTTCGGGATACGGTAGGTCTGTCATTTTCGAAAAGCTGGAAAAGTCCAGTGGGCCGCATATGCAATAAGTTTCTCGGTCATTTACCCCAAAGGAGTCCTGAAGAAACTGAAGCATCAGATTTGTATGGGTGTCAGCAACTTCTATTCGAACACAATCACTGCGTTTACGAGCATCAATAATCGCTTCCATCTCTGCCAGAAGATCAAAGGCCAGATCTTCCCTAATGCAAAGGTCTGCGTTTCGGGTAATTCTAAAAGGAACGCATTCTTCTATCGGTTCTCCCGGAAAAAATCTGGTAGCGAACATAGAAATGACATCCTCGATCATCATGAACTGAAAGCCATTCTCGGATGGGAGCGTGATGAATCTGCTCATGTTTTTTCCGATTGGAACAACTGCAAAACGTGGTAGGTCAGGATTGGGTGCAGCTCCTTTCAGGCGAATCGCCAGATGGAGTGCCCGGTTCGTCAAAAGGGGAAAATTCAGGGGCGGTGTTACTGCAATAGGGGAGAGCAGAGGAAAAATCTCATTTTCAAAGACACATTCAACAAAGTGATGCTGGTCTGAAGAGAGTTCGTCACGTCTGATCCGGTTAATGCGCACAGACCGCAGCTCTTTTTCCAGGTTTTCTAAATAGAAGAAACTCTGTTTATGTGCCATCTCGTGTACACGTTTGCTAATGGAATCAAGCTGCTGCTCAGGAGTGAGGCCGGAGGGGTCGGGACGTCTGATCCCTTCTGCTGCAAGCATCTGAAGACCACCAACACGGACCATGAAAAATTCATCGAGATTAGAGCTTGCTATAGCGAGGAATTTAATTCTTTCGAGTAAGGGAAGATTCTGGTCACAGGCCTGGTCGAAAATGCGTTCGTTGAACTGAAGCCAGCTCAGTTCTCGATTTGTGTAATGTTCTGTTTTAACGTGCATACTTACTCCAGAGACAGTGATTTCTTTCTGATAATTACTTTCATCCCATAAACATCCTCAAACATACCACCTTTGCTTTGGCATCCAAGCTGTTCAAGCGAGAGATCATCGATACCCGAAACGGTTACCACAAATTTTGTGTCTTCAAAGGAGAATGATACATCCTGGATACGCTGGCTGTTAGATCTATCCAGAGCATCGGCTACTCGTAAGAGAGCAGCTAATTTGAGAACTGCAAGTCGGCTTTCCCGGTCAAGTGCAGTGTACTCTTCGTGAACCGGTTTTGGTGGTGACCGCCGGTGATATCGGGCAATCAGAGAAATCCGGTGGAGATCTTTTTTGTTCAGCCCGAATAACTCACTGTTCTGAATGAGATACATGGAGTGTTTATGATGACTTCTAATACTGATAAATGATCCTACATCATGCAATAATGCTGCAATACGAAGATGGAGTTCGTTCCAGGGGGCCAGACCGTGTTCTTTTTGTAGTGCCCTGAACAGTAAGGAAGAAAGATGTGTTACGTGGAGAGCATGGGCTTCATCGAATTGAAATTTACGACCCAGCTCCAGTGCCGAATTGATTATTTGTTGGGTAAACTGTTCAGACCATATCTCATGCATGACCATTTCAATTAGTACTCCGGAACGCATGGAGATATCCGTTACCATGATATGTTTCAGATCAAGTGCACGGGCAAGATGAAGGTAAAAAAGGAGAGTTGGTCCCAGTGTTTCAGCTTCTGAAAATGATATGTGAAATTTCTGAACAATTTCATCGATACTGAGTCTGGTGATTTCGTCAGTAAATCTGGCTAATGTTGGTAATGATACCTTAACAGGGCCGGTCTGATTCCACTCTTCCTGAATCTGTGTCGCAGCGAATCGTGCATCACCACCCAGGGCAATAAGTTTAAGTGATTTTCCCGATGAAATGTCAAAACAAATTTGGTTGATTGTGCGCTGGAGATCACTTTCCATGATTTCCCGTTGTCTAGGAAGTGAGGCTCTGAATTCGCCGAGCATCTCCCTGAGACGGAGTGCGCCGAGGCGATAGCTTTTTGATAATAAGACATTTTCGTTCTGTAGAAGAAGCAGCTCTGTACTTCCTCCACTCATTTCTGCGATCAAAATATCCGATCCCTTACTGAACCGGTGTTCACAAAGGTAGGCACGTGCACTGAGATAGGTCAATCGTGCAATATCGATTTCATCTATTATTTCGATGTTGAAGCCGGTTCCTATGTAGATTCTATCAATAAAGGCATCCCGGTTTTCTGCTTCACGAACAGCGGTGGTTGCAAATACGCGGATCTGGCTGTCTTTATTAATATGGTATTCTTCAAGAACTCGTCTGAAGCTCTTCAGTGATCGTATGCACTCATCGATACTAGACTTACGAATGTATCCGATAGTGAAAGTGTCTTTCCCAAGCGAGACTGATTGCTGGAGTGTTTCGAGGTGCTCGATGGTACCCAGGGTATCGATCTGTGCAATAACCATTCGGACAGCCGTAGTGCCGATGTCAATAACACCCAGCATCCGTGAACTGGTTTCCTTCGGTGATGATATGCTGAAATGACTGGTGTCTATTATCTGTTTCATGTTCTGATGTTTCCAGTGATCTTTTTTGCCCAGGCTGCAGCACCGGATGCTGTGGCATCATCACCCAGGCTAGCTGTCACGATCTTGAATGATTTGGCAAATGATGGCATCACATGTTTGTTGCAAGAAAATTTTACCTCTTGCAGATATATTTCTGGCATCGCTTCGACAAGTCCACCACCGAGAACAACTATTTCTGGTAATAGAACATTAATCAGACCACCAATGACAATTCCAAGCCACTGCGCAGCCTGGCGAACAATCTGTTCTATTGCTGTATCGCCGTTTTTGATGGATTGTGCGAGTGCGCCACTTCTAATGGTTGCGATGTCGGTACCGGTAAGTTTATGTAAATGAGGTGCCTCGCCTCTGTAAATGGCAACTGCAGCCGAAGCAGCAATTGCAAGTCTGCTGGCTACGGTTTCCAGACAACCATATCTTCCGCAGCCACACCGTATACCATGGGGCACAACAGGGAAATGGCCTATTTCAAAACAGGAGTTTGTTTTTCCTGTAAATAGATTGCCGTTATAGACAAACCCGCCGCCAATGCCAGTTCCAGGAAAAATACCCAGAACAGAATTGACGTTTTTAGCTGCTCCGAGATGGTATTCGCCAAATATACCCGCATCAACATCGTTAATAATCACTACAGGGCATGAGAACTCTTTCTCAAGGACACTCTTCAGTGGTACTTTCTGCCACCCAAGATTGGGTGCTTCCAAGACAATGCCTTTTTCCAGGTCAAGGGTTCCGGGGGCCCCGATTCCGATACCGGAAAGTGCTTTTCCAGAATTGCCTGATGAATCCAGTGCTGACCGTATGGTTTTGATTATTCGTTCGACTGGAACACCGGTAGAGTCCTGTGGTTTTGTCTTCTTTCTCTCACGTCCGATTATTTTAAAGTCGTTATTGAAAACAAGCGAAAGCATTTTTGTGCCGCCCAGGTCAAATCCGACCCAGAGGTTGTCTTTTTGTATCGGATCAGGCACGAGTACTCTCCTTCTGGTTTTCTGAACGGTTTTTATAATTTCCCTTAAAAGTTTATAATACGATCGAAGTATGCATTATAGTAAATTGTTGTGCAATCATCCCTTTGTTACGATAAGATAATTGAAAGTTGCCCCAATGAGTACGAAATAGCAGTTTTACCCCTGTTTTAAGTAGTACCATGTTCATACTATAAATCTGATGGTACACGGATAGAAATTGATATTATGCTGCACAGCATTGTCTCACTTAAACAACATTGGTATATTAAAAAAAAGGAGCGTTGATCATCTTTTGAGGAGGTTTTGTTTTGAAAAATCTGGATTACGGGGTTATCGGTAACTGTACATCTGCAGCATTGGTTTCAAAAACCGGGTCTGTCGACTGGCTATGTCTTCCATATTTTGACTCACCATCTGTATTCGCAGCATTACTCGATAAGAACAGGGGTGGGGCGTTTGCTATTCATTCCGATACTATCATCCAGATTGATCAAAGCTATATGCGAAACACTAATATCCTCAGTACTGTCGTGAAAACCGGAACAGGAATTTTTGAAATAGTCGATTTTATGCCTCGCTATAAACAGGAAAACGGTGATTACCATTGTCCTCCTGATGTTATTCGCTATTTGCGGGTGCGTTCAGGGGTGCCAGTAGTTCGTATTGCATATAATCCGCAACTGGGGTACGGGGTTGCTCCAAGTAAAACAACAGTACATGAAAAGTTTATTAAAAGTACCTCTACAAAGGACAGTTATGAATCAATGTATCTCTATTCCGATCTTGATCTGCATGCAATAGCAGCAGGAGAGCACATAGAGCTCAGGGCAAATGCCTTTTTCCTCTTAAGCTACAATCAGAAGTTGAGTTTTCTTTCAGAAGAGTTTATCGATCTTGAATACCAGAAAACAAAAGCATACTGGATGGGGTGGGTGGCTCGAACGACATTCTCGGTGAGCAGATACAGAGGAGAAATAATCCGAAGTATGTTAGTGTTGAAGCTCTTGTCGTATCAGCCCACAGGTGCTCTTCTTGCAGCTGTTACCACCTCTTTGCCAGAAGCACTTGGTGAGGCCAGGAACTGGGATTATCGCTACTGTTGGATCAGAGATGCCTCTATGGCCATATCTGTTCTGTCACGTTTGGGGCACCAGAACGTTTCACGCAGGTTTATGCAGTTTGTACTTGATGTGATTCCGTTCAAGGATGAAAAAATTCAGATTATGTATGGCATAAGAGGAGAGAAGAGGCTCGAGGAGCGGATTCTTGATCATCTCAGTGGGTATGAGGAGTCAAAACCTGTGCGAGTCGGAAATGCTGCATATGTACAGAAACAAAATGATATTTATGGCGTGTTGCTTGATATTATATACTATGCCTTGAGAACATTTTATGTAGATCCATGCAGCCGTGAGCGACTCTGGACTGTTGTGAGATCACTTGTCCGGACTGTTTCTGTAACCTGGAGTAAGCCTGATCGGGGAATTTGGGAGTATCGGAGTGTTAAAAAACACTTTACATTTTCAAAGTTGCTCTGCTGGTTGGCAATGGATCGAGGCGCAAAAATCGCCGAGCTTTTGGGAGCCAATTCGTATGCCTATCAGTGGCGTGTGATTCGGGATCAGATTCAACAGGATATTCTAGCAAAGGGGTGGAATAACAGGTTACAGAGTTTTACCCAGTACTATGGGGGGGAATATCTGGATGCGGCAAATCTGTTGTTTGAACGGTATGGTTTCTTGAGCGCTGATGATCCACGTTACATTATGACCGTTCGGAAAACAGAGGAGCGGCTATGCTATAACGGATTGATGTATCGGTATCGCAACGATGATGATTTTGGGAAACCATCATCATCATTCACTTTGTGCACGTTTTGGATGATTTCTGCGCTGCATCGAATTTCCGAATATGATAAGGCTCGTGATATGTTTGAAAAAGTCTTATCGATGGGTAATCATCTGTGCCTGTTCAGTGAAGATATTGATGTAGCTACAGGGCGATTACTGGGTAATTTTCCTCAGGCATACAGCCATTTGGGATTTATTGATACTGCAATGCTTCTCTATGGGGAGAGCAGCGAAGGGCAGAGTTATATTCTGGAAAAGGAGGAAATGGAAAATATCTCACCTTTAGTGTAATAAAAGGCTCTGGTATGCGAATTGATTATACCTACCGATAAAGATGTCCGGTTAATTATAATGAATTGGATATATTTTGCGGTGTTTAAAAAAAAGAATAAGTTGTTAGAAAAAGCTTGCAATGTATTTCAAAATGAGGTATATTAATAATCTCGAAACGAGCAGCAGACAAAGCTGAGAAGGTGATTGGATCTACTGTTTAGTTCATTGAATTTCAGGTTTTAGGCAAAATACGATAATCAATACAATATGGTCGACCTTTGGTCGAATTCTGTTGTAATATCTTCGTGGTTCAAATTTTTTTTTGAGCCGCAATAAAATCCAAAAATTCCCGTATACTATTATTGCTTGAAAGATGCTTTCTGGTCTAGTGCTTTTTATTAAAAAAGTTGCATAAGATTTGGCCGGGAAGTATATTGAAATACTGAATTCGTTCTTTGACAATTAGTACTGTTGATGAAGCACATAATAAAGTTTCGTCGAGATGTAAGTAAATGTATCAAGATAGTAAGGGTGCATGGCGGATGCCTTGGCATTGGATGCCGAAGAAGGACGTGGCAAGCTGCGAAAAGCTCCGGGGAGTGGCAAACACGCATTGATCCGGAGGTCTCCGAATGGGAAAACCCATCCCGCTTGCGGGATATTCTTAACTGAATACATAGGTTAAGAAAGGTAACGGGGAGAATTGAACCATCTTAGTACCCCCAGGAAAAGAAAGAATATTCGATTGCCTAAGTAGTGGTGAGCGAAAGGGCAAGAGCCCAAACCGAACTTACTGTAAGCCGGTGCGCGTTGGTAAGTCGGGGTTGTGGGTCACTGTGAGGTTGCCGTACCGGGCGGCCGGGAAGTTACCAAACGTATCTTTAGTCGAACTCCTCTGGAAAGAGGGACCATAGCAGGTGATAGTCCTGTAGGCGAAAGGGATATGTCTTCCTAACGGTGAACCCGAGTACCGTGGAGCACGTGGAATTCCATGGGAAGCAGGGAGGACCATCTCCCAAGGCTAAATACATACCAATGACCGATAGTGAACCAGTACCGTGAGGGAAAGGTGAAAAGCACCCCGAGAGGGGAGTGAAATAGTACCTGAAACCATGCATCTACAACCAGTCGAAGTCTCTTTTCGGAGGGACGACGGCGTACCTTTTGTTTAATGGCCCAGCGAGTTACTCATGTGCAGCAAGGTTAAACCTCTCAGGGGTGGAGCCGGAGCGAAAGCGAGTCTGAACAGGGCGTTCAGTTGCACGTGGTAGACGCGAAGCCGGGTGATCTAGCCATGACCAGGATGAAGTCCCGGTAAAACGGGATGGAGGTCCGAACCAACTCCTGTTGAAAAAGTAGTGGATGAGTTGTGGCTAGGGGTGAAAGGCTAATCAAACCCGGCGATAGCTCGTTCTCCTCGAAATATATTTAGGTATAGCCTCATATTGATAATAACGGAGGTAGAGCACTGAATGGACTAGGGGACCTACCAGTCTACCAAACCCAATCAAACTCCGAATGCCGTTATTCAATGTATGGGAGTCAGGGAGCGGGGGATAAGCTTCGTTCCCGAGAGGGAAACAACCCAGACCACCAGCTAAGGTCCCCAAATACATGTTAAGTGACTAAGGATGTACGTTTGCCTTAACAGCTAGGAGGTTGGCTTAGAAGCAGCCATCCTTTAAAGAAAGCGTAATAGCTCACTAGTTCAGCGAATGCGCGCCGAAAATACACGGGACTAAACATGTTACCGAAGCTGTGGATTCCAACGTAAGTTGGGATGGTAGAGGAGCGTTCTGTAAGCCAGCGAAGGTGTCTTGTAAGAGATGCTGGAGGTATCAGAAATGAGAATGCTGGGATAAGTAGCGATAATGAATGTGAAAAACATTCACACCGAAAATCTAAGGTTTCCTGGGCAAGGCTCGTCCTCCCAGGGTAAGTCGGGTCCTAAGCCGAGGCGGAATACGCGTAGGCGATGGCAAACAGGTATAAAATTCCTGTACCACTTGTTGGTGCGATGGGATGACGCAGGAAGCTAAGCCAGCCCCCTGTTGGATGGGGGTCTAAGCGCATAGGCGGGATATCCAGGCAAATCCGGATGTCCATTCAACGCTGAAGCGTGATGGGGAACGGAGTCTTCGGACGAAGGAACTGGTGTATGCTCGGCTGCCAAGAAAAGTCTCTAAGCGCTACTCCAATAAGTGCCCGTACCGCAATCCGACACAGGTAGATGAGGCGAGAAGCCTAAGGTGCGCGAGAGAACCGTGATAAAGGAACTCGGCAAATTAGCCCCGTAACTTCGGGAGAAGGGGTGCCTGCGCAAGCAGGCCGCAGTGAAGAGGCCCAAGCGACTGTTTAACAAAAACACAGCACTCTGCTAAATCGTAAGATGACATATAGGGTGTGACACGTGCCCGGTGCCGGAAGGTTAACAGGAGATGTCAGTCAGGTTTCCTGGCGAAGCATTGAATCGAAGCCCCGGTAAACGGCGGCCGTAACTATAACGGTCCTAAGGTAGCGAAATTCCTTGTCGGGTAAGTTCCGACCTGCACGAATCGTGTAACGACTTGGGCACTGTCTCTATCACGGACTCGGCGAAATTGGAGTTCTGGTGAAGATACCAGATACCCGCAGCTAGACGGAAAGACCCCATGAACCTTTACTGCAACTTGGCATTGGGTTCCGGCTGCGCATGTGCAGGATAGGTGGGAGACAGTGAAGCGGAGACGCCAGTCTTCGTGGAGTCAACCTTGACATACCACCCTTGCTCAGTTGAAATTCTAACCTCGTTCCCTGAATCGGGAACAGGAACAGTGCCAGGGGGCCAGTTTGACTGGGGCGGTCGCCTCCCAAACAGTAACGGAGGCACACAAAGGTTCCCTCAGCATGGTCGGTAATCATGCGTTGAGTGTAAAGGCATAAGGGAGCTTAACTGCGAGACAAACAAGTCGAGCAGATGCGAAAGCAGGTCTTAGTGATCCGGCGGTTGGAAATGGAACTGCCGTCGCTCAATGGATAAAAGGTACTCTGGGGATAACAGGCTTATGTCCCCCGAGCGTTCACAGCGACGGGGAGGGTTGGCACC